>Ga0228711_1000168_pt1 | contig 63230 bp, 26 predicted proteins | sample MedpolnodulmetaG_2_FD_177996 | JGI IMG/M metagenome (GOLD analysis project Ga0228711, IMG submission 177996) | Root nodule microbial communities from Medicago polymorpha collected in Santa Monica, California, United States - brown nodules | ecosystem: Host-associated > Plants > Roots > Nodule...
ATCTTAGAATTCTTAAGTGTCTAGAAAAACAGAGTCTGTTCTGTTTGTATTGTTTTGTGAATACCTCTGATTGTATATCAAGTATTCAAAACTCTTTTCAATTCTCTGTAATTGTTTAGTGAAGTCTTTTTCTTTTGTGATTGAGCATAGAAGTCTCTTTCTTTTGTGGTTGAGCATAGAAGTCTCTTGGAGTTGTCCCTGAGCATTGAGAAGTCTCTTACTGTGTGTTTGAGCAACTTGTAATTTGATATTACATTTTAGTGGAACTCTCCTTGAAAGTGCAAGGGGGACAAGACTACTTCCGGTTTGTGGAAGGAACATGTATAATTGCACCCTGCACAGGTATAATAGAGATGTTCTCACATCACCTTGCTCAGGCAAAAGCATTCTCATTGATAAATTGCTTGAAATGAAAATACATAGGCTCGTGTTTATATAGCATAAACACAGTTGACAAAACTAGTTCAAATATGCCAAATTAACTCTGTAATAAAACTATTAATGACAAAAATAACTCTAATAAAAACTATTAACTTGCTAGTAAAAACCAGTTGACTTGGCTGTGAGTTAATCTCCTAACATAAGTTGCTAAGTTGAACATGATTATATATTTTGTAGATAAAATTTCACTCTCCTGAGGAGGAAACATCATCTGATTGCTATTATCTGGTCTTGAAATATCTCGATGAATCCTTTCATTTGCATGTGTGTTGGCATATTGTATTTGGCACGTAATTTTTGTCAACACTACTATACTAGATGTAGGCCAAGAGAAAATTTAAGAGGAGCAAGAGCTTAAATCTCAGCTCATAATAAGCTTTTAAATATTTATTGACTTCTATCTTTCCTAACACATTCGTGTGATCTGTTATGTGGGTGATGGTTTGGATGAAATGTTAGTTTATTCATTTGTTTTCACTTTATCAGTGATTTTTAGTTTTTCATCGAATACCTCATTCTTTATTGAACAGCTCAATGAAGTTGATATGAGACTGACATGAGGACTATGAGTTTATGGAACACTACAGAAATCTGCATCGGTCCTGTATCCATTAGTAGTAGGTTTGATCTTTGTTGGTTTCTCTATAATGCATGACCATATCAATTTCAGAAAATCGATGAACTCGTACATGAGCTGGATGTCAAAGATGTTGAAGGCTGTAAATATGTTCTAGAGATATATACATTCCATCTTTTTATAGCACTCTTTATGTGAATAATGAAATTCATTCAACCTTTCATCACGTGTGTATGTCAGTGTTGAAATGTTTTTAAGCTATCAGGCAATATTTCCATTCATTAGAAAGAGGAAAATTTAGATGATGTAATATGAAAGGAAAACTTCAGAATTGAAAACGAGACAAAACATCTTAACAAAAAAAAAGGAGACAAAACAATAAGTTAAATAATAAAATTTAGACCAAATTACGTATGTGATGCTTTAAATCTGACTCTTATTTTGGATTGGTCTTTAAGTTTCTTTTCCCCGAATTATTCTCTAAAGTTACATTTTGTTTGTCTTATTAGTGTTTAAGCTATGCTGGTCTTGCATCATTGTCTTTTATGTTACATTTCATGATTGTAGGAATCAAATCTTTTGTTATACGATTAGAGGCGAACGACATTGAAGTGTTCATTCATCTTGTCTTACTCTAGAGATAAAGAGTCGTTATTTTGGATTTATGAATAAGAACCAATGCTAATGAAGACATTGTTGCAATTTTTGGATTTGAAAATTTTGATTTTAAGAAGCGAAGGGAGAGAGAAAATGGAAGAAACACGGGATGTCTATTTGAATTATCTCAATATTAAAATGTCTTAGATGATTTTTTTAATAGAACTTGTTAAGTTAAAAATGCTAAAATTGAAACTGACTTGGTATGCAATTTAAGTTGTAGGAGACTGTTTACTACGTGTAATTTTGTGCTTTTAGTATAGTGTGGTGAATCTAGACGTGTGTCTCTTCACTGATTTTCCCCACTCTCACATAATGCTTCAAGGAATTCAATGCTATAAAATGGGCACTTATTCTTGTGAAGAAAATATGCTTCAATGCTACTACTTTATTTATTTATTTTTTTCTAAGTCAAGAACATCATGACATCAAAGAGAATAGATGATAGTTCAACTACTCTCTAATTTGTCAAATGCTCATATATATTATTAAAAAAAAATGAAAAAATACAATAAAAAACTGGGGGGACATAAACCTAACCCAGTAAAACCACATAAAAGTGTAGTTCGACCCAAACAGGTAATACGAAAATATAAAACAACACAAGTGGAACTGCCTCTATTTAATCCTAAAACTAATTAGAGGTCTACAATATGGTGAATGGACCGTCCGTCAACACGGAAGAGTATCCAAGTACCATCAACTCCCACAACAAGTGTCAGCAACAAGCTAAATGACTCTTTCGAGTCGCACCGTCCAAGTTGAACAAAGTGAAAACCGAGGATATCACATTGGTCTTGGATTCTCTGTGATAATGGCGAGTAAACTTGAACGCCAACACATTAACAATTTTACATGCCAACAATTCATTGTTGTGACAAACAATGAATACAAGGCCATTTCGGGCCATTCAGTCCTAATTCAAGCGGATAAGCACCACCCCAGATTCTCCGGCACAATGTTCACAGAAACGGAAGCTTTGAACCCTGCAGATTTCAACAAATCCGGACAAAAACAGGAAGACAAAGATCCATTAAAGTGATACACCAATCAAACCCACTTAACTCTGGCTAGAGAAGCTAAGCAGAAATGACAACAGAGATGAGGCACAGTAAAACAATTCAAACCCAGAATGATCCGGATTTGACTTACAACTTCAAACCCAGATCTGGAACGATGCAAAACTGGCCATAGTACAAAACCGGTCTGACCCACGAGCAAGAGCTGGTTGTGAGTCACGAACAAACCTGTAAAAGAGCCAACAACCACCGTATGAGAGGCGACGCCGAACTTCCCAGGTTCAAAACCAACGATCGGAGACAAGAACAATCGGCAACACAGTCGATATGAACGAACCAATACAACCCTAACCTCCGGCAAGGAGCCAACCATCAAACCTGCAAACGACGACGGAATCGTCGAACACAAAAGACGAAGGGAGCGCCAGAGGAGGAAGGGTGTGATGGTGGTGCGGAGAAAAGCTCTCCTCGCACCACCATCTCCTAAATCTACATCGTGGTGGCTGAGATTGGAAAAGGAAGGAACGTTTGCTGAGGTTTCGGAGCGGCGGCTGTCGATAGGTCAAAGAGAAATGTTCATGCGTGAGCCCTCAAGTGTATCAACTTTATTTATACTTTTGCAATTGCTTCAAGAAAATTCAACTATTTTGCAACCTCTAGTAGCCTAAGAAGATAATTTAAAAACCCCAATTACTTAATTATTTGTAGAATCAATCAAACTGGCACGAAATAACTCTTGCAGATGTATTTGGGTCATGCTAGAATATAAGGAAAACCCAAAAGGAACATATCTAATACAACACTTTTTTCATTTACATTTAACTCTCACATTTTCAACTCAGTTGTCATTGTCAAGCGTGTGTTTTCAAAATTTTACTCTTATTATTAGTACTTCTATCTTTGCACGAAAAGTGGATGAACAAATACTCTAGGATAATATTCTAACGAAGTGGGAATTTTTTTTAAAAATGAGCATGGGTTAATCTTTCATTCTTAGTCTCTGTCAAAGCATATTGTAAGGTGTAACTAATAATCTTTATGTATATTTATTCTTCACCATCACCAATTACCTTTCACCTTGCTAGAGCCTAGAGGGCATCATTTAGTGAGGAAATGGTGAAAGCAAAAAGGGTTATTGTTGGCCATTGACATCCAATACTAATAAATTAATTAAATTTTTTATCATCATTGACAAAATAATTAAGAGATAATAAAAAATAATAATTGAAAAAGAGCTAGAAAGGAATTAACACTGTTAGTAATGGTAATTTTATTTGATTTGTTGGTCGAATCACGAAAGTTGGAATGATGTCACTTGGATAAAAACTCCTGTGGCCATATTAAGGACAAGCCATTGTCAAACCAAAATCATTAAGCATCAAATCTTTAACTTTTATTCGAGATGGTTTCATTAGCTCATAATGGAAAGATATATTCTTCAAAGTGGCATTAACCCAGACACATCAATCAGCATATGGAAAGAAAAAAATGTGTAGGCACTACGTAGTACATACTACTACTATGGTTCTCAAAACGCAATGATCATATGGAATAAAATAAAAATGTATTATATCTTTTTAGATTCTTTGAACGCGTTTGTTTCAGCTTTAAAAAATAAATAAATTTTGGGTTAAAAAATTTAAAGATTTTGTTTTAGAGATTTTTATAAGTCATTTTGTTAAGATTTAGAGCTCTTACACTCGAGTTCTTTGTTTTTAGAAGAAAAAAAAATATAGATTTTGGAAAAACTACTAAAAATAAAATTTTCATTTTGAGTCTAATTTTTTTTTTTAAATTTGAAACAAACACTAAAAATAAAAATAAAGTGATTTTTTTGTTAAGAAAATAGTTTTTTTTTCAAAAATAATCCCAAACAAACGGGTCTTTATCTTGTTGCGATTTTAGGCTAAAAAAAAATGAAAGAGAGTAGAAAAATATGGAGAGATATGGAGAGAAAGGATGCGAGAGAAAATAAAATATGAGAGTTATAGATAGAAGTAGATTTTAATTCCCACAATTTTCCTTTTCATCTATTCACTCTATTTCGGTTGCATGGATGCACGACACATGTCAAAAAAAACTTTCAAGGAAATATTGTGAATAACATACGTGGATTTTGTTTCGATTCACTTCTATAGTTGTTTCATGTTTCCTCCTAAGTTCTTCAAGCTTCATGTTTCCAATTCCCAGAACCCTGTTACTTTTAAGTTCTTCAACCTTTGTTATTATACGATTCGTTTTGATTTGAACAGATTGTAGTAAGTTTTGATTTTTGATTTTCAATTCGTGTTATCTTTGGAACCCTAACCCTAACCCTAATCCCCCAATTCCCCGATTCATTCTTTTGCCAATTCAAGAGAGGATGACTAGAGGGGTATTTCATCCTTTTGATTTTGTCTGAGAAATCAGAGGTATTTTCGTCAGTTTACAGAACTTTTGTTGAGTCAGACAACCACTTGACCAATCAGCAGCCTCAACTGATTAGTGACATGGCAATAATTAACTGGGTTGAGGGACCAAATTTTAAGTGATTAAACATTGCAATGGTTGTTTGAAATAATTAGTAAGTTCGGAGAGCAAACTTAAAATGAGTCATATTTGCAATGACTAAAAGTATAAATAAACTTTTAGTTACAATGTGCCACCTGCTCTCTCTCCACTAAACAATTTAAATTTAATTACTCAATATATTGTTAGAGAATAAAAATCGCAAATCAACATTATAACGACTAAAAGCATGATTAAGCCTATAAACGTACATTAATAGTAAAGCCAACTTCTAGCCAATGTCAAACCATAATCATTCAAGCATCAAATCTACATTTTTTTGGGAATGCTGCTGGTCATCACTTTGCTAATAATGGAAATTAAAGGCATTGTTTCAGTTGTTCATTGTTGTCATTAACAGTAGGCACTATCAACACAACTGTGTTTAAATCAATATAGTCGAGGTCAAAGTTGGTCCTAAGATTTTGTTGTCCAGGACGAATTAATATGGTCGAGATCAAGTCTGACATTCGAGTGCAAATCCTCTCCATTTAAAAGGAAAATGACAATCTCAATTTCTATTCATAACACATGGAAAAGTAAACATCAACAGCTATGAGATCGAGCATAAAGAACAGAATTAGCATCAGAATTTGTCATATGACCCATTTGGTGTTGAGCATAATGAACATAATTAGCATCGAACATTGTTACATAAATAATTTCATAACATCTAAGAAAATTTTTATTACTTAACCCAGACAAATCACTGGTACGGATTGCATCATTCAATAGACCCACTAAAAAAATTGTACAAATGATGATTCAATTGTTTTTGAATCAAACAACCCAACACGCATTAAAATAAACAAGCAATTGATTCTAAATGAACAAAAAATGTTACATAAATTGTTTCATTTCATCACATCTAAGAAAAAGTCACTTATGAATCAACAAAAAATGTTACAAAACAATTTCATTTCATCACACATCCAAGAAAAGGTCAATGTATTCTACTAAGCTTTTTATGTAGCATAGTTGTCCCATGGAAGGTCAAAACAGTGATGGGACCTTTTGAAAAAAAAACTCCTAAGATTTATGATCAATGTAAAACCATGTCTTTTTTGCCTGAAGTCGGATACATCCCAACATGAAGGTAAGAGCAAGTAGACATATAACTAACTCGTCCATTAAGAGCTTGCACATCCCCTCATTCTCATTTCTGAAATCAGAATTAGTGGCAAGATTGGATACCTAGGCCACCTTTTTTCCCTCTAGCATATACCCTAAACAGACCAAGTGAAGTTATTTCATTATGCTGCTTTTGCAAGATGCAAGTGTAGAAACCACTACAATTGCTTAAAGAAAGGATACACTCTCTCACGATATTAGTCACAACAAATGAGCCAGTTAAAATACGCCAAGCTTGCTTGAACTTTGGCTCAAGCACCATCCCTCCATCCTAGCTAGTACATTTGCATTAGTTTCCATGTTGTATCAATATTAACGCTTATATCCTCTCAAAGTAAGTTTTGTAAAGAAGCAAATGTGTCTTGGCATGACTGATCACAAAAGAGTGTGTTTTGATGTTGAGAGTTGCAAAGTAAGCAACTACCTTATACTTGCATGGCTTCTACTCCCACATGTAGTTTCGATTCTATTTCCATTATCTTTCCTTCCTCTATCGATGCCAATTTAGTTTCATTTTCATCCTTATCTGAATCCTCATCATCCTCCTCTATCAGTTCATTTTCATCCTCATCTGAATCATCATCATATCATATGAATCTTCATCAATTTTTTTTGTACATGTCACCTGCATAGCGACAAACCTCCCATAATGAATTAAAGGTGATGTTATCCTTAGATATGTTTGTTACACCTTTTAAATGATAAAGGAAAAAACAGACATATATATATGCATATCGTGTTTGTTACACCTTTATTTTAATATTTGAATTTACTATTATCTATTTGTTATATGTGTTATTTGTATTAAAAGTTGAAGGTTGAAAAGAGAAAAAGTCAACCCAAAAGAGACGAAACATGTTATTTTCTTTATATATAGTATAATTTTATGCTGATTTTTATTTTTAAGTATAATATTCATAAGGGTAACCAATGGTGACTTTGGTCGCGATGGATGACCTCCCAATGCCATTCCTAAAACGTAGCCATTTTTTGTTTAATCATACACATATATACATATATAGTATAACTATTTAATAATACACTAATTATTTTTAGAGGAATGCTAACTGCAGTCGCTGTTAAACACACGCTCAGGCATTGGGCCGCGTTACAATTCTTTTAAAATGGGTGACCGGTTTACAGGCTCTTTAGGTTGCCTTTTTTACACTTTTTTTTAGTCTTTCCATTCCTCGTTTCCATCAATGCCACCAAACAACATCCATCATTTTTTTCTTTCTCTTTTGTAGAGAACAGTCCAACATCAACCTGGAAGAAAGCCACACCATGAATTTCAATCTCCAGAAAGGAAGTCCAAACATAATTGCAACAACACCACTTCAAAACGTCTCTTGTGACCATGTCTATAACCTGCAACCAAAGTATCCACATGCAGATCTAAAACGTCTCTTATTCTAATCAAACCTTTGATATGAAATGGCCATTATTGCTAAAAAGAGAGTATTGCATGAAATAACAAGATTTAGATTTAGAAACATATGTAGCTATTGTGGAATTTTGATTTCTAAGTTGTATTATTTAAAATATGATTGTGTATGAAATCAACACACTAAACTATTGATTCACTCTTTTCATTTACAAACACATTTTCCTTTATCGGCGACGGTTCTCGACAGCCGGTGTGGCGGTTTTTCAAAAATCGTTTTTGTAAAGAAGTTGAGAAGATAAAGCAAATGGTGATTGTGTTTAAAAAAAGCACTGGTGACCAAGAAATCACTGGTGACATGGCTCTTTATTTAGGAGAGTGTTTGTAAGCGAGTGGCTAAACGTCTGTCCCTAGCACCGCTCTTATTTTTAATATTGTATGTCAAGTAATTAGAGGGTAACAACTTTTTGTGTTCAAGTGTTCGCAAAAGTGTATTTTATTTTACGCATTTGTGAAAAAGAAATAAATATAAAAGAATAAATAAAAACAAACGAGAGAACAAATAGATAATTAACTTTGATGATATTCCCCGTCTAATTTCAAACAGGTAAATAATGTAATTTATAATTTCTTAAAAATTATAAAATGTTATTAAATATTATGCGATTATTCATAAAAAAAATCATTATTTGACAAAAAATAGAAACATAATACATAAATGTAATAAGGCTTAACATTGAGAATCTCTTTATATTTCTAATACATATAATATTTATTCACATGACATAATATATATATTTATTCACATCACATGCATGACTTAAAGAGACTTATTTAATACATGAAGATTGAAGCAAAAATATGTATTCATTAAAAGATATATTGGTGGTTGATGCATGTAGTTGATATTGTTGTTTGTGATTGAAATACACAACTCTAAGATCATATTTATTACAAGAAAAATTAGACATGTATGTATTCTTTGCAAAATTTATTGGTGATTCGTACATATAGTTTGTGATTGAAATACATTATTCCAAAGTCATATATAGACTTTTTTATTTTGAAGCAAAACAAAAACCAAAAAAGAAATGACTTAATAGTATTTTTTTTTCTTATAAATTCACAAATATATATAGAGATTAGTAAAAATATAGATTAACAAAAATTCAATAGTGAAATACTACAACATATTGAAAGTGGACATGTATCTTATCTTTTTGATCAAGTTCAATTTCTATAAGTACATGTTAAATATTTATTTTAATTTTAATAATTTTATCTAAAATATATCAATAAAAAGTAAATTAACATTAAACGTAAACCAATTGTTTCTGAGTTACACACCTTAATGCAGTAGAAAAAGTAGGCAGAGTAGTGCCCAACTAGACGCTGGTATATATTTATTTCAAATTCATGATACAAAACTAAATCGAATAGATTGATTACTAAGACTTACTCCAATAATATATAAATAGACATCAAATTTAAGTAAATCATAAAAAAATTTAAGTCTTGAAGTTTCAAGAACTAATACATGGATGATCATGAGTGTTGGTTGTGATGAAAAGTCAGCGCAAAAAAATTATTTATAACAAGAGCATTGCTATTCTTTACTAAGAATTCACGTCAATAAAGGCAAATATATCACATAATTAAATAACACAAATTGTATAGTCAAACTAGATTACTTATTCTAAGACGGAAGGAGTAATTAGTTTTGCTAATGGTCGAGATTGAAGAGAATAATTATGACAATGCTTATAAATATACGTACACTTAACTATCATATGTCATGCCTCATTTATGCACACAAGAGCCCACAACAACTGAAGTTTATACTTTTCCTTAAAATAAGAAGAAAGATCAGAGTTTCTATTAGGAAAAACGATCCGAGTGGTGAAGCCATTTTTAATGAGAGAAATGTTAGGGTTACACCCACCAACACTCTCTTTTAACACACCTCAATCATAACTATCCACATCATCCACTTATTTTAAGTCATTTACCAGTAACCGGAAGTACAAGTTGTAAAACTTTTTTTTTTAATAATCTGAATGTCAAACGCTGGCTTTGAACAGAGTCCATGGAAGAAAAATCTCTCTATGGCTTCTTCTCCTTCCCTTTCGATCTAACTCATCTCCCTCTGTCTCTTTCTGACCTTGTCTCTGTCTCCTTCTATTAACCATCTCACCTTTGTTTTCTTCAAATCTAAAAGAAAATGTTTCCAATTTGTATAAACATTGAATATAGCAAGCAAATTAAACAACATAAGAAGAACAAAATTGGGAGGAGGATCGACAAGAAAATTGAAATTGGATCTTTTTTGAAGCTCATATATATGTTTGTGTTATTGCTGCATAAGCATACCATCAGAGTTTGGGTTAAATTTGGGAGGATGATTGATTGACAATTTTTTGCTTTTCAACGACTGAAGAGACCGGGTTTGTGAGAGGTAATGCAGAGTAGATGAACAATTAAAATCTGATTTAATTACAAAAATAAAATAAAATAAACGGTTAAGATGAATCCGGTAAAATAAATTTAAAAAGTGGATGACATGGCTAGTTATGATTGGATGTGTTAAAAGAGAGTGTTAGTGGGTGTAACCCTAACATTTCTCTTTTTCAATGAATATTTAAATTTTCGATGAGTTTAACAAAATTATGGTAATACAATGTTTTTGTAAAAATTACGTATTAGAGCTTCAACAAAAAATCATCCATCGTACCATCATAATTTTGTCAAACCCTCCTTGATTTCAAGCATCCATTTATAAGCCTTGCATACATTTTGAGTAACTAAATTCAAGATTAATTACATTACTAGGAAACACTATGCATAAGCAGTTACTAGTAGCAAATTACAATATGACCAATACATGGATTCTGTTTTCTTCTTCAAACTTGCTCTTGACCTTCATGCTTCCAAATAGTAATAAGTGACTTAAAACTTGTCAAATTCCTTAGCTTAAGAAGTCCAAAAACAACCATCCCACACAAAAAACCAAGAGCAGCACTAGACCCCACAAGAGAAACAGCAGTACAAAGAAGCATAACAAAAGAATCCTCTTTGTTATTCATATCCCTACAAGCCATAGCTAATTCAATCCCAGCAAACAACAACAACGCCCCTAAAATTCCCACAGGAAACTGTTTGAAAAAATGAGCCAATGAACTTCCCAAAACAAAACCCAAAACCAATTTTGCAGCACCAAGAATTGCCACACACCCTCCACTCCTCCCACCAAATTTATATTGTCCTGCTAATCCACCAGCACCATGACAACATGGCATAGCACCAAACCAACCACCCAAAAGATTCATTAACCCAACTGTCACTGAAAGTGAAGTTACTGAAAAGTCCTTGGTAGGAAATAAGTCAGAAGATAGCTTACAAACAGCTATAACAGAGTTCAAGATTGACAAGGGTAGTTGAGGAATAGTACCCTTTATAAAACCTTGTTTCCATGCATGTTTAGAAAATTTCACTAACTCCATATTAGAAGGTCCAAATTTAATTTCATGTATCACATTAGGCCTTCTTATAAAACCCAAAATCACACCCAAAACAAACACTATAAAAGCAGAAGGTAGTGAAAAAACAATCTTTTTAAATGATCTACCACTCTTTTTTCTCTCACGATCCCCTTCAATTGAATCACCCAATTCTTCCTCAATCTCAAACTCGTTTTCCTTTTCACCAGCACCATTCACAATAACAACAAAGAAAACACATACAATAGCTAAAATCAACCCATCAAATCCAAACCAATCCCTGTTACTCAAAGACTTAGACTTTGGTAAATCTTGAACTTTTCTAACATATTTAATAGCAGTTAAAGCAAAAGATAAACCCTGGGCAAGCTGAATCCCTCTAACAACACATAAAGGTATAAGCTTGTAAGCCAATTTCATCAACCCAGTAAAACCCAAAACCAATAAAACAGCTCCGGTTAAGATACCGGAAGCCATGATCTCCGCGATACCAAAAGAGGGGTCGGAGAGTGCAACGGCAGCTATGGATTTCATGGGCTGAACTGGCATAGGAACACCGTACATGGCACCGGTGAGGAAGTTATAGAATCCAGTGAAAATCAAAGTGGTGCCAAGGTTGAGGTTTTTGGAAAGGGTGAGTGAAAGTACTATTGGTATGTATGTGCCAAGGTCACCCATGGCTCCATTGAGTTCAGACAATGTTGAATGGAAATTTAAGTTGTTTTTTACTTTTTGTATGGTGGTGAGTCTTGTGGGAGTGGGAGTGGTGGTGGGAAAAGTTTGGGGATTTGATGATGCCATGAAAGTGAGGTTTTTTTTTTAGCTTAGTTTTGGTTAATTGGCTTTAAGAGTGTACTGAGTACTCAAATGAAGCAACGCAAGCATGAAAAGGGATTGATTGGGATTCTCTATTTATAGGAGAAGTGAGGGTCGTTTTAGTAAGGTTCTCTACGAATGTTTTTAATATTCATTCATGTAATGTTTTTGAAAATTTATGAAGGTATTTCGGATCCTATACCGTAGAAAAAACACATTGTTTCATCTTGTAGTTAATCTCGATCATTCATTTGAGATCAAATTGTTTGAATTTTAAATTCAATTTTACATGATAAAACGATCTTAGCCGTCGTTTGAAGATCAGATGACTTAGATCTATTACAACGCTCAACTCTAACTGCACCAAATCTAGTTCAATTTCAGTTTACATATATATGGTATGATATTATTGCATTAACAACACACTTTGTAATGTTTTTTGTAGGTTCTTTTAAGAATTATGGGTAATCTGACATACAAGTGGAGTAAAAAACTAGTTTGTGGGTAGAACTCGCAAGTTTCTTGAAAAATTACCCATAATTATTTAAAGGTTGACGTTTTTGAAAAGGGTGATTGAATGTACATTTAAGCGAAAGAAAATAAAAAAATACATAGCCAACATCCCAACACCTCAAATTTCCACATCAATCTTATGGCCTGTTTGTTTTGGCTTTTCAGCATCAAGAATCACTTCTACAAACCTCAAAAGTGAAAAATTGAGTTTTCTGTGGTGTTTGGTTTGGCTTTTAAGAATTGTTTCTATCCTCTAAAAGCAATTCTCCTTAAAGCTACAATTCCTAACTTTTGGCTTTCATAGAATCAATTCTACGTTAAATTTTATATTTTGATTATTACAACCTATTATTTTTCTTTATTGTCCTTTATCAATTCTTCTTCTTTTTGTTTTGTAATTAATTTGATGAACCAAATTTAATCAGAAAACTTAACGAACCAAACTAACCTCCGGAAAAATGTTTATGGTCATGAGTTACCAAATTTTAGATTTTCCTTTACGGTGTCCCCATTCAGATTTACTGTATTTTTTCTTTTACGCTATATTTTATCATTTTTGGCAACTAACTCTAGTATTATTTAACTTAAATATATTTTATCAAAAAATATAAAATATATGAACAAATATTTTGCAAAAAAAATTAGTTTAATGGTCGTATTTATTATGTTTTAAATTAATATATAGAAAATTTATTTAAATTAAATAATATATCTACATTTAGTATTGATCTACATATACATTCAACTATGCGCATTTACCTGAATTTAGCTATGTCTATTTTAGTAGTTATACATCCAAAAGCAATTTTGATAAAAATTATCCAAACAACATTCAGTTTGTTTAATCAATTCTGCATTATTGTATCCAAACATAAACCAATTCTCTCAAAATCAATTCTATCAGAATCAATTCTATCCAAAACTGAACCAAACACGCACTTAATGTCATCAACGTGGCTTTGTCTAATATGCACAAGGAAAATAGTCTTGCCCCATGTACATGTGCCTTTTTCATCATTGGATCAATAAATCATGTATCATCATTGGATCGATAAATCGTATCATATCTCATTTAAGTTAATGGTGGAATGTATTGATGCAACAATAAAAATTAATTTGTGCATGATGCAAGACTTGTCTCATTTGTGCACAATAAAATTGACCCACCAACAAAACCAAACACCATTGTCGTCTGATTACAAGCATTCCAAGCAATATATGTCTCCCACAGTTCTAAATTATAATGCACCAAAGCATTAATGTCCAATCAAAACACAAAATGTAGCTTATTTCAACGGTAATGGCCAGGGATCTCTTCTCATGATCAATTAATTTATCCACAATTAAACCAAACAATCACTTCTCTCGTTGACGTATTTGTCAAATCTATCTCAAGCGCACCACCACCTTGTGATGACAAACATAAATAGCTGGCTTCAAATTTATAAATAATAAAAGCATCAAAATGATAATAATTCAGGATATATACTGTGCACAGTATTTCAGGATTGTATTAAAATTACAGCTCAAACAAGGTCTATGTATTAAAAACTATAGCTATACAGCCCAAAGGCATGAACTACAAAAAAAGAGGGAAAGAAACTGGAAACCTTTTGAATGCTTTTCTACCAATGCGTCAAAATTCAAAATGCCCTTCCATGAATGCCATCAGAAGCTGCAATCATAATCATAGTTGGCAATAACTCCATCCAAATGACCTCTGTAGCAACGGTACTTATGATGGAAAGTGTGTACGATGTTTGATACATGTAGGTGTGGACACTGACACATGTAATTACATTCGATTAATTAAATTTTTTAAATTTTCACTGGTGTTGATTTCATAGTGTCGTGTCCGGTGTCCGAGTATGTGATTGATAGCAAATAACTTATAACTACTCTATCAATTTTATAAAAAATCAGCTTTCTACACAACCAATATCAATAAAAAATCAGGTTTCTACACAATCAGGTTTCCTTTGGAGACAAATACCTTGTACTCTATTTGGGAGGAACTACTGAGGTTGAGCATCCTTTCCACCTAAAATATGAACATTACAATGTTAACACCAATATCAAGTGGCTTATAAAATAAAATATCATCTTTACACCTTAAATACACTTTAGCATTACACTAAATAAAACTTACTGGTTTGGCCATTATTTTTCATGGCTTCTGGTAGCGATCCCATATGAGACGTAGTATTATTATTACCAGCTGGCACTCCATAATAATACTGAGACAAAATATTTTAAAGCTTAACATACAAATGATACACATGAAACAAAGAAAATGATATCAAAATTAAATTCTCACAAGCAAATTAGCAACCTGGGGTGCTTGTGGTAAAATAGGAACTCCACTAAAGTTGGGCAAGTTCCACCATCCATGGCTTGGAGTGACATAACCATATGGTGAGGAATGCATTTTAGGCAATATAAACTGCATTTGGGAATTAACATGGTGACCTCCACTAGAACAACCGGTCTGTAAGATTGTCCAACAAAAAAATATCCAAATATTTAAATTATAATAATAATTGCTTACACAATTAAATAAAAATATTACACATTGTCAAACTATGTACATAACAATTACTCATACTGCAGATAGGGACAATTATGTACTTACGCCGTCATTATTTGATTTTTGTGTCAACTCTTTTGCTTTCTTTTGCTTCTGATTACAACATTCACTATGTTTATCTTTCTGAAATATAGGAAAACTATTACTTCAAAGCAAATACAAAAACAAAACTGATTTACTTCGCCCCTATAAATTTCAAGGTTAGGAGATCATACAGTGTCAAGACCATTGTTTAAATCAGATGCCAATATTTCTTTATCCTGCAAAATAAAATAAAAACATTTCAATACATACACAATAAAAAAAACAACCATTTTAAATAAAATTATAATTATAATTATAATTTTTTTTTTAAAAAAAAAAACTTACACTATCAGCTGTCTTGCTGAATTTAGAAGGCTCCGGATGAGATGACTGATCATCATTCATACTCTTATCGTTTACACCAGCATGCATTTGACATGGTTTAACATTGTATTTTGTGCTATTACAGTTTGAACACTGACTTGCCCTCTTCATGCCAAACTTTTTATTCTTGGGAGTATCTTTAGTCTCAACTCTATTGGGATCACCAATGTGCTTTGGTGACGAGCTTTGCGCGTCAACAAGATCATCCATCTTTTTATATTTGTTAGTAAGCTTCAATATGTCATCCATGATCTCATTGTAGTGTTCCTTATTTTCTACAGCTACCTGCCACAATCTAGTAAAAGCATCATAGGCTGCAAACTGAGCAAACTCTACATCATAGTCTATTCCATCCATCAAATTCGATGACAGTAAAGCAATCTTAGCATTCTTAGTCCACCGTGTCAAAACCAAACTGCTTGGAATATGATCCACGTGCTCAAAGATCATGGCACGAAAAATATGCGAACACGGAATGCCACGAGACTCAAAATGTCTACACACACAATAAAAGGTTGACTTAGGAGTATCATAAACAACTTTTGTTTCAATATTGGGATGGCAATACTTGGTTAGCTTGAAGATAACCTTCTTCCCATTTACCATTCGCTTAATAACATTTAATGCACCAGCCAATACAATCTGCTCTTTAACTTCTTTAAAAATCTCAGTTGTGTAAATTTTTGCAGCATCATTCTCAAACTCTTGAAGAGACGTGGTCAACACAGGTTCTGAAAATAAAGACTTGTTATCAGCCATCAGCTCATTGTTTCTATATTTTCTCAAAGTCTGCTCAAAACTAAGCATAAATTCGAAAATGCTGATTTTCTTCATAATATATTCCGTGATGATTGAATTTATAGCTTCACAATGACACATAGTTTGAATACGACCAAAAAACTTATCACGGAGGTACGCATTGGCCCACAATGACCTATTCACATAGGTTCTAGAAACCCATTCATTCCCCGCAATTTCGTGCTGCACTACCATCTTCATCCAAAAATCTTCAAATTCTTTTGGGCTGAAATTTGAGTAAGTTGCCTTTTTGAGATCCTCCAAAAATGAAGAACTCTCAACATTTTTACATGCATTCCTGTGCAAGTTCCAAACACATAGTTGATGACATGAATCCGGAAAAATATGTTTTATAGCCTCCATCATGACCTCATCCCCATTTGTCACAACAACTTTGGGATGTTTATTTCGCATTGCTTCTGAGAAAGATTTTAAGACCCACTTATAGGTCTCAATTGTTTCATCCGACATCAAAGCACAACCAAATATAATTGGTTGAGAATGATGATTGCACCCGGAGAAAATTACCAATGGACAATTGTATTTGTTCTTCTCGTGGGTCGTGTCAAGTACAAGAACATCGTTGAAACATAGATAATCAGATATGCTACATCCATCTGCCCAAAAAAGTTGCTTCAATCTACCATCATCGGTAGTTGTAAATTTTGCATATAGCATAGGATCATTGCTCGCCTTCCCACTAAGATAACTTAAGGCAGCAACAACATCACCATCTTTAACCTTACCACGGATTTTGCTATTAAAACTGTTGTATAGATTTTTCTTTGAAAAACCAACACCAACATATGCACCCTTTTGAGCCACAACGTGCCCCATTATATAACCAGTTATAACATCATACGTACCATCAGCCTGAGTTTTATCTGCATCCTTCATTCCACAGCAAGCTACCAAGTGTGTATATGTTGAAGGAGTTAGTTCATGGTTATGAACCTCTTCAAAACATCTCACTTCCCATCTTGATGCTTTCAACTTGTAGCGTACACGAAACCTAGCTTGGCAATTAGTTCGACTGCTAGATCTATGATCTTTTTTCCTATTTATCTCTGTTAAGTTCTTTTTGTTGTTTAACCCTTGTCTATATTGCATACAAACTGGCGCATTATTACTTTCTCATTGTCATCACGAATCACCTCATCTTTCCTTACCACAAAACCATGACATCTTGCATAATTACAATAATAGTCATAAGCTTCCTCTTCGCTACCAAACTCTAGCCCTCGTATTTCATCAACTGTCAAGTCAACAATCTTTTTAAATTTACCATCTGAGGCATCCATTCTTGCACTATCATTCTGATCACACAAATCATTCTTGTTGATTCTATCACTTTCGTCAGAAGAAACAGAACAATCAAGATCTCTATCATCATCCAAATTAACCGCTGACAAATCATCAAAATTATCCATCTGTCCAATAACCATCACATTAGATTCAAAAAGATTATAATTTACAAGTTAATAACCATAAAAATGTCCTTTTAAAAAAAATTAAATAATCATAGTCAGGGACTGAACTACGATAAGTAAAAATTTCACTACTAAATGGTATGGCGCAAAAACTCATTCAACTATTGGTATTAAAAAGGAATTTGATTCAACTATTGGTTGAAAAATCATTGTATAAAAGTCTTACATTTCTAAGGGTAGCATAGTAGTTGGCATGTATTCATTGATGAATAATCACAAATATGAAAGGGTTAGGAATTAGGTGGTGATGTATTGATATGTTAAAAGCAAATTACCCAAAAAAGCTTTCAATCAAAACTATTGTGTTGAAGAGATTTGGTTTGTTTAGTTGACTACTAGACTAGTGGATAGAGTTATCGGGGGCAAGTTCGCATTAATTTAAACAAAAAAGAAATCTAAGAAAAGGAAATAACAGGAAAAATAACTACGATGTTCAGTTTTTTTTTTGTTGAAAACTCGATATCTAGCCAAGAACCGACTAATCAAGGATCAATTCCGCTGTCTACAAACAACAGCTCATTTGAAGCCAGAGCAAAGTCATGTACGGACTAGCCCAACACCACAGTTGCTAGCACATGAGGGAATCAAACCTGAAACCTTGAAAGGAGTATACCAAGCCTACACCACTAGGCCAACCCCGAGGTTTTGATGTTTAGTTTTTTTTTGTTAGAGAAAGTTTAAATGGGTTGGCCTCTGGGGCTCACCAGGGACAGGGCATGCCTCAAGGCTCAAAGAGCGCCTACAAAGGTACTTACATATCACCCACCAAAGGGGTTCTCACATCGGTAGCGGAAGTTAAAGTCACGACCTTGCGATTGAGCCAACTTCCTACCAACAGAGTCAACCTTCATTGGCGATATTGAGTTAATCATGGCAAAATGAATGTTTTAACATATCTATTCTGCTGTATAAAATAATAAAATCCAAAATAGACAGAAACATACAGAGTTTGTTAAAAACGTAAATTTGAAGTTACCAAAGAACATAATAAACACGATGAATGAACAACATTACAGCATTATGGTAGCATCACATAAAGAGATTGGAATTGAACACAAAAAAAAACCCTAGAATGATACAAGAAAGAAACGGAAGCAAAATGGAAAGATAAAGAAATAAGGAATTTGTAACGGGAAGTAACTCACGGTCACGGAGGTGATGACTCAAAGCTTCTAACACACGCTTTGCTACCTGTTGCTGTTTTGCCTTCTAACACACAATTTGTATTGTTTGTAACCGATCTATGCCTTCCTCCCTCGATGTGATTTATGACACCATTCTTATACCAAATTTCATTTTAGCCCACTTTTAATTTAATTTAATTTAATAATAAATAAGTTTATTTATTTTAAATATAAATGAAATTAACTTCAGTTAATTAAATAAATTAATTAAAATCAAATAAAAATTATTTTGATGGGAAGTTTTTTAAATTCAAGGCTATTTTTGTACTTTTCCAACAATTACTCGTACCGCTCAATTATCTATATTGATTTTGATGAAAATAGTGGAGGTGTGGAGAAAGAAAAAAAAAGTAAATCTCTCAAACATGATGATAAAAATATGGTTCAACACATGGTTAAAATATGAATAGTATTATAATATATTTTTTTATTATGATTGAGTTTTTTTCTTCAACACATTGTTTTACAACAACTACACTCAAAAAATAATTATGTTTAGGTTTTACATAATTGTGCACGTGCTTCTTATTTTTAAAGTTTGTCATATTTGGTAGTCGTATTGGTATCACGTACTCGTGTTCATACAATATAGACGACACCAAAATTATTGATTGAATTTGAACTAGATTGAAATAATTTGTTAATTTAAATTGAACAAACATGATAACAAGATGGAAAAACAAAATAGCGCTGCACTTAGACGACGAACAAAAATGTCGCTCTAGACAACAAAAAGACGCTAAATTAATACATGTAAACAATACCAAGAGTTGAATGACTGAAAAAAGTGCTGACAACATTCCACATATAGGTTAGAGAAATTTCAGCAGCAAAACAACCCCTTTTAGAATCATTATATAACAGCTTCATTATATACAGTGATGAGCTACTTTTCAAACATTATGCACAAAATAGAGAAATTTGAATATTTTTTGTTAAGTTTTCAGGGAAAAGGTAAAAATTACTATACAACTTTTATTAAATTTTCAAAGATGTTAATTTATTGGATAAAGTAGGTGTTTTCTTATAATTATAAATGAAAGAAAGTTAAAATCAACATTTCACCATGATATGTTCATTAAAACAAAATTTAGTATGTAATTTATTAGAGAAATGTTACCAACACACATTCTAACAAACATTTTTCAACACACTCTCTTTGATTGGTTAAAATTCATATGGAACCCATCGAATTTATATGGGACCCACATGATTTGGTGGAACCCATGTGTATATTAACCAATCAAAAAGAGTGTATTGAAGAATGTGTGTTGTTAGCATTCCTCAATTTATTAATATGATGGTTTTGTGGGTTTGAAATCCCAAGTCTGTTATCCGAAACAAACAACTTTGAGCTTGATATGGTTGTACGTAAAATCAAGGCCGTTCCTATGAAATAAGAGACTCGGTTCTAGTTTTAAAATAGACCCCTGTAAAATTAAAACGCAATTCTTTTTGTGTAGTTAAACTTCATTAAAAAATCAGAAGAACTTTTAAACATGAAACAAAACAAAATAAAATTAAGTGAAAGAGATATGAAATTTACCTAATAGTGTCGTTTGGAATGTCACTCCTACGTCGTAGGAAAGGGGAAACGAATGGTTTATTCGAAAAAGAAATAATTGTTGTGATTCTTTCAATGAAATAGTTTTTCAAATTGACTGATTAAGTGATTATTCAAATTAATGGTGATTTAATAGCATCAAATTTATTCCATAAAGTGGAACTAGAGTCTAGAAAATACTCATACGTGTACTGAAGAAAAAAAAGTAACATATAAATTTTTAATTTAAGTGGGGTAGGTATTATAATTTTTTTTGCGGCCCATAGTTTTTAGAGGTTCGGTTCGGTAGCGTTTCTTGCACTCCCCAAAGTCCGACCCTGCCTAAAATTAACCAGATTCAAATAAAATATATAAAAGCAGAATTAGTTTGGATCATCGGATTGAACATTTCACTTGGACATGTGAACATCACCTGGATATATAACACATTTCACTGCTTATTCAAATTTAAAAATCATTTTTTTTTTTTTTGAGAGGAAATTTATAAATCATTTGTTCACCCCAATCATTCCATAAAAGCGCTTTAGATATATTCCAAACATTTTTGCATTATAAATTTAAAAAATTCAAGGACATTTTCTTTATTCCATAGGACGTTTGAGAAGTTGGGAGATAAATTCTATTGAAGAATTTTCTACAGAACGACCAATGAATTTTCTAAGTCAATTCTGGGCATTGGCGGAGTCAGGAATTTTATAGAGCCTGAGTAAAAAAATTATCGCAAATTCATATGTGACATAATATATATAGATATTCATAAATTGAAATAAAAGAAGATCATCATATTTTTAACAAAAGTACAATTTTAAATAAGAAAGATGAAATATAATCCGCCAATGGCATAAGAATAAAAAAACTGTCAATACTATACAACTTTGCAGTTGCTATAAAATAAAACTTATCTACAAAGTTAGTTTTCAAATTCAATGCCTCATACTACAAATTCTTGATCAAATTATCACCCAAGACTGAAAGTATAGATATGTATATATTTAAACAATTTTGCTTATCAAATAGTGCATGTCAGCATAGATCCTTAGTTTCAGGAAAACTAAACACACACTGCTTATAAGGAATACCTATAGAAAAACAAAATAATGTAATCTCCAAAATTCTTGAACTATGCATACTTCAAGAAGTTCACTTGATTAACAACTCTTGCTACACTAATTAGCCATTACCCTATACCCTCTCTAACATATACAGTTACATGTTTCCATCTGGAGAGATGGCAACAAAATATTATTTTCAAAAATGTGAAGAACTAAATTAGAACAATGATGTGTGTTTATTCTTGATTAAGTTACTAGTCTGGCATAAAAGTTAGTAGTTTGGCTTAATTACAGTTTTGGCCCCTTAAGTTTCCAAATGTTGTGATTTTGACCCCCTAAAAACACAACTATTTCCAGACCCTCTATGTTTACTTTCTATTGTAGTTTTGGCCCCCCGAACCAATTTTGACCTAGTCAACGTACACGTGGCGCATACATGGACGACACATGTGTATTTTTTAAAAAATAAATAAAAATGCCACGTGTAAATAAAAATAATAATTTTTTTTTAAATTTAAAAAAATAATAATTTTAAAAAAAAGTAATAAAAATTTAAAAATAATTTAAAAAATATAATAATAATTAAATTATTAAATAAAATTAAAATTAAAATAAATTAAAATTACACATGTGGCGCCCACGTACACGTTGACTGGGTCAAAATTGCTTGGGGGGCCAAAACTGCAATAGAAAGTAAACATAGAGGGCCTGGAAATAGTTGTTTTTTTTAGGAGGTCAAAATCACAACATTTAAAAACTTATGGGGCCAAAACAGTAATTAAGCCTACTAGTTTATTAGAAAGGAAAATATAGTAGATAAATCTAATTCTTCTTGTTATCCTTTTTGGACAAACAGAGAGAGGTTTCTGAAATCAACAATTCTCTCTGGACAAACAAAGAGAAGAATCAACAATTTTGAATTAGGGTCTGAAAAATCAAAATTGGAGATAATCAACAATTCTAAATTGCGGTTTGAAATTTGAATAATTAACTCATTCACCCATTAACAAATAATAAGCATGAGCAACAAAATAGAACAAATAACAAAGAAAATAACATAGAAGTAGAGCAAACCTAGAGGAGAGTGGAGAGGAGAAGGAATGAAAAATAGAAACAATTATGTCTTTTTTTTTAGTAGGAAAGGGGCTATTGGGCTAGGTTTGCTACAAAGAAAGTAGAAGCTGAACCTGGGCTAGTGCCCAAGCTAGCTAGCTGGGGGTGGCTCCGCCTCTGATCCTGGGCCAACATGGCTTAGAACAATGAGATTGTTGATTTGGATGAAAACACAAGTTAGCCATTTCAATTGGTGGTTTCAAGAAAGAAGAGAAACAAGAGGGAGCAATTGGAGGCGAGCAAAAGTTTTAAGGTGGGAGCTTTCAGTTGTCCGTCTCTCTTTGTTTTTTTCGTTTAATATATGTTTAGAGCTCTGCAGCAGGAGACCCTTGTGGATCTCATATTTCGCTTAAAAAAAATAAAAATAAGGAAGAATTATTTTTTTAAAAAATAAAATAAAATCTAATAAAGAATGAGAAATTAGTCACTTTAATCCTTGAATGAGAAATGAGTAGTCACTTTAGTCACTAAATGCAGAGAAATTGCAAAATAGTCTGTGAATGTAGACTTTGTTAGTCACTTTACTAAAGTGACTAACAGAGTCTGCATTTAGTGACTAAATTGACTAACATAGTTTATATTCAGAGACTATTTTACGATTTAATTGTATTTAGAGACCAAATGAAAACTTCTTTTCTACTCAGGATTAAAGGGACTAGTCTTCCAATAAAAATTGACAAATTGAAGCCCAAACATTTCATGGACGGGACCCGTGAAGATTGGCCCTAGTCAACCAGAAGCTGACACGGACAACATGAGACGGTGACTCTTGTTGGTTTGTGCAAGACTTTCAATGTCATCCACGAAAGAGTTTCATTTCAGTTTCACATTCACAGTGTCTTCTTTCCTCTCACGCGCTGCAATTTGTTCTCCTTGTTATTCATAAAAAAAGTCAACCAATGACCCCTTCAGTTCAGTTCAGTTCAACGAGGTGAATGCAATCAGGATAATTTTTAACAAATGTTTCATTGTTACACAAGTTTCATTCTTTAACAACGATAAAGAACTTGTGTTTGTTGTAGATGTCGAGAATGGAGGAGATTCTAAACCTTCCAGTGCAAGACCCTCCTTGTCCTGAGTTTTCTGCTGAAACTATAAATTGGGTAAATTTGGAAGGTGGTCGCCAAGGTGGTGATGATATTGCTTTGATTCCTTTTGCTAGAGTTGATGATTTTGTAAAAGGGGAATCTTCCAATCCAGCGTGCCCTGCTAGCTTCCGTGTTGAATCAAGACGAAAGAGAGCTTCTGGGAGTGTTGCCAAACCAAGAGTTGATGGATATCTTGAATATACACTGTATGTTGTTATCTCTTAATTCTATATTGTTTTTGATACTTGGTACTTGTTGGTACTTTGTGGTTTAGGCCATGTTTGGATAAACACAACTTAATTAAGCGCTTATAACATGAAGTCAAAGTGTATAAGCGTATCATATAAGTGATTGTGTATAAACTATTTCTATAATAATATAAAATAAAGTCAAATTGTTTTCGTGGGAGCTATAACTATAAGCCTATAAGTTGTTTTCATCGACTATCCTGGATGGCTTATAGAAATAAGCTGAAAACAGCTTATGGACATGTCATAAGTTGTTTCCATAAGCCCTCTCAAACATTCTTACGATTGCTTATGGAAGTAAATAAGCTCAAGTCAATACTAACAAACCCTTAGTCTTTGTACTTCAACGTAGTGTTTCAATCTTTAATTTTGTGGTTTTTTTTCCTTGTTAGAATTTATGTGGATTTGATGCTGAATTGTGATGAAACTTTGAGAGAGAATGATTTAAAAAAAATGTGAAATTATCTAAAGGGCTAATTTCATTCCATCTCTTTCACCAAGTTGTTTTAAAATATGAAAAGATTAATACATTTGACTATATGTAATTATAATTTGACATTTAGATACTGGTGTTCTTATGGTCCTGAAGACTACCGAGAGAGTGAATCGGGTGTAGTAGATGCCACAGACGCCAAACCTGCTTCAGGGAAGGGTAGCAGGCCAGGGAGGCAACACATGATGAGAGGCTGCCTTTGCCATTTCACAGTTAAAAGACTATACACTCGACCCCACCTTGCCCTAATAATATATAACCAGAAGAGGCATGTAGATAAAGCAGGGGCACTGTGTCATGGAATATTTGATATAGATGCAGTAGGGACAAGAGCTATGTATGCTCTGCGAATTTCGGATGAGTTACGCCAGAAAGTGATGTCTATGCTATATGTTGGAATATCTTTGGACAATATATTACAGCACCATGCAGAGGTAACACATAAGCAAGGTGGACCCTTAAACCGTGACAATTTTCTCACTCGAAATGATGTGCGCAACATGCAAAGGACTATTCATAATTCTTCACGTGAGCTACTGGGAAATGAAGAATGCAGTGTAAAGATATGGATTCAGCGTCATCAGAAGGACGTTTTCTATTTCCAAGATAACTCAGGCTCGGAATCTTTTACTCTGGCTATACAGACAGATTGGCAGCTGCAACAAATGCTTTGTTATGGAAGTAATAGTTTCATTTCTTTTCACTCAGCCTCTGGCTTGAAGAAGCTTAAGGTATTATACATTAATCTTTTCAAACTAGAAAATATTTGTTTATTATTTAGTTGCATTTGAAGTCCAGATTGACCAAAGTGCTTGTATATCTAGAAGCTGCCTAGATCATTAGCAATTAACCAGTTTTATCAACATAATCGTGAATAAAAAAAATACAAGCCTCTTTATGTTTATGTTAAAAGGTTTATTATTTCAGCAGAATGTTGAAGAAGTGTAGAAGGTCTCATATTTTTTCTTTGTTGTCCCTGGCAGTATTCGGTATGTTCTTTACTTGTTTTCGATTCATCGCAAAATGCAATTCCAGTTGCTTGGATCATCTCCTCATCTTTTGTTGGTAAAGATATTCATAAATGGATTGTATTGCTATCTGAAAGATTACGAACCAAGGATCCCAGATGGAAGCCTAATGCTATTTTTCTGGATGATCCATCTTTTAACTATTCTATCATAAGGTAAAGAGATTATTCTGGTTATTTTTAAATTTTTATTGAACTTTTTTACTTTTTTTAGGAGAATCCCCCTAAATAAGAAATGGAGTGAGATCTTGCTTATTGCAGAGAGGCATTCCAGTGTCGCATCCTATTATGTACCTGGCATGTTCGCCGTACTTGGATAAAAAAGCTTTTCAAGAAATGTTGCAACTTTGAGGTACAGCGGGAGATGTTTAGGCAATTGGGTTCGATTCTGTACTCTACAAGATGTGGACCAAATGCTATGGATGCAATTGACGAGCTTATGCAAATTTTTGTTGACCAGTGTGACTTCATTGATTATTTAAAGAGTCATATTCTAGCTATTATAGGTATTTTTTGACTGATGGTTAATTTTGCCTTCATTTGAACATCTTGATTCATGACTATTAATGTTATTTCGTGAATAATAGTAATACTGTGTTTCCACATGCAGATGTTTGGATTAATGGCATAAAATCGCTTCCCGTGACAACTCCCGAGCCACATGCCGCAATGGAATCCTATCACCTGAAACTGAAATCCACTCTTTTAAAGGAGAGCCATGCTAACTTCTGGTCAAGAGTTGACTGGTTAATCCACACTTTAACTACTGAATTTCACTCACTATACTGGCTAGATCAATACAGTTTAGAGACCGGGTATTTTGAGAATTTGCGAGACAATTCTTTCTCCACTAATGCTTGGTATCATGCTCTTCATATTCCCGATGTTGATGTGGTACTCAATGAGCAAAATCTCCATCTTGCCAAAATATTATCTCAGACTGACAGAAACTTGGTGTATACAGTTTGGAATCCTGGTTCAGAATTTTCACTTTGTGATTGTTCCTGGTCTAGGCTGGGAAACATCTGTAAACATGTCATCAAGGTGGCAACTTTCTGTAGAAGTCGGCATGTTGCAAGACCGCTATTGTCTGCTCAAATATATAAAAAGGCTTTGCTCACCCTTCTCAATAATCCTCCAGATGATCCTTTAGTCCTTGATCACACCATTCTATACGTGGCCCGGTTGCAACAAGACATTAAAGCCTTGGAAGATTTATCGAATAGTGGATTACTACACCCCATAGCCCCTGATTTAAGTTCTCAAATGGCTGCAAATCCTCTGCTTTTTCAACACCTCCAGTGAGTTATAAAAGGAGAGTGACTTTGTTCCGGTTAAAACGCATTTTTATGTGTACCGTCCCAGTTGAAGCTACATCCCTTTAGCATTTGATCTGCAAGAATTAAAAAGGATTTATGAAGGTTCCACGACTAGACTACATAGTTCATAAAACCACAATGCCGAAGTGCTACTGTACTTTTTGATCCCAAGCTGATCTCGAATGGTGGCAAGTGATGACGAAGCACAGTGGAGGACAACGGTGAGTGCTCTGGTGGGGGTGGTGTACCTGCAAGCACTCAGACGCTCAAATCTGAGAGTGAAGTGAGTGTGAGGTAGTGAGAATGGTACGTAACTTGATTTTAAGTGAAGGAGGTCTTTATAGTGGAGTAAAAGTCCTATGAGGAAGTTGAGCATTCATGCGAATGTTGCCGTGATTGGCAGATCGACATTTGATCAAGATCATAAGGTGATGATCTTCAGAGGGATGTTACATGTGTGATCTGATCCTGTAGCATGTAAGTCAGTCCGGATGGGATCTGGCCCTGTTCAGAACACTTTTGCCTGTCATGTTGGGGCTGTTTTGGAGTGGGAGAACGTGTTGGTATTGAAATTCAATTCAGAATCTGTGTTCTATATGTATGTTCGTATGGTGATAGATAAATATATACTTTTTTTTACTCAGATGTATACTTTCTTTATACAGTAATTCTTTTTAAGTAAACTAAAAGACTCTTGATCTTCCAAATATAATGCAGGTATAGTTTGACCTGCGGTTACTTTCAAGGCACTATTTGAGGATCATGGTGGGTCCTCTATAGCATTTCTCAAGCTGTTGTCGTGTTGAGGTATATCTACCGTCATGCAAATAGTGCAAGCAAAAATTTCTTAAACGATTAAATCTGATACAACAAATCCATCTTAACGTATTGATCTCTATTCTCTATATGTTTCCTTGCCATTGTTCCTTTCAACTAATTTAGATGATCATGATCTTCTGGTTGCAGTGATAGGGAGTTTGATCCATTGTTTTTGTATCAGCATGCCTAAGAAGGTAATTACAAGAATTAGAGGTATTGTTCATATCTTGTGATGGGGATTTGTAGATATTCTATGGCCAGATGCATTTCCCTCCAAGCTTGAAGTTGCTTTGAAATCTATGTAGTTGTCTATCATTCATGAAAATTTCGGCTTTTGTGCTGAGAATGGTGCGCAACTATATGGTGGTTGCCCATGGTGCACCTGCATCGAGCCATTCAACTCAACAACTTATATCTGGAACTTGCAAAGTGCAAACTAACAGTTGAATAGACATTTTCAAATCGATGTAAGATGATATTCTGGTACGGAATCATTATTTTCAGATGCCACATCATAAACAAGGTGCAAATGAATGTTACTAATGAAGACGTGTTTGCACGATTGAATAAACAACCACTTGTATACCTTATTTAGATAGATTGAAAGTTCCAATCAATGACGCAATTTCTAGGGACATAGTACCGTGCTACCTGATCCTACAATTTCTATACCTTATTCTTATTATATACCATATTACCTCCGTCTCAAATTATAATATCCTTTCAATTTATATTTTTATTTTTGACCAAATATCCTTTCAAATTTTAAAATGCATTAGTTATATTTTTTTTTACGGATATACCTCTATTTATACTATATATGTGATAAATACTCTCTCTTAGGTCACCTTATAAACATTAGCAATTGTCAACAAAATTAATATAACAACAGATTTTTTTAATTTCTGTGATTTTCTCTCACTATATATAATTCTATTCTATGTTTAACATAGTGGAGTGCATATATCTCATAATTGGTTAACTTACCCAGGATTATTCTCACCCTAAAGAATGTTAGCAATGAATGAATAAATAAATCAATAAGCATTAGTTTGAAATTGATATTTACGTATACGTATAGTTTCCGTAATGATACTGCGTACAGGTTAAGGGACAGGGTATTCTGATGTGACAAATTGCTTGATAAATGTAAAACTAATTTGACCTGCTATTCTAAATGTTGTTATTTAATAATAGTGTCCACTAATATATTCAATGAATCTTGCAATAATTGATGCTTGTTTTCCGATTTTAAAAAGCCATCGTTGTCGTAAAACGCATGATTGAGAATACGATAAATGGAAACTTTCCACTTGGCATATAGTCTATACTCTACAGTATATACAGAGCATTTTTTAAGTAAAGCTAGATTTCCTTCAAAGGATAACGAAGTAAAGCAACAATTTTGATTACTCAAACACCAATTTAATTTATCTTCGATTCTATTAAGCTAACCGTGCTAATAAAAAAGTACACAACGACTAAGTGCATGTGTTTCGTTGCCAGGTACTTTCCTTTCTCACATGGGAAAATTTCATGCTTTCATTCAGATAAGCTTCAAACTTGAATGGTTATCTTAGAAAGGTTTTGGCACCGAGAATGTCTTAAAATATTGCTTAAAATTTTCAAAATAGTTAATTATTGGTCAAATACCACTTTTGGTCATTTTAGTTTGACAGAGTAAGTTAGTCCTTTAAGTTTTGAAGTTTTAATTAGGTCTTTTTAGTTTCACAGAATTTCGAAGTTAATCTTTTAAGTTTTAAATATGTCTTTTTAGTTTAACATAATTCTCCTTTAGGTTTAAAAAGTTTCAAACTAAAAGGACTTACTTGAAACTTTTGAAACGGTGATGGTGAAATAGTTTAACAATTAAAATGACATATTTGTAACTTTTGAAACTTAAAGAACTAACTTGAGAATTCTGTCAAACTAAAAGGACCTAATTAAAACTTTCGAAACTTAAAGAACTAACTTAGGAATTCCGTCAAATTAAAAGAACCAAAAGTGGTATTCATTAAAAGATATAAGTATATATGTCCTTGATATGATAAAAACACAACTTTTTTCCCCTAAAAACAACGATACAACTTTTTTTAAGGGGGGCGTCACACAATTGATTTAAGCAACGCTTAAAAGAATACTAACGTTACATAATCATGTTAGTGTTAATTATCTCTATGGCATCACTCTAATATCATATGAACACAATTTTCCATCAAAGACGGTGGGGTCAACAAGTTAAACTCATACAATATTGCAAATCAAGTTTAGATTTTCAACCACAAAAGTACCACATTTTGAATAATGTCCTAAACGCCTTAAAGATTACCTCAGTGAAGGGAAAAAAAAACAATTTCCATAAAAATTTACTTAATTATTTTAGACTTCTTAATGAGTAATGTAATATCAAGCACTCATTAACATTTTCTAATATAAAAAAAGAAAAGGAAAATGTTAAAAAGACAAAGAAAATATCTAAATGGTTTGTTTGTTTATGTTTTGTGCGAAAGACAAACCGACCATGTCGGAGTGAGAGATGACTCTGACACGCAAGCATTTACTGCAACGTGCCTGTTTTGAAACAGTGGTGTGAGAAGGGTAGTTTTGGAAGGATACGATTAATTAATTAAAGCTTAGTAGAAGTTTATGAAAGTGGGGGCTATAAATTCAATTGCTGTTCCCATTCTCATTCCTCTTTGTCTGCTGGGTCAGGTGAGCGAGCTCTAATCGGAGCTCCGAACACAAGACCCGCCATTCTCTCATATCCTCCAACTCTAAGGTTCGTTGTTCCTTAATTTCTTCCATACTTGTTATTTGTGTTTGAATCATCATTATTTGTGTTATTTAGTTACAACCATGTTCATGCTTTTAAAACCAAAATATGTCACCGACTTATTGCCTATAACCCACCTGCCACATCAATTATCGATTATCCTTAAAAAAAAAAAGGCAAGTTTAGAAGTCTATATTTAGTAAAAACAATGTTTTTTAGCCTTACTTAATTACTTAAACAAATATAAGTGCTATTTTTTTATTGCTATTATTATCTTGCTTGTTCTTTAATTTGTATTAAATCATAAATTTTCTAACATTTTTTAATAAGAATGTAAACATACTAACATGCATTATTTTATTTTTATATATATATTTAAAGGTGTTATAGCATGACATATAAAGTCAAATTCCTTAGGAGATCATATTAGATATCAAATTATAAAGAAAAAAAATAGAACTTACTCACATTGGTCTTTTAATTTGTTAGTCTATTTAAAGATATGCAAGATTGCTTATTAAAAAAGACGTTAGTATATATGCAATGGAGTTTTAAGTAAGCTGAAATATCATACTAGGTTTTAACTTGTCAAAAAGAAAATCATACTAGTTTTTAATAAATACACCTAAAGAAAAAGCATTTGATAAGTAACTGTCCAGGTTCAGACCTTGAATTTTTGGAACAGGTTGGATCTAATTACACAAAGCTTAGCTCGACATAGTTTATTCCCAAACTGTATTTATTCATTTTTGGTTCCGGGTGTACTTCAAGCAATCATTCAATGTTATTGCTAAATCGTTTTCGGGATTGTTTCTAAATATGTTTATACATGCAGGTCACTAGGTTTACTTCCTGTTTCTACATAGCTTGCACTCTTATCTGAAAATAGTAAGCATCATGGGAGAAGTGGCAGTAATGCACTCCGAGCCTCTTCAATTTGAGTGCAATGACAGGAAGCTTATCACGGAGAAAGATGTGCATAATCTACCCTCAAATGAAGAGCACATGCATGGCGAAAAGTCTAGCCAATCACCAGACCACAAAAAGATCAATGACTTGCGAGAGAGAAGATATATGGAGTATGGGTATAGTTCACATTCCCATACTAGTTGCTTTTCAAAATTTTGCATCCCTTTGCCATCTTAAAAAATGAATGATTTTTTCTGTAGATGTCAACATTACCGGAGAAGGTGTCGCATTAGGGCCCCTTGTTGCAATGAGATATTTGATTGTCGCCATTGTCACAATGAGGCAAAAGTGAGTAAATTTCACAATCTAGTATTTCGTGATGGTTTATTTTCTGTTCAGATATTTCATGTATTGCTTGCCATAAATGACAATGTTCAATCAAATTTCATAGACAACTCTAGGAAACATAAAAAATATTACTTATGACTTAGAATGAAATGGTGTCATTATCTTTAATTCTTATACTGCAGCGTCGCTTTCATTTTGATGGAACTTACTCTTTTTATCTTCTACAGAACAGCATCAACATCGATCAGAAGCATAGACACGACATTCCCCGCCATCAAGTCAAACAGGTATGTTCGTCTATTTTAACACCTCATTGAAGTTCTGCAATTTTTTGATCGCTTTTGCTGTTGTTATTTTTCTGATGAGAGAATGCTAATGAATGCTCTAATTTTTCAGGTGATATGTTCACTCTGTGAGACTGAACAAGAGGTTAGTTTATATTTTCCTTACTATCTCTTGGTATAATTTCAACGTTTATTGTGTTATGAAACTACTTATGAAGGCTCCAGTAATTTTTTTAAGACCTCCAAACAGTTACTAATTTTGAGAAATTACTTCTAAGATATCGACTAGTGCATTATTTGTCAAGTCATCCATTTCGAACCGGCTTTGAAAACTTCACTTTTTTCTTGCGTTGATATCTTCTGCTTCCAGGTTCAGCAGAACTGTATCAATTGCGGTGTGTGCATGGGCAAGTATTTTTGCGGGACATGTAAGCTCTTTGATGATGATGTATCTAAGCAGCAGTACCATTGCAGTGGTTGTGGAATTTGCAGGTATGAGCTGACAATAAGCTAGCCAATATGGTTAAGTTATCTGAAACATCAAACACTATAACGCATTGTTCCTATCCCAAGGTTGATACGACCTTTTCTCTTGTTTTGCCTTTTCTCTTAGTTAAGCTCCAATATCAAGTTTTTATGATTTATAAATTGAGAGTTTAGTGTACTTTTTTTGGTTGAACTGTGTTTCATATCAAAATTCAGACTGATTTATTCTTATATGTTTTAAAAACAGAACTGGAGGGTCTGAAAATTTCTTCCACTGCTACAAGTGTGGTAAGTAGTATTTTTTAATTTCTAAGCTTCTTAGTAATAGCAACGGAGATTTTAAAATGCTTTACCTGCTTCATAACTTCTTTGCATAGGTTGTTGCTACTCAACTTTGTTGAAAAACGGTCACCCTTGCGTGGAAGGAGCAATGCATCAAGATTGTCCTGTTTGTTTTGAGGTAACAATACACAACTTGTTTACTTAGCACTTTGACTCCTGTCAATTTTTTGAATGTATGGAGGTTGACATAACTACACTACCGAAATTGGTGATTGCAGTATTTGTTTGAATCTGTCAACGATGTCTCCGTGTTGCATTGCGGCCATACAATCCATAAGAGTTGTCTGAATGAAATGAGGGAACATTTTCAGTGAGTATCACAGAGCTCTTCTTGTTGACATTAGCTTATCCATTTCAATTGTAGTGATTTGTCCTAAACTTTGTATTTGATTTTGTATCAGGTATGCATGCCCTTTGTGCTCAAAGTCAGTTTGTGATATGTCAAAGGTTTGGGAAAAAATTGACTTGGAACTGGCTGCTACACCGATGCCTGAACCATATCTTAATAAAATGGTAAGTATTCCTTTTAGACTTGTTTGTATTGATTTATTTGTGCTTATCTACTGGCATAAGCACTTGTGAGACTGTTTTAGAGAACTTCTGAGACTGTTCTATAAATATCTTATAAACATGTCATGCGTTCTTTTCATAAGTTCTCTCAAACAATCTCACAAATGTTTGCCAATCCAAAGAGGCCCAGTTTGACTTTATTTTATATTTGGTTATAGAAATAGTCTATACATAAGCACTTATATGATAAGGGCTTATGTTATGAACACTATTAATATGTTTGTCGAAACAGGGTTGTTCGTTATTTTGTTCATATGCCATCGTGGCCATACAACTATGTGGATGATGATATAAAGAATTAGTAACTGATCCAAGATTTTATGCATTCTCTTGACAGGTTTGGATCCTTTGCAATGATTGCGGCGAAAATTCTCACGTTCAGTTTCATCTTGTCGCACAAAAGTGCTTGAACTGCAAATCTTATAACACAAGACAGACCAGAGGCTGAACACGTGGTTATTATGGTTATCTATTGATTTCATTGAATGATTTTTCACTCCATTCTTATGAAGATAGTGGCTACCCACGCACATCTCTCCTATTGAATATGAGGAAAACGCATGAGTTGAGTGGGAATTTCAACTACAAATTGTAACTTCATTCTGCTTGCTGTTGCGGGTTGGGGTAACTAATTGGATTCACCCCCTTATGTTCCAGTGTTCACACTGTAATGTTTGTATGGGATAATTTCAAATTTTGAATAAGCTTTGTTACTTTGATAAGCTCATAGTCCTTTAATAGCAATTGAAAATTGGGCTGTGATAAACGTGTGGACAACAATTCTTTTGAGCGTGAGTTAACTCACGTAGGGCGGGAATGAGCAAAAACAAATGGGAGAATAGCAATTATCTTCTTTTCCGTTCCCATGTCTTAAGAAAAATACTACTACTATATATCACTGAAATATAAAAATAAAAGTACTTCGGATAGTTGCATTTTGGCATGGGAAAATCTGCTAGAGAAAGTTAGAAATCACTATGCGTTAGTGTTGGATCTACAGTTGGAACTTTTGTAGATTGTAGCCAAAATACTGGAAAACAACTTCGGGGTATGATTGCTAACAAGGAGTAATAATATGATTGTAATAGAAGATAGAAAAGTAGAGGTTTTTTTTCTGATTTCTACTCCATTGCTCCAACTCCAACTAAGTGGATGTTTGCTATCATCTTAATTTCAACAATTGTGATACTAAAAATACACCAAAACTTGTAGACAGTACACCAACAACAATGAGAGAGGTAGTGACAATACATATAAAAAGGGAAAATTAAAATAGATAAAATGCTTTTAATTTTCACTTCAAAATTTTTAATAAAGTTTTTAGAACAATCTATATACTATTTATTAATATTGATGCCATATGAATTTCCCATTTTGTCCCTAGGAGGGGCATTTTTGTAATTTTCTAATTAGTGAAATTTGAAGGTTGCCAACTCACATGTTTTATACCGTATTTTCCATTTTGCCCCTCACCAATTTTTTTAAATTACTTTCTAATTTTTAATAACTTTTAACTATTTTCCAATTTTTACGTTTTTAATTATTTTTCAATTTTTTCTCCCAAATTCAGTTGCTTCTACATCGCCGTTGTGAGAGATTAAGGTATCGTTTCACCCGGGTTTTTTTTTCAACTTCTCTACATTTTTAAGAAGAAGTTAGGCCAAACACAATATCAATTAAGTACTTACTAAAAAAATTACTTTTTTTGAATGCATAAAATTGAATGGATGAGCTTTGACCAAAAGTTGTTGAATGTTACTTTAAAAAACCACTTCTCGGCAATTTATTTCACAAGCACCTTTTTTCAACTCACGCTGGGAACCTTTTCTTTTATTTTTTAATATTATATTTCAATAGGTTTTTTTCTTCCATTTAACTTTATTTATTTTATTTTTTTGAACCGTTCCATTGAACTTTTTAAGGAGGTTCCATTTAATTTTATTATCTTTTTTTTCAAAAGAATTTTATTATCTTTTTATCACTTATATATTTAATTTCAATATCGTTTAATCATCATAACCTCACAAATATTTTTATTTACGCTGTCATTTAATGATACTAAATATTTTTATTTTCTTTCTTAAACCTCGCAAATACACACACACACATTAGCGTTTAGAGTAATATTTTATGTCTGTCTGTTTTTTTGTTACGCTAATGCGTATAATTTTTTTTTTGCGTTGCATAATGCGTATGATTATTTTTATAAAATTTTGATTTTAATTAAAAGTAAAATTGCAGATGTCTTTTCTTCAAAAAAGGTATAGATGCCTAAAAAAAATTATACTTATATATATATATATATATATATATATATATATATATATATATATATATATTGCACCTTCATATTGTAACAAACTATGCATATCTTTTTCTTATTTAAAAAAACTAAACATTTATGTTTCCATGACACCAACAATGTAACAAATATAATATCATATAATATAAATTCTTATCTTTTTTAAAGACACCAAAAATATGGTATTCTTATAACGAAATTTGTTATAGAGTATAATTGAAATAGGAAAAACAACTATTTTGATATTATTTATGTTATTATTTCAGACTCCTTAAATTGTTTCTCATATTCAAATATTTAACAAGTCATTTATATGATTATACAAATTTGTATTCATGTTACACAAAATAAACGTTATTGAGTAAATATAGTATTTGTAAAAAAAAAAATCTTTTATTTTTTTTAACATTTTTACCCTTCAGAAAGTATTTTAAACATTTTTTTATTTATTATGTTAATTCATAATAAATTCAAAGTTTTGTCCTCGTGAGTTTAACTCAGTTGATAGGAACAATGCATAAATATATGCCAAGTCCGGGGTTCGAACCCCGGACACCATAAAATAAATAATAAATTCAAAGTTTGTACAATATTTTGCCAAACAATATTTAACTTAAAAATAGCTTTAAAACTAAAAAAAACAAAGAAACCAAACAACTTTAGATTCTTTCTTAAAGACCTTTATTTTTTCACGATTCTGCATTTTAAGGGTTTTATTTTTGGTTTTATTTTTTCAATTGTTAGTGGATTATGTACCAGAAATTGTTATGTTGCATGGCTGTAGAAAAATCTTCCTTTGTTATGTGGAGTATAGTAGATGTCATGATGATTGAATTTTAACTCATGGTAAGGTTTTGACACAATTGTTATTTTAGCTTTTGGTACTGTAGTTGAAAAAAATTGATGCATGTGGGTTATTTTAGTTTTAGTGAGTAATCCTAAAGCTGTAACAGTTTTCATATTTGGTTTATTCATTCCTATATCATTGAGCCGTACGAAGGTTGATTGGTGTAAATTTGTTTTGGTCATATCATTGAGGTCCAGAAAGTTGATGATACAGAAATTTGTGCATTTAAGATTAGGTTGATTTGATGATACAAAAATTGATCACATAGAAATATGTTAGCTTCTTTCAATATCAGAATGAACAAAGTGAATAAAATTAAATGATGTATTATTGTATTTCTATACAGGACTTTCAATGACAAGGGATTATGGCTACATTAAGGATCTCAAAAATGATTTGGACATTTGGAAAATAGGATTTGGAGTGCTGGATTCTTGGATTGTGACTGGTAGTAATGAGAATCAACATATGAAGCTCATTATTTGTGATGCAAAGGTTAGATGAGTTAGTTAAGATTTGTTGTAATTTCCTTTATGATTTATCAATGTCACTTATTAGTGTACATTCTGATTTATTTATATTTTTTAGTTTCTTTATCGGATTTAAGGTGATCGAGTTCATAAAATAACTCGATGTAGAGAATTGGAAGGCTTTGATCGAGGAAAACAAGACTTACACTTTGTATAATTCTCATGTGTTTGATAATGACACTGCATTTAATCCCTTTAAGGTTGTTTTTGGTTCTGGTACAAAGGTGCAGAAGTATGACAAGTTAACTTACGTTCTTACTCATGAATTTCGCTTTAAGTCATTTAAGGAAATTCAAGATGGAAAACTCAAAACTGACGTTTTACATGGTATAGTTATGTGCTTTTGTTTATTTCTGTGTTTTCTCCGATTATAATGTTCTTATAGATGTAATTTTTTTTCTAAGAAATCATCGGACTTCTTCATGAGATTGTCAAGACAACGCCAATTGGGACTGGAAAGAAATCGTGTACGAACATTGTGTTGAAAGATAAAAGGTATTATTTTCTAATTTGTCAGCATCAGATGATAGGATTTTGTATAAGTTTGATAATGACCTGAAGGGTGTCTTTCCTTATGCAGTGGGAGTATAATTGATGTAACACTACGAGAAAAATACTCCGTAGCTTTATCATCTACCCTCTCTATTTACCTTGAGTCCTTTGCTTCCATTTTGTAGTCAATGACAACCCAAATATATGTAACAATTGGTCAAGTTCGAGGCTGCTCATCAACTTACATCATCCGGTTGTTGAAAAGTTTAAGACTTAGTAAGTTTGCATTATGATTTCACAATACAATGTTAGAGTAACTTATTATTTCACAATCTGATTTGATTGTTTTTTGACCATGTTTCTTGAATTGTTGTCGTGACCTTAACATTTCTCAAGCTCAGAGTCAAAGCTTCAGTCAAAACTTAAGGCAAAGCTTGGCTTTTTCTCAACATACTTCGTACAACGATTTTTCCAATTTGTCTCAAGTTAGGCCAATTGCTGAATTCATAAACTCAGTCAAGGTCTGCTTTTTTTATGCATAAACATGCTTTGAGTTTTTTTACGCATAAATTAAAAATACATATTGCAGTGTTCTTTATTTCATGTGCATAATTTGTGTTAGGATACATATTGTATCACTATTTGGAAAACAACTAAATTCAATCATAACCAGTTTAGATGGTATTATGAGAGTTGCACCAAATGTTCGAAGACATCAATGTCAAATGGTGCTATTTATAGATGCACATGCAGGAGTGATGCTTAATTTCCATGTATTTCAACAATGTTAATTGGTCAACGGGGTAAATATAATGCACATGCATGCATTTATCTTGACTTTATAGGAAGATAATAGGAAGATAAATTAAAAGTCATGATACATTTTCTTTAGCTTAAAATCAGTTATGCTACCTTAATTTTATAAATTATATGTGAATATATTCACATACATCTTATCCATGTTAATATGCATTAGACTAATATTGCAGTTATTTCCCTGCTTAGCATTTCCCAAACAAGGTGTCAAGAACAATTCTGAAAGGAAAGCGCAAACCAATCACTCTCATTGATGACCAGACACAGAGAAAGTATAAGTGTTGTCTCATTACCGCCGAAAGAGAAAGCTATGAAAAATACTTGGGCGAGCAGTGGTTCAATTTATGCAAAGAACGTGTGATGAAAGAAGGTGGTAAGCTCATCTTTGATCTCGAAAAGTCACCGAAGAACTTGCACGTTCGAGTTGTTTCAAAGTAGATCTTTGCTGCTGAACTATTTGAACTTCTACTATTTTGGCGTATTGCTTTGGACTGTAATAGTTAACTATCTTGACTTTGGGATGCCATTTGTTCTTTTCATTTTGTCTGATGTAAATATTGGCAAAAATCCCTTTTTGGTTAGTCGACAACATTTGCAGTCTCTTTATAATGTTTTGGTAAATGTTTTAGAAATGTACATATAGCTGAAATTTGTGCAATATGCTTGCTTGATTTTCACATTTATGAACGACAACAATTTCTTAGAAAGATACAACTATTTTCCTTAATTTGCTCATTTCTCCTCTATAACAAAGATTTTTAAAAATACAGTATTCAACCCGAGCGAAATAAACAATTTGATGTAGCCTTTTATCATCGTCACCTTAAAATAATTATACTACAATCATTTTGCACATAACACCAAAAAAAGCATTGCAATTTGTTTCTTTCCTAGCACTTCCCCAATGAGATATCAAGGATAATTCTCAAAGGAAAGCGGAAAACGATAACACTAATTGTCAAGAAAGCTCAAAAAAGGTACAAGTGTCGCTTGATAACCGCGGAAAGAGCAAGCTACAAAAAGTGTTTAGGAGGTCAATGTTTCAACTTTTGCCGGAAAAGAAAATTAGAGGTAGGCGGTAAATTAATCTTTAATATAGAGAGGCCACCTAAAAATATGTACGTTTAAGTCGTTCCCAAATAGATCTTCATGGTCCACACTTGTGACAAATCGCCTTAGCTCTAATGCTAGACTAGACTATCTTGACTTAGCGATGCTACTTCTTTGCTTGACTTTGTCTGATGTAAATATAGGTAGTAATCCCTTTTGAAAAACTCTATAACAGTGACACTCCCTCTTATAATTTAGGCTAATATGTAACCGTAATTTACACATTATTGGTTCCTTCATTGGTTCCAATTATTTTCATCTTCAATATTATTATGTTCAATTCCTCGCCTAACGAACTAAATATGCACTCTTCTAATGATTTGATAAATATTTTACGATGACTGACAATGTTCCGTAATTTCAACATTTATCCTTCCAAACAATTTTTTTATCAAATGTGTTATTGAACCCATACGAAGCACGGGTTTGTAACTAGTTTGTCAATATAAAATAAAGTTTATAGATCAAATGCTAGTCGGTGAGCATTTGTTATCTAGAACAATGCAACTCCTCAAATATACTATGTATGTTTTCAAGTACAACATGTAACAAGTAATCTTGGAATGTTTGGTGTACTTGAAAGACATTTAGCTCATACCACCTCACCACACGATTGAAGTAGGAAATTTTTGTGGATGGGTCAAATTGTAAGTTTTATAGCCAATTTTCTTAAAAAAAAACCCTAAAAACACAAACAGAGTAAACCTGATTAGGACTCCTTGTATTTTGAGGGTAGGGTCAAACTTAACCGATTGAGAGTCAATCCCCAAACCAAGACGGGTATTTTATTTTGAGGGCCCTGTGAGCAAAAGAAGGGGCACATAGAGCAAGTTTGGTAGTAAAGACTAGCAAACCCAGTGGGCCTAAAAAGGGTTTTATTTTACAAAGTAGAGAAAACCCTAATATAAAATCTTTGCGCCCGCTTCCCAATCCTTTGACGCTCTCTCTCTCTCCACCGAACCCTAAAACCCTTCCTTCCATCCAAAAAGAGCAGGTTAAAGTGACGGCAACGTCCGCCTTGACTGAACCATTCGTCTTGGCCCTTCAAAACCCAATCAACAATGGCAGTGAAACCTACCAAAGCTGAGAAGAAGCAGAACTACGATGCTAAGCTCTGCCAGCTTATCGATGAATACACCCAAATCCTTGTTGTCAACGCCGACAACGTTGGATCTAATCAGCTTCAGAACATTCGTCAGGGTCTACGTGGTGACTCCGTTGTTCTCATGGGAAAGAACACCATGATGAAGCGATCTGTTCGTATGCACGCTGAGAAAACCGGCAACAATGCTTTTCTCAACCTTATCCCTCTTCTTGTTGTGAGTTTTCCTTTTCTCTTTAGATTTTGCTCATTCGTCAATGAATTTCGATTGAATAATGTGTTGTTTTGTTTTATTGATTTTGTGTGATAAAGCTGAGAAATTTGGTTATTTTGTTATGTATAGGACTGTTTGGATTTACTTATTCACACAAGTCCATATTAATCTGTTTTAGAGAAGAGAACTTATGAAAACAGCTTAGTTTTATATGAAAAACAATCTAACTTTATTTGTCTTGGGTTGTTGAAATATGATGACCACTTGGGGCATGTTTCGATTGGCTTATATTTTATTTTTTAAAATAGCTTTGCAACTAATGAAAATTTTCTTCATAAGCTGTTTTTTCATAATTTTCCTTGACAAGCTTGTGAATAATACATAAAAGCTTAATTATTTGCATAAGCTCTAGAATAAGCCAATTCAAACAAGCCTTTATGCTATGGGCCCTTGTGCTATATGTGCTTTTATAGCGCTTGTGTAGCTACAAGCACTTAATTTAGTTGTTTATCGAAACAGGGAGATAGTCATGGCAGTCAGTGCTATTTTTTATAATCATAATTGACTTTTTATGTTTTAATTACTAGACTATATTATGTGGATTTTTTTATGTTGTTGTTAACTCTTGTGAGGATTTGCCCTGAATCAGGGAAATGTTGGTTTGATTTTCACAAAAGGTGACTTGAAGGAAGTCAGTGAAGAAGTTGCTAAATACAAGGTGAAGTTACCTTTTCACAGTTATCATATGTTATGTTTTTTAGTTTGCCATATTCAATGTTATTGTAATGATGCTCTGGTTTTTCTGCTACTTTTAATTGATACATTTAAATTTGATCCTTATGTGAAGTCGCCAATATAGAAAGGTCTGTTCATAGAATTTTTCAGTAAAACATATCAATGGCTGGCTATCAAATGACTTGTTTAAGCATGGACTATTTCATGATTTGATTCTTATTCATTGTATACTTCTATTTTTCCATTTTTGTTGTCCCATCTAGGTAGGTACTGTGGTTGCATTATATCATTATCTGTTAACATTGATTGTCAATTTCCTCATTACGTTTTCTGTATATAATTTTTTTTGTATGAGGCAATTGCAGTGATGTGGTTGAATGTGTCCACTTGTCTTGTTAGTTGAGTGCTCGTTTAATATTTGATTGTCTTAAATCTGAATAGGTTGGAGCTCCTGCTCGTGTTGGTTTGGTTGCTCCAATTGATGTCGTTGTTCCTCCAGGCAACACAGGGCTTGACCCATCTCAGACCTCTTTCTTCCAGGTTTGTTATCCTCCTCTTTTTAACATTGAGATTTACTGGCGTGAATGACAAACTTATGTTTATTCTCCACTTTAGGTGCTCAACATCCCAACCAAGATTAACAAGGGTACTGTGGAAATCATTACCCCTGTGGAACTCATTAAGAAAGGAGACAAGGTTGGATCTTCTGAAGCTGCATTGCTTGCCAAGTTAGGCATTAGGCCCTTTTCATATGGGCTTGTGGTCCTTTCTGTTTATGACAATGGTTCAGTGTTTAGCCCTGAGGTTCTTGACCTAACTGAGGATGACCTTGTTGCGAAGTTTGCTATTGGGGTTTCCATGGTCACTTCACTTTCATTGGCCATCTCTTACCCGACACTTGCAGCTGCTCCTCATATGTTTGTCAATGCCTACAAAAATGTTCTTGCTTTTGCAGTTGCTACTGAATATTCTTTCCCTGAGGCAGACAAGGTTAAGGAGTACCTTAAGGTATTGGCTTCAACATATTAATGATCTGATACTAAAACAGTAACCCCATATTCCCATTTTTCTTATTCGTTGATTTTGTTCTATGCAGGACCCAAGTAAATTTGCTGTAGCTGTTGCTGCCCCAGCTGCTGCTGCATCTGGTGGTGCCCCTGCTGCCGCTGCCAAGGAGGAGGCAAAGAAGGAAGAGCCTGAAGAAGAGTCTGATGAAGACATTGGTTTTGGTCTGTTTGGTGATGATTAGATTCTTTAGTTTTGCTATTAGTGGAGTTAAATTTTGCTTTATTAGATTTCATGAGATCATACTTGGTTCATTCTCGGAGTACTCTAGTTTGCTGTTTTTCTATTTCATGTTATATTTTGACTTTATCAAATTTTCTCGTTTTAAATTCATATGGCTTTAGTGACTTGCCCGTGCCTCTCAGGTTTAACTTTTAACTTGCATTCGGTAGTCAAATTACTAGTGATTGTTTTGAAAAAGCTCTTGAAAAAAAAGTTTAATAGCTGAAAATTAGAGTTCTGAACTAGAAAAATGTGATGAACTAATATTTGAAGGAGTTTTGGTTGGCATGCTGACGAACTGTTATTGCTTGGTTAAAAGATTGAATTTTCATTGGAAGTTAAGGAAGAAAGTTATAGTGGCGTTTTGTTTGTTTAGCTGAGGCTCTGGTCAGTGTTACTTATTTTATTTTTCAAATTTTCCGAAACTAAATTCAGTATTCAGTTCGTAATTTTTCTAGGTTTGAAAGAGAAGTTCTTGGTCGACATTATTCACATCACTTAGTGGACATACCACTTTGGACCACTCCCAAGTGGCATTTTTTATATTAATCATAATAGGGGTAATTTTGTCAAGACTTTTCTCACCCTCACTCCTTTCTTTACCTTTTCTTCTTCTCCGGTCAGTCCCACCACCACTACCGGCACACCACCCACGTCCGCCGTCGTCGCGCTCAAATCTCACAACCACCAGTCTCCCTCAGATCTAACATCATTCGTCCACCAAAATCGACCCCATCATCAACATCGCCTCCGTTTTCGGCGACGGAGCGACGACGACCAAACATCTCCCATGTTCTCAACATCACTTCCATTTCCGTCCTCACCCTCCGCTGCCTCGGTCGTCCTCAAATCTGCAGCCTCCGTCCACCTTCGACCCCCAACAACCACCACCCTCATTCCCCCACCATCAACACCGTCACTGTCGTGTTCACCGACTTCACCACCGTCACCGGCATCGATCTAACCACCAGTATATAGGGAGAGAGAAAGAAACAACAAGCATGACTGTTGAAGAAGGCAGCACTGTGGAAATTGAAGGTGGATGAGAGAGAGAGTTGAAGAAGAGAGGAGTGATTGTGTTGAACAAGTGTGTGTGTTTATTTGTTTTGTTTGGATTAATAAAACAATTAAAAAATTAAAAGTAATGCCACATGGCATGGTGTATAAGGGTGGGATAGTAAAAAGGGTGTTTATCAAACAATACCGTTTTTTCTAAGGGTTAAATATGTTTTTGTCTCTATAAATATACCAACGTTTAAACGTGGTTTAAATGTGACTTATCTATCATTTATCAATAACTCTAGTTTATGCAAAAGCTAGGCTTTAGTTCTGATGGGGATTCCCGACATCGTTCGATACAACACTAGTTTATGCAAAAGCTAGGCTTTAGTTCTGATGGGGATTCCCATGCTCAAACCTTGATTTTGATTCGCAAACTAAAGTCTAATTAGAATTACCAACATCAGTTAAATTAGAAGACTAATTAATGGAACGTCCAAGTTTTGGTAAAACACATTTTCTCAAGGCGGAAATAGATATGAATCATATGATAAAGATTTCGTTAAAAGGTCGGAACTTAAATTTACATCTTGGAAAATGGAAGAAATTGCAAAACAGTCCCTGAGACTAACGAAGTCTGGATTCAGGGACTAAATTGACTAACCGAGTCTAGATTCAGGGACTAAATTGACTAACCGAGTCTAGATTCAGGGACTATTTTGCAACGTATCTACACTCAGGGACTAAAGTAACTAATCTCCCCTTTGAAAAATATTTACTAGTTTACAACTAAGATTGAACTTGACAAAAGAAAATGAGATACTCATAGACTCTAGACCCATTGAAGCTGACGAATTACAAAAACTCTTCCGTCCTCCAATATGCAATGTTATACCTAGAAACAAAGTTTATAAGAAGAATCAAAACAATCATTGCAACCAAAACAGGGGGACGAGAGAAGGATTGTTAGAACTTGAGCATAGAAGGATGAACGATGTTACAGAAATGACGTTGCCGGAACAATGCTTTCAGAACAATACTGCTGGAAATGACTGCTGCCAACCGAAGGAGGAAGTAGCTGGTTTTGGACAATGGCAAGGGGGTCACGATTGTTTGGGTGAAACGGTCACAGTGCAAGACAATGAAAGTTAAGCGTAAAAATAGAAACAGACAACACAAAAACTGGTTTTGGTGGTTTTAGGTTTTAAGCTAAAATCGTTTCAAAATAATGTAAAAAATCAAATTATCCTCCTTTTAGCCGAACGCATACCCCTGAATGATGTTAGAAGCAATTTGAAGTTTCAAACAACACGCTGTAAAATCCGAACATGAGTTTTTTTTGTGACTTCATATATATTTCAGTTTGAATCAAATAATGCAATAGACATTGTTCCTGATTCTACACTTTATTGGCAAGCATATAGGAGTTTATCTGATATAGACCCTTCTAATTGCTGTAGAAACCCTTGTATATAGTGGCCTAAATACTGCAGTTTCTTCCTCTGGAACCTCAATACCCTCTCTATCAGGACTGTTGAAAATAAGATTATAATTCATCAAGGACAACCAAATTCCCCTATCTTACATCAATACTCCAATAGTATTTTCTTATGCCCAAGACTGTTGACTGAAAGGCATAATTGGTCGTAGACTAGGTAATCGTGATGAGAATTCGATTCTTCTATCGTTTTTTTTTTAGATAAGCATGAATCTTCTATTGTTGTCATCTGTCCGAGGGTTGTGTATACACATAGGTTTTGATTGTCGGTGATTTTGAGAAAATTGCAGTATAATTTTGACAAAAGTTATACGTAGATAAAATCACAATACCACTGTAATTTCATTAAAATTACTGTAATATGTTGTTGGAATCATCTGGTACTCAAAGTGCAAATCTATTGCTTTGAAACGAATTGAAGTGATCAGTTTTACATAGCATCTTCTCGTTTGTTAGATTCTTTGGTTTGATTCAAACAGAGAGTAGCAATTTTAATTTAATGGAGAAGAGAAATGCAAAGGAAAAAAAGTTGACAAAAATAAAGAATAGGTGGCACAATTCATAGAAAGTTGATTTGCTTGCGTGGGTGTGAATGTGTGTTTTTGAGAGATCCAACATAATATAACAGTAAACCTTTTAAATCATGAAAGGGAAGGAAGGAGTTTTAAATAATCATTTCTCATTTACAGATTGTTTGATTAGATTTGATTCGAAGAAAGAATTGTTGGAATTTTATATTTCAATAACCATTATGAATTAATACTATTAAAAAACTCATTAACTAAAAAACATATATCTATATATTAGTTTATTAGACTACCAACAAATATTAGATGTTCTTAAAAGATTAGATGTCAATATTAGTCCATTAAGGGGTTAAATGAACCTTTTAGGTTAAAAATGTAATGAAACTCCAATATGGATCTGTTATAAAGATGATAAAAATTGGGGAGATAATACTCAAAGCATTTCTACTATATACTGTAAAACTGCATTTTCTTGGACTCTACACTCTACAGTAGATTCTTTTGCCAAAATAGTAATCATAGGATTCGTCTAAATAAAGCATATTACATCAAGTTGATAACTTGCGAAATGGTATTGTAAAAAGTGATCAACACTGCTAAATGTCCTGTTTTTCAGTCCAAAAAGATGTAGGACAATATAGGTTGTATAAACTACGATATATTGATTTTATTATTTTTCAGTCTAAATAAAGCATATTACATCAAGTTGATAACATTAAAGTCAGAAACTTTGTTTGGGTTGTGAACATCCACATAGTATTAATATTAGAGATAATAATGCAAGAAAATTTCAAAAGGGGATGCCAGAAAAATAGGCTTCAACCCCTTAATTTCTACAAGCTATCAATAGTTTGATAACATTTTATATCTCTCTATATAAAACAAAACTAGCTTGATGAGAGCCATAATAATCCACCAAAAACCATAAGCTATAGTCAAGGCAAACGCAATGATGTACAAAACGATCATCCAATGGCTGCTAACAGATGCACATAAAACAGCTCAATTGTGATCAGATGATCAAATGCGTCTACTCTTTCTTATGTGGTTGTGGGGATGCCTGCTTCAAAAATTTGCTCACCAAGATTTGGCTTTGCAGAGTTCTCGCAAGGAGAGTTGGATTTCTCAAGTTCCTCGTCAATCATAATCTCTATTGCACGGCAAGTTAAGCTGCAAAATGCTTTTTCACCTCTGCAATATATCAAAGGAAACCAGTCTCAGAATCAATAAATCCAACAGTGAAAATGTATGTCAAAATAATAAAATAAGGTCCGCGACCGCAATTGAGGCTGCATTTGACCACAATTTTCCTTAGTATCAAAGATTGTGACACAACCACAATTCAAGGTATTGAAAGATATGCAATAGTGTTACTCACCTATAGATATAAATGTCTTTCCCCTCATCCAGTTTCTTGTCGCAATGGTGGCAGAAACTTAAGAAGGCACTAGAGGGATATTGGTTTGGAGCATGTAACAACCTGTTACCAACAAGGGTCGCTCCATTCTCTTTCTCATTCTCTTCATTCTTAAAATAATTCTTAATGGATAAATCAGGATGAGTTTCCAAGATACAATCACCAAAAATATGAGTTGTTTTGGGATTAGGACCATGAGAAATCACACATGTGTAATCCTCAGAAAGCTCAATCTCACTAGCTGATAGAGACTTAAGAATCTCATTGGAAGAACTTATGGGGAGAATGTTTGAGTTTGACTCTGCCTGTATGAAGGCATTTGAGTTCTGGCTTCCTCCAATAAAATGAGGAGAAGAGCTAACCTGAACTGTGACATCTTTCATAGCAAAATCATCAATATCAGAATCAGTTTTTGAAGTGGCTAATCCAAAATCAGCTTTCATTGATTTGCATGAATCCAATGAACAAGACCTAGTTCTCCCAAATGGTTCATCATGCTCTAAGCTAGTTTCACCAATCTCGAAAAGGACATTGGATTCACCTTCATCCTTATGGATAACAGATCCATCTTCTACACAAGGAACCACCTTCCCAAAATCTTTAGGCAAAGACTTAGATGACTCAAAAGAATCCATACAAGTTTCACAAATTGGAGTTTTGATCATCGTTTGAGGACTTAGACTAACGCCCTTGCTATCAAGTGATTGAAGAATTTTCCCACAAAACCTAGAACAGTTACAATCTTCCAAAGATTCAACAATACTTAGACCAACCTTGCAACAATCCCAACTCCTTTGGTTTCCCTCAAGGAGTGAAGATCTTTGGTTCCTAACAGGGTTACCTGAATTTGAAAGAACTCTAGTATCTAGAGGTGAAGTTGGACTTCTAACTGAATCAGAATCCAACAACCCTTTTGGACCTAAACCCACAAACAAACAAGGAACATTGAAAATTGGGTTGCCTTTGATATTACGCCCAAAAGCATGAGATTGAGCATAATGATCAGAATTAGCATCAGAATTTGTGAGATGACCCATTTGGTGTTGATCTTTCTGGATTGACCTACTTCTCTTCCTCAGCATTATCTTAACACACCTGTTCATCAAAAACCCAATTTTTCTTACATAAATCAAACAGCCCAATACACATTAAATTGAAATAATCAATTGATTTTGAATCATCAAACGTTGTTACATAAATAGTTTCATCACAATTAAGAAAAAAAACTAAAACTTTAACCCAGCAAAAGCATAGGTCACTGATTGCATGATTCAATAGACCCAGAAAATAAATGTACAAATGACAACTCAATTGATTTGAAATTAAACAACCCAACACACATTAAAATGAATAATCAATTGATTCTGAATCAACCAAAAATGGTACATAAACAGTTTGATTTCATCACATCTAAAAAAAGATGAAAACTTTAACATTGGGTCACTGATTGCACGATTAAAGAAACCCAGAAAATAAAATGTAGTATAAATTATGAAACTAAAATTAAATAAAAAAAACCCAAATGCATAAAGTGAAGAGAAACAAAAAAAAAATAGCTTTTTTACCAAACAGAGAACTGAAAGATTGTCGATTAACCCCAAATGCAACATGCATGTGAGAAAAAGCACAGAGAAGATTCAAAACCGAAATGAAAACAGATACAATACAAAAGCACAATCAGTGATAAAGAAGAATGAAAAACCAAAGAGTGATAAAGTGAAGAAAAGGTGAAAAAGAAGAAGAGGAAGAAAAAAAAAACCCACCTGGGTTGTTTGTTTCTCTGTAGTCTGAAAACTTCAGAAAGATGGTTTTGATTTTGAAGAGAAGAGAGTCCTAAATGCAGTAAAAATATTGACTAGATATGTGAAACTTGTGTTGTACGAATAATCTTTTTCTCTCTCTTGCATGCCTCAAAATCAGCGAAACAGAGAGCTTCTGAAATACACTAACTACTCTCTCTCTAGAAAATTATCTCTCTAGAAATTTATTTACTACTGTACAGTCTTTTGGATGTATCTGCCCATAGAAATGTTATGCGATTGTACTTTACCCATTTTTGCATAATGGTTCATTGCAAAACGGTGCTAAGACTAAATTTAGAAATGTATAGTGATTTATGGATTAGATGAAGGGTTAAGGTCTTAATTAAATTAAATGTAATGGTTTTAAGACAACTGGTTTGTTAACTGTTTAGACAACAATTTATTTCTTTGCTGAATTTATTCGCTGTGTCATGAATCACCCATTCATTGCTTTACATAAATATACATTCATATAATTAATGCACTGGTTTATTGTGTTGGCAATTCAATTTTAGTTAAGTTAGATTAATTTTCACATTGGCGACAAATCACAGTTACTTTGTTACTGTACTTCTTTCTAGAAATAGAAAATTTGTAAAACCACTCGTTTTGCATTAAAGAAAACAGTTTTGATTGACAAGATATTAGAAATTTGTTACTCCCATTCCTCTCTATATCTAAGCACTTATATGATTTTATTTTTGTTCCTAAATATAAACTCTTTTTTAAATTATTAGATATATTTGTTATTTTTTCTTAAATATACCCTTAATTAATACTATTGTTTTGTCTTGAATATGAAAAGTCAAATTTAATACACATACAAACAAATGACAATTTTGTAATATTAACACAAAAAACAGACACATTAATTACCCTGACAATTTTTCTTAAGAAATGTGAAAAATGCAATGGGTGTCTACATTAAGGGAGTAGTAAAATTTTTTTGGGTCTTATTGACTGGTGCCCCGGGACAATAGTTAAGGAAACAAAAAAAGAAATATTTGCATTGAAAACATAATTTTTTACACTTTTTTAACTTTAACTACACAAGTTCCAAGGTCCTTATACTATATTTGGTTTCCTTAACCAGTGCCTCGGGGGCACTAGTTAACATTTTCCAATATATTTTATGGAAGAAATTTGTTGGTAATATTATTATATAGAAAATGCTAACAAGTGTCCTTAGGTAATAAATAACAAAACTTTTGGTAAAAATAGATTCTTTTGCAATATTTGTATTGTTTTTTAGGTTTATCTTTAATGAATTTTCCAAAAATAAAGATTATTATAAATAGAGATAATTGATAATTTATTTAATTTTTTTGACTAACTATATTATTTGTTCACGATTAAAAATATATAATAAGTAAAATTATTTTGGTAAAAAATAATAATTCGGTTGAAAAGTAAAAAAAGAAAAGTCTCATAAAAAGTGACAAAGAATTTTTTTAAAAATAATCATGTATTTAACATAAGGGGAGTATAATTTGTTAATTTCTTTCCAAAACTATGTGCTGGGTTTTAGAGAAATTTTTTTGCATATTATTTTTTTATTATGCTCCAACCATGCGTGATTTTTTTGTATGGACTAAAAAAACCATAAATGAAGTAAGATCTCTATTTTGCAAAAAAACAACTAGTGGTATTTTTTTTCACTATTTAGATGTAAGTAAGATCAAGACCATAAGGTGGTGATGTATTGAGAAAGTATCACCTATTTTAAGGGGTATTTTAACTTGATCATTTTTAAAAGTCCCAAAGCGGACTCCTACTTTTTTTTTTTAACAAAATAAGAAATTTTATAATACAAAAAGAGAAAAATATGTGATATAATAAAATCTATCTTTGGGCATCTAAATTCAATTATAGAATTAATGATTAAATACTCTCTCCGGTCTCAAATGTAAGAAACTTTTCACTTTTTAGATTCATTCAATAAATAATATATGTGGTCCTTATTATAGACCACATACATCATTTATTGAATGAACTTAAAAAGTGAAAAGTTTCTTACATTTGAGACCGGAGGAAGCATGTGATTAAAGTTTTTTTTAAAGAATACGTTAAAGTTGCCATTTAAAAAAAGGGAAATGATAATTTGTGCCTTTATGACACATGTTATAAATTCCAATAATAGAAATAATTAATGTATTGAAAATTGTGTTAATTTATTGTTCAAAATGTTTAATATTAATTTTTTTCATTAAATTTTTACCATTAATAGAATGACATTAATGTTTAACATGTGTCTTAATGACACAATTTAACATCAACCTTAAAAGAAACTACCACTACGGTAAATATTAGTGTAAGCTCTTTTACGACACTCTCGGATTTGAGAATAAACTCGAACCCGTATTTATTTATTTTGGTTAAAGCAAAAGTTGAACAATCCCAAGTCCAACTACGAAAAGTGAATGTGATTGATGACAATGATAAAAGAAGCCGTTTAATTTTTCCTAATAATAAGTACTACTTTTTCTTTTTAAAGGACAGTAATTATTTTTTTAATTAGCTTTTTTCCCCGGTAAATAAATATAAAGGAATTAACACATGCACGACATGTGTGGTTGTTTTAGGTGGCAACAAGGAAAGCATTGAATGGAAGGTAAAAAACCAGACAGAGATGAGAAAGAGAGATAGTAAAAGAGTTTGAAAGGGTTTGCAGAGTGAGTGAGTGAGTGATCACAAAACGACAAACACAGGACTGTGATGATTGAATTAGAACTGACAATGGGTCATGGTCCTGGTCAGTTGACTGAGCCAACTGGGCCCACACAACTCCTTCACGCAATAGAAGAGATGCTCCAAAATAGAAAATAAACTCATTCACTCATGCACCATCACTGCTGCATTATTTTAAATTCTGTGTCCTACCTAAGACAAGAAACCTAGAAAATACATTAAAAAAATGAAGATTTATTTATAAAAAAAAAAAATAAACATTGATTTTGACCAACTTTTAGAATAAAACATATTTCCATGTTTGTTTATTGTAGTACTAATATGGTTCTGATTGAAATAGTTTCAAAAAATTAAATTGAACTGAAAGTTAGATTGAGGATTTACGATATGAGCCAAAGAATTTTCTAGAGAGCTTAGGTGGATTTATGTTTGTTTTATTATTTATGGTCGGTGTTTGAACTCCAGACTTTATATATATTATGCATTGTCCGTGTCAATTGAGTTAAGCTCACAAAGACTATGTTTTGTTTGTTTGGATTATAAAATGTTAAAAGGAAATGAAAGTAGAACGATAATAAATGAAAGATCTATAATCAGTAAATGATATAAACTTTTTTTATGTTTTTTTTACAAAAATAAATATTTTCATGTTAAAAAATGTATATGATAGCAAAATTTATTGTTTTACGAAGTGAGACTCATTGAGGTGGTTGAATCTTTTACTCACACTCGTGGTAACTTATTTAAATCTAAGTTTTTATAGTTGGATGTTTTAAAGTAAGAGAAGTGCAAGGCACAAACGCTCGTACACTTGCCTCTCAACGCACACTACCATAAGACACCATGTCATAATTTTTTTTTCAAACCTTTAACATGTTTTTTGTTTGTGAGTATTGGTTATTCCTTCATAAACTGCACTAAATCTTTCACTGGGACGGTGGTATTTCTGTTTTCGTATCAATGCACCACCTTTGTTGCCTTTGTCGGCACTAATAGTGCTTTCGGTGATGCAGTTGTTGTGAGGTTTCTTTATCAAGCCCCCACCCCCTAAAGAACCTCTATCTCACAAACCATCATATTTGATGAAGCAATCTTACAACCGCCGTATAATCGAAAACACCATCAATACCGACAAAGGCAACATAGATAGTGCGCTTGTATACAAACAAAAATTACACTGTCATTGTGAAAAATTTAGTACAATTTATGAACTAATAAGGCTAAAGAAAAAAATAACAAAAAAAAAGAGCAAGCAAACTTGTTAAACCAGTAAACACAAGTAAGGGTTTTGAAAAAAACTGATGAAGTGGCGTCTTCTTGTTGAGAGGGGAGAGTGAGAGCGTTTGTGTTTAGCACTTATCATGCGATTGATAGTACTCCCTCATCTTGCATAAGATGATGCCTCTGAATCTAAATTTTGTTTCTTGTATAAAAATAATTATAAACTGTTTTTGTATTAATTTTATATATTTTTTGAATGTTGCCATCTATGATTTCTTTTCAGATTGGGGGTGAATTTTGGTTGGTTTGGGTTCACCTAAATGAACATTTCTCATAAGAAAAACATCAAACAATCAATGACCAAATTTTGGGCAATTCTACAACTATTACTATATATAATGATCTTTAGGATTTTGGGTGTTTTTTACGAAGTAAGAAAATGATGTTTCGTATTCAATGATCTTTAGTTATTTGAGGAGTGAATCATCAACTTCGTCCCTGAATTTGCAAGCATCAGCCAAAATCGTCTTCAAATTTTGCGAAATATCAATTTCGTCCCTGAATTTTCTCTCACGTCCATCAAAATGGTCCCTCCGTCCAAAAGGTCTGTTAGTGATGGTGAGCTGGCACCTTGCATGTTGTGTTGTCATGTAAACATGTCAAAAAGAAAGCCACGTGTACAAGGACTAAATTAATGGAAACGCAAAAAATTCAGTTTTCACTTTTCAAATGTAATTTTTTTCTGCTTTTCCATTTTTACCCCTGTTTTATCCTTACCTTCCACCCTCAGATTTCAGTCATACCCATCAAAACAGTCCTCGACCTTTCTCCTTTCCGCTAAAACCTTCATCACCTTCTCCTCTCCAAAATCATCATCATCGTCGACAATCAACAGTGAGTTTTTGAAGAACGAAACGGTCTTTGGTTAAGGTAAGTCTCACATCCATCTCACCTTCTCCTCCTGTTCGTTTTCACCATTTTTTTGGCCTTTTTTATTTTTTTTTTAGTTTTAATGATTTTGTTTTCATTTTTAATGATTTTGTTTTCAAGTTTTCAGTTTTTTGTTGTTGTTTAGATTAGTCTTATTAGGGTTTTCGGTTTATAAAATAGAAAGATAATTTTTGTTTTGGTTGGTTACTATATTTGGTAATGGTGGAAATGTATAAAATGTTGATGCTTGTAATGGTGGAAATCCATAAAATGTTGATGCTGCAAATGCTGTAAATGCTGCAAAGATCAAGTTGTGTTTTCTGCGTTTTGTATTTTGTTCTGCAAAGCTTGCCTTTCAAGGACCAAACTGATAGTTAGTTGTATAATTCAAGGACTGATTTGATATTTTTTAAAATAATTTAGGGATCGATTTGATGGATAGCCATAAAATTTAAGGACTAATCTGATGTAAATATTTTGACATAAAGGTTACATGAAGATTCATCTTCAACCTCTTTTCATTACAACATTACACACGTCTAGTACAATTCAGAAGCATGTTCACAAACTCAACACAAGCAAACTATGACTATCAAAAACTTAATCAACCCAAGCTCAATTCCTGAAGTATCAACTTTGTCCATCAACCTCACCCTCCAAACAACTTCATTCTCACTTTCCTTTGTCTTGAATATGAAGATCGATTTTCTAAAGATTTTTTGCCCATACACCCACCCTCATCAATTCAGATTCAATTACAACAGTTTTGTTTGAAGGAATTTTGGGGATTTTTTTTATTTCAGATTCAATCAAAAAATTAGGGTTTGAGGTTATTTCAATTGAGGAAGAACGTTACCACTGATTATTGGAAGAATTTTTGGGAATTTTGGATTGTGGATTAAAGATTGTAAAATTAGGGTTCCAATTTTATACATTTGGGGAAGAAATAGGTTTTGGGGAAGAGAGACATTGGGGAAGATGACATTCTTACATTTTATGCAAATCAGCCAAATTAGTCCTTATGTTGGTTACAATCGGCCATATTAGTCCCTGATTGTGAGACGTCTGACATGACAGTCCATGTGAGAGGTTAACGGCCACGTCAACTCCGTTAACACCCAATTAATTGGAAGGACGAAATTGATATTTCGCAAAATTTGGGGACGATTTTGACTAATACTTGCAAATTCAAGGACGAAGTTGATGATTCACTCGTTATTTGAATAATATTCTCCTTGTATTTTTACAGTAAATAATACATTCATATTCAATGTTTTTTCATGTGCTTACTTTCTATATGAGTATTTCCTTTATTTAAAAATTAGTGACAATTTAGTGAAAATATTGTTCCAGAGTGAATCTCATTTTTAGTTTCTAATCCATAATGACCTTTTCTTTTTTTAATTGTATAATTCAATTAATACAACACACTAGTCTCAAAGTATTACTTTTACATTAGAAAAAAACAATCTAATAATTAATAAAAATAATTTGATAAATAATAATTATCTTACTTTTAATTAATGTATATTTTAACATATGTATTCTTTAAAAAAAAATACGTATAAAAACCTTAAATGATATTCATTTTAAAATACATAAATTATTATTTATAAAGAATCATTCTTAACCATATATGTTGACCTTTAAATTGTGATTTTTGCTTATGTACTGTTGGTATGGTATTAGAGCATCCACAATGGAGACACCCATTTTTGAGTTTTTGAATGAGTCTCACGTGTACACATCACTCATTTATAATTTTTTAATGGTAGTATCTAATAAACACTTAATCACTTCAACCAAGATCTCACACAAAGTTCTTGAATGAGATCCACTAATCAACTATCAATAACTTTATATCATTATATTTCATTTTTTTAATATTAAAAGAGTGTGAGTCCCGCTTAAAAGTGAGGGTCTTAAGTAAGACCTCAGGTCTTATAAGAGCATCCACAATGGTAGTTTCAATGGAAACTCCTTAAATGAACTTCATGTTACACATCACTTATTTATAATATTTTAATAAAAGTATCTATTAAGGACTCAATGACTCCAATGGAAATACACTAATAAGGACTCCAATAAAAAGTACTTAAATAGGTCCCACTGACTTTACATCACTAAACAAAAATAATTTATTTATTAAATTATAAATTACCTCATAATATTTAATTATAATCCTTAAAAAAATTATAAAATATTTAATTATTCTTATGAACTTAAATTCTGCCACATTTGCTAATAATTTTAAAAATGAAAAAATTTACATTACAATTTTTACATTTCTCTGTTAAAAAAAATAATAATAATTTGCATAAATTACATTTTATTCAAAATGATGACAAATAGATAAAATAATATTTAAAACAACTATTAATTTTTTTTAAAAAATCAAAACAACTATTAATTATTAAAATATTACATCTTTTGTAAGTGGAGCTCCATAGTACATGTTTTATTACTTATTTTAAACATGAGACCCGTTAGTTACTTAAGAAAGAGAATCATTATATAGTTATTCGTTTTTTAACATTAACTCATTTTTTCTTCCTCCAATAGAAGTTCTTAACATGAAGTGGTTCTTGCTAAATAAGGACCTTCCTTTGAAATTGCTCTAAGACTTTCAAAATATTTTTTCCATTAGGAATACCTAATAGGTATCAGGTCTTTAAATAGTTAACACATGAGATTTTCTTGTAGCCTTTGTAACTTTAACAGTAGTACTCCTTGTCGTTTTACGTGACTCTGCTTTTCATGTTTTTTATATACCAGTAAGCTTTTCATGAGTTTTAGTACTCAAAAGAAGAAACAGAGCAAATACTGATAGAGACCTGGCACGTGTGCTTCTTATCGACCATCTCCATGCAATCCAACGGTTCTGCCATGAAGATTCTTTTTAGAATGATGGACTGCCATTTATTTTATTTTTTTCCTCTTTTTACTCCATCCTCGTCTCTTATGAATTTCTTTTTCTTATAAAAAAGAATAATAATTTTTTTCAATACACGACAAATATTATATCCAATTTAATAATATCAAATTTAGAACGGTGTTTCTCATTTGAATCCGCGTGAAAAGTTAATTACATAATTTTTCCCTTAACTTAATTTTAGATAACATTTTCATCATTTTCTTATTTTATATTTATGTTATCGTTAGGTAATATTTTCATCTATTATCTTTTTTCATTTTTCAATTTAGTCTTTTATATTATAAAATATCATCATTGTTATCCTTTTTAATCAAAACAAAATAAATAAAAAACTTATAAATTTTTTATCAAATTCATAAACAAACCCAAATATTTATCATACAAATGTAGAAACTCAAACTTCATGAAAAAACCCCATAAAAAAGAATAACATAAATGAAAGTGTTATCTGATTATAACATAAACGATGAAGTCGAAGAAAAAAAAAGGATAAACAGTTAAAGTATTACATAAAAATAAGTTAAGAAATAAATTGTGTAATTTGGCCTAATTAAAATGCATATGAATTCAATAAATAAATAACGTTAAAGAATAAATTGTGTAATTTGGCCTAATTAAAATGCATATGAATTCAATAAATAAATAACGTTAACAACCCTTTAAAAAGAATATTGTTAACAACATACTATATTTTTGCGCATTCTCTTTTTATTAGTGGTTAAAATTCATATGAATATGATAAATTCACATAGGACCTACATGACTTCATAAAGTCCATATAAATTTTAAACAATAAAAAAGTGTATTAAAAATTATGTGTTATTAACACTTCTCTTAAAAACAATAAGGTCTTGATAACAATATAATAAAAAAATTGTGTTCAATCAACAATGGATTAATCCAATCCTAGTTACTAGAGATTTGTATATCTAACCTTAAACATATGGTGAAGATAGTTCGATCTCTAACTCTTTGTATTCAATCACCGTAGTATAGTTATCACTAATCGACGGGAAAAATTTAACACCGACAACACAGTAACCCAAACAAAGAATTGTTATAAAAAAATAATGTTTTTAAACTTGTAAAGTAATAAATACATCAATATAAAGAGTACTTGTAAGCTTTATTTGTACACATAACTTAATTATATCGGTTAAAAAGAAACCTAATTATATTTTTTAATGATGTCTTACTAATAATCACTCCAACACATAACAGCTAAAAAGTAAAAATTACTAAATGGTTATAAAATAATGTTACACCATTCCATTTCAAAAATATTTATTTGTTGAATCATAATTATCTTATAACTTATTTGTGACTTTTTTCTATTTTTAATGGTGGAGCCCGCACTTAAAAGACTACAGAGTTTGGTGTTTGATAGACACTCCTTTTTTCTGTTTTCATTCTAAACAAAAGTCTCCATTAATAAGAACAACTCCATTAAAAATGCTCTTAGCAACTGTTTGTATAATAGTACTTGTTAAAAACTCTAAAATTAAAAGTTTCGTTTTAAAAGAAGCATTTATAAACTTTAAAACTATTGATTACTAAGTTCCAATTAATTATGATTAATTTAGATGTCTTGACAAGTGTTCTCAAAGAACCTGTTAGATTTTTCTATTTATTGACATTTACCTTAAAAACATACTGCATTCTCTATAACAAAATGCAAATATCAATACACTAATCTAAAAAATCAAATGAATTAGATCTAAAATTTAAATAAAAAATATTGACTTTTGGTATCCATTTTACTTTTTTTGTTACATTTTACTTACTTACTTATAGTATCTTGTTAACGAAAGGATGATTTTTATGTAATATATTTTTATATTATTATTTTCGTGTGAAAATATGTTTAACTCAAACTTCTTATCTTTGACACACATAGTACTTTAGAAGTAGAGTTTAAATACCTCTAAATATAATTCACTTTTAATAAGTCTTTAGTCTTTATAAATATATCAAATTTCACTTTTAGTTTCTCCATTTTTTTAAAAAATAATGACCCCTTAAATATTTTCTATCGATATTTTTGGTCTATCTTTTAAGTGAACTCGTGTATATCTTTAAACATGTGTTTGGTTCTACAATGTGTTTTCCATGTTTTGCCAAAATCAGAGCTAACTTTCTGCGTCTAAATAGAAGCTTGCTTCTTCAGTTTGTGTGAAATCATAATAAAATCAAAGGTAGACATCCATTCGGAGATGAGGTCGTACAATCAAACATGCACTAAATTTTTGAGTTGTTGTTCTGAATTCTGATGAAAGTGAAACTTTGAGCTCAAGTCACAGCCCGTAGTGTGCGCAAATATTTAAGCTAGATCTAAAATGTGTGATTTCTCATAAATACTTTTATAAAAAAATGCTTTGATTTTAAACTTCTCAATTCTTAATTAGATTAGACGTTTAGCCACTCCGTATCTTTTTGTTTTCAAATGCACGTATCCGTATCATCTAACTCGATAAATTCTTACTTGCTGCTGCAGTTTCTATATTGACCAGCTTTGTATACATTCTGTTCGTCTTAATATAAAAACATCAAATGTGTTGGGAATTTACCAGACACTTTCGGTGGAGGCACAAAATAAATAATACTCCAACTAATCTATTATTATTAAGTACTACTATCAAGTAATTTAAAATGCAAAGGTAATTTTGAGGTGTTCTTCAAAACAATTTTCTGTCGTCATCATCTTTTTTTGATTAACAAATCTCTTGATGCTATCATTATCTCAACCGTCTTTTTGAGGTTTCATATGTTCCCAGGAATCAAAAAATTCTTGCAGGGGGATTATGAGACGTTGTATTATTTTAAGCTATTTTGTATTGTTTTGGGAGCACTGCCTTCGGGTTGGTGAATAGTACACGTGAACATTAAAGTAGATGCTACCACTACCAGTATATGCTACTCAAGTAATCTTGATAATTATTTTTTCAAAAAGTTGAACATAGTGCTAATCAGAGTCTCACGTTGATGGTGTATAATCTAACAATGTGTTTATAAATGGTGGATAATTCTTGTTTTATAAGCCGATTTTGTAAATTTTGAATTAAACTTAATACAACTCCTAAAATAATATTAAATATCAAAGATTCGTTGAACTACCTCTTATCAAACAACCGCAATTGAATTGCTATGAACCACTTCAAATGTCTCACATTAAACATGAAAGGAGCTTATTAAATATCTCATATTGAATGAGATAAGACCTTACATTGCATTTATAAGTGGTGGATATTTTTTTACAATACAACCAATTTTGAAAGGAACGAAAACATATCAATAGGTTTTTTTTTAGTTGGATTTTTTTGATTTTTTTTTTAATTTTTTTTTTATAGATTTTTAAGGGAAAATGTTAACTAGTATTTCCGGGACACTAGTTAAAGAACTTAAATAGTAACCTTTGTGTAATCAGTATATTGGAAATTTAAATTTTTTAAAGAAGAATTACTTAATTTAGTATGCTTAAAGAGTGTCCCGGAGGCGTTTGCTAACAAGACCCATTTTTAAATAGTATTTTATTTTTGTCTTTTTAAAAAAAGACAATATGAATTAAACGTCAATAGTCTTATGTTGCGTGATGATAGAAAGCTTCTTAAAATATATATATATATATAAAGAACATTTGTGCTTTTGTTCTTTTTCGTTTTACCTTTTTACTGGAATAAAAAATATATAAAATTTACTAATTTATAACCATTTTTCCTACTTTTGATATTTACTAGACACATAACAAAATCCTATGTCATCTTTTGTTTGAACCTGTCCACCAAACGTTACTAACAAACAAAAAAAGTGGAATGATGTGCGGCTTTGGCTACAAGGGAAAAATGTTCACAATGGATTTGCCCCCGGTAGTGACCTTCCTTCTTGGCATTGATTAAAGGATGCACTTTGAGATTTTCAGGTAAGAAGGCAACAAATTAGGTTATGTTTGGTTGCATTTTTATAGAAGACAAAATTGATTTTAAAGGTGTAAAATTGATTAGGCTGTGTTTAGTTGCTTAAAGTACGTATAATTAGTTTTATCTTAAGAATTGATTATAACTTGAAGTTAGAAATTGAAACTTTTGATTCTGAAATTTATTTTTACATTTATTGTTCAACTCATTTTTAGACAAATATATCCAAATATAAATATAAATTACTTTACATTCAACTCAATTTTAAGCAATATGAATTTTACAAAATAAATTCACTAAAAATCAATTTTTATCACTGTAAAACCAAATACACACTAAATGTGTGTATGTAACAGAGCATGGTGTGCTTGTGTTAACTAAAATTGAATGGTTTTCACCAATGTGAGGTTCATGTTGAAAAAGCCCTTGATATTTTTTCGGCACTTAATTGGATCAATGATTTGTACTTGGGGATGGTTGAATTTGAGCTCGATTTTAAGAAAGTGGCGGATATCTTTCTCTCCTTTAATGTTGATTTTGGAGTGATTATTAAAACATTGTAAGACTATCTTATCTAAAAAAATTTATACTAACTCTAATGTGGAGTTTGTGTAGAGACAAACAAATGATTTTGTTCATAAATCATAAGTTAACTAAGACCATCATATTGTCAGTTTGTTTTCAAATTTTGATTGATATATCGAGTTGTATTGAATATACGTTGATTAATGAAATGTTATAAACACATTGTCGGGAAAAAAAACTTTTAATACACCCGAGAAAAAAAACTTATATTTCCACAACGGTGAGATTTAGTATGGGAAAGGAAACTTCTTTCCCTTCATGGGAAAATTGAACCAAAACCATAGATATAATTGTTTTTTAATTGGATGGCTAGGATTTGTTACCTGTAGCTTGCTGTAAATTGTTGCCAGGCACAGTGGACAGCAGACGTGGCCCCCACCTTCTCATTAAACAACAATTTCTGATTTCTTCGTAATAATTCATGGGCCTGTCATTTTGTTTTGGGCCTTTCTACTGTGCCTAACATTTTCGACTAGGCCTGGTAATTTAGTTGCTAATAACACTGCCATATTGAATTTACATGTGCGTTGTAACATAGTTTGGTTTTTATGTAACAAATCCCATTACATTAATTTTGAATTTATATTATAATAAAGATATTTTATGATTAATAATGATTTGAGTGAGTACTTAGTCAAATAAAAGGGTAATTACCATACTGTAGAATCAAATTGTAGTAACTAGTTAAGCAACTTAAATTTTATTCGACGCCGTAATTTGTAAAATGTTAACGAGTAAAAATTGTGAAACATCGTCGCATCACAGATTTCAATTTTTAAATTTTTTTAATTCGACACCGTAATTTGTAAAATGTTGACGAGTAAAATTTGTGAAACATCGTCGCATCACAAATTTCAATTTTTAAAATTTTTTAATTCGACCCCGTAATTTGTAAAATGTTGACGAGTAAAATTTGTGAAACATCGTCGTATCACAAATTTCAATTTTTTTAATTCACCGATGTAATTTTTAAAATGGTAACGAGCGTCTCTAAAACATCGTCGTATCACAAATGTCAACTATTTAAATTTTTAATTCAACGCCATAATTTGTAAAATATTAACAAGTAACATTTGTGAAACATCGTCGTATCACAATTTGTGAAACATTGTAACAGATATGACGGTATTGCTTGATTCAACTCAAGAACAAACTTTGAATGCAGCTTCAACAATTGACGTTCGAGGATTGAGGTTTTTCGTATTTGAATGCAGCTTCTGTGAACTAAATGATGGCTAATTTCTTAAGCTTGAATGCAGATCTGATGGTTACTTCCTCCTTGCAATTTCTTATGTTTCGTTTCTGTGAACTATACGAGAGAGACATGAGAAATCGGTGAGAATGAGGAGGACAACATTTTGCTTAACTTAATTGAGGAAAGGGACAATACACTAAAGTAAATGGGGGTGCAACAAGAAGAAACAAAAAACATTAAAATGCAATTTACATTTTCTTTTATTTTTTTGTAGTAACCGGTTGGGTAATGCCACCTGTCTTGGGAATTGAAACTTTTCCATGATGGGAAACAAGTTTCCATTCCGAGGCTAAATGTTACCTTCCCCAATAGGTGGGGTTTAGTATGGGGAAGGGAAGTTATTTCCCACCATGGGAAAGTAAATTTTGACCATTAGATAAATGAGAAACATTGATTTTATCATAGTCTTTCCACATTATATTTTTTAATTTTTTCTCTATCTTCAACCATGAAACAACCCAGACAAAACTTTAATTCCTCCATGAATCACAAGAAAAAATTAACATTCAATTCAAGCAATACACAAATAAAAGCCATGAAACT
>Ga0228711_1000171_pt1 | contig 63114 bp, 32 predicted proteins | sample MedpolnodulmetaG_2_FD_177996 | JGI IMG/M metagenome (GOLD analysis project Ga0228711, IMG submission 177996) | Root nodule microbial communities from Medicago polymorpha collected in Santa Monica, California, United States - brown nodules | ecosystem: Host-associated > Plants > Roots > Nodule...
ATTCCTCACCATGACCCACAACATAAAAAAAACACGGCAATAACAATAATATCAATTCATTCGCTTACTCACTACATTTAATATGATAATAATAAATTTAAAATAAGGCGGGGTGTTACATGAACATGTTTATGAGTTTTATCAAGAATCAAGATGCTTCAGCAACCAAAACAACAACATTGTCAATCTCTTCACACAAGAAAACATAACAAATACTTCCTCCGGTCTCAAATATAAGAAAATATTCTTTTTTTAGGTTCATTGAGTAGTTAATGTATCTGGTTTACATTGTAAAGCATATCCATTAATTATTCAATGAACCTAAAAAAGGAATCTTTTCTTATATTTGAGACCAGAGGGAGTATATTGGAATTTTGAGATCCGACCCTTCTCTTGGCTCAATGCTATTTTGTGAATTTCTGAACTTTTATTGAACCTGCATAGAAAGTAATTGCATTGGGTTTTATTTAACGGCTTGAAGAGGAGTGGGAGCGGAATCGTTGGATCTAGATCTTGAAGAAGAATTGGGGTAGCGCTGGGTTTAGAAAGAAAGAGAAAAGGAAAATTTTAGTTTTAGAATTGATGTTGTTCTGGATTAGTGAGTTTGGGTTTTGAATGAAGAATTTGGTTTTTTGTTTGTTTTTATTTATGAAAAAAAATATGGGTTTATTTGGAATTTTTGATGAACGTATGAAGATGAAGAGGGAAGAAGATGACGAAATGTTAAAAAAAAATAGATGTTGGTGATGCACCGTTAGATACAATAGACCTTCATAATTTAACTGTCCCCTTTTGAAGAAAAAAAGATCAAAGGGTTGAAATTAAAAAATTAATAAGGTCTATGGCGGACCACCTAATACATTTTGGATCAAACTGACGGACAGAGCATATTTAAGGAACCAAACGGAAAAAATTTAGAGTTAAGGGATCAAATCGAAAACAACAAATAAGTTAAAGGATCATTTATATAATTAAGCCAAAAAAAATTAATTAAATATATATCACCTAGACAAATACTCATAGAAACTCAATGGAAACTTTAATAAAATAACATATTTTTTCTCTTGTTAAGTTTCTTCTTTGTTTTTATTTCAAAAATATATTTATGTGCTACTTGAACTCTTGGGGAATGATAAAAAAATTTAGTCTTTTGTATTTCTTACAAAATTGAATTACTTTTTGTCCATGTTTAATTTGGTTTACGTGGTTGGGAACATTATTGAATGAAAATAAAATTGTAATGTTGGAAGAAATTTAAAACATTGTTGGAAATATGTTATGTTTTATCTTTTTAATTTGATTTTAATGTTGGAAACAAAATAAAATATTGTATAAAAAAACCTCATCAACCGATCCAATCCAAACTGCATTGGTTTGGTTTGGTTTGGTTCAGATTTTATTTTAAAAGTCAACGGAACCAAACTGCATACTTTTTTATCTCGTGGTTTGGATGACTTTTAGCCTCAAAACCGAACCAAACCACACCACGAACACCCCTAGTTTGATGAGAGTAAATATAAATATTAAAACAAAATGTAATAAATTGTATATGTCGGATTTTTCTTATTATTTTAAAAAGATAATGGACGAGAATGAATTCAAATATAAAAAAAAAATGCAACAAACACAATATTGTTTTTGTTCCCACACAAAATATATGGTGTAACAAACACGATATAAGTATATGTCCAGTTTTTTTTCTATATCTTTTAAAAAAAATGTAACAAATTATATCAAGTATACATCACTATAAATATAATCAATAAAAAAAATATTGTTATTTTATTTTTATTTTATATGTAGATAAACCAAAATATGTTGAGCTGATAAATAATTTCGTTATATGCTTTGACAATAATTTGTAGATAAATAGATGTATGAATAATTTCTATTAATCAGCAAAAAGACACGCATTCGCGTGTCCATCTTTTCGCTCTTTTTACTGCGCTAACGTTTGAAAATTATGAACGGTGTTTTTTTTATGAAATTTTGATTTTGATTAAAACTAAAAAGAAATATAAATGTTTGTTGCTTTCAAATTATAAAAATTCAAATTAACCATGATTATTTATTTCAACGACACCGACAATAATACAATATAACAAAAAAAAATATAATCTATTTTTTTTAATAACACCAACAACAATTTTATTATATAAAAAGTTGTTTAAGAGTATAATTGAAATGATGAAAAAATAAGTATAAATATACTCATCTAGTTTGTTACACTTTTTAAATGATAAAGGAAGAAAAAAACAAAAAATATATATGCATATCGTGTTTGTTACATTTGTTTTAATATTTAAATTTATTCTCATCTATTTGTTACATGTATTATCTGTATTGAAAATTGAGTGTATTTTTTAAAAGAAAAATTCAACCCAAATGTGTTGAAAGAAGTAGTTTTCTTTATATATAATATAGATTTAAAAATTGTAATCAAAATTATACAACCAAATATAATAAAATATACACACATGTTACCGCGGTAAAAAGAACAGAAAGATGATGTGCACAATAATACTCGTCTTTATGCTGGTGCAATATAACATTGTTTATTACTTTTCTAGATTTTAATATGTAACTTTTTTTAATTAACTCTAACTTGATAAAAATTAAATCATGTTTAAATGACAAGATTATTCTTGTCAAATATTTACATCTATCTCTTTGAAATTAAATTATATATTTTTGAATTGTATAAATTAACAAAACAAATTAACTACATAACCAGATTATTTTATATAATTTTTTTAAAAAAATCATTGGCAGTACTAAATCAACAATTATAATTTTAAGAAAATCATTAGTAAACAATTTTTTTTTGACAAAAACAAAACGAGATTCATTTATTCAAATTGATAGAATACATCAGAATCAACATTGTTAAAAACGTAAATGATGAATCTGCGAACAAACTCACAACAGTCAAGTTAATAGCATACAATGACAAAATGCCTACAAAAAATATGATGAAATCTAAATCACCAGAATACTCATGCTTCCGAATTTGCAACGTTGGCATCCAAATCATCGATTGAATCTGTGATTGACTGAAGCTGAACTTTCAATATGAACCAAACGAACACCGCAACAAGACGCGAAATCAAACAATGCCGCACAAACATGAGGAACAACACAACGTCGCACTCGGATGACGAAATCACAAAAAAAAAACAAAAGAAAGCACTTGATATTTATGAAAATCACTTATTTAGATTGAGTGAAAAGGGAAAAAGATGCATATGGGTGATTTTAAGTCAAAAAATAGAAAAGTTGAAGTTTCTTTCACTAAAAAACTAGGGTCGACTATTGAATTGACGTAGATTTAATATGATAAGTTTTTAAAATTTACCTGATACATCATACTATATTATCAAATATTAGATTAAGAAAGTTATGATAAATTTATTCTATCCACTACGAAGATCTTCATTGTAAGACCTTTAAACCCTTTTATTAATCGAATAAAAGACAAGATATGATAATTGCATCATCATATATTGTTCTTCGATATTTGATAAATCACCATGTCGTGATAAATTAATTTTAAAACTTTATTCATTCAACCTATAAGAAGTAAAACTCTAGTCATTAAACCATTTAAAAAATCTTGTTAAACATTGTCTTAGAAACATTTGTTAGCATTTTCAAAAAAATAAAAGAAAAATTATGTCAACCAATGGCGCAGAGTGTGGATGAACGGTGATATTGAGACGTGAATGCTCTGTACGGTAAAGGACGGATAATCGTTCTACAGTGCCCAGTGTTTACATCGTCACGTGTCTGATGCAGTCTGGTACAGTAAAGGCATCCTTCTCGAGGTTATCTCACCTACTCCCCTATTGTTGTTGCACTAGTTTATGGTATACTACAATCGTAATTACATTAGTCTTTCAATTAAAAAAATATATTATTCCATCATTATCACAATATTTATCGTATTTCATCATTTATTTAGCACAGATAAAAAGAGAAAGATAATGATAAGTAAAAGACAGGACCGGATCCTGATGTGCAAACCACTCAAAGAAATTGAGTCTTCTTAAGATATTTGTTTAAAAAAAAATCATAGTCCACTAGTACTACTAAGTATTACCCCACTACTTCTCAGGTTTCCACTTTTCTTTTTTATTGTCTTATTTTGTGTCTATTAAAATTGAGTCATCTTGCTTTTGGTGTTAGGTGAGTGTTTTTTGGGATGGTGGTTTGAGTTTCATCATATATGCGGTAGTGATTTTCACATTTGGGTTACAACATATATACGACACCTTTTATTTATCTTTTAAAAAATTTAAATAGAACATTATTCTTTAAAAAAAATAAAATTATTATGGGTCTCTTTTCACCGAGCCTCCAGATTCGTAAAAACAATCCTCATAAAAGATAAAGTAAAGGTAACTCTAATATATTTTGAATTTCAACGTAGAAGATGCATGGAGTCAATTTTAAAAATTAAACTTGATTTATGATAAAATCCTTGGCACTCTCCTTCTTCTTTGAAAAAGTAAATATATATATATATATTTACATTATTGTATCATTTCTTGGGTCTGAATTTGATTTTATTTGAAACTATTTTTTATGAGTTTTTAATTTTTAAAACAGGTAATAGTCATTTTAGTCTTTAAATGTGTAACGAGTAGCTCTAATAGTTATTTAATATATCAAAATTTTAAAATAGTCATTAATTGTACACTTCATTGATTAAAATAATCTTTGATATTAAAATGTTTCATTAATATTATCTTATCAATACTTCAATATACTAATACTTGTGTATTTTCATATCAATCTTTGTAAGAACTTATTTTTTTTAAATTTCATTCCATGTATGAAAAAAGTTATTGTGAGTATTGAGATATTATTTTAGCGTCATAAACTATTTTGACTGACAGACTGCACAATCAGACACTATTTTAAAATTTTGATACATTGAGAAAACATTATAATTACTTATTACACATTTTACACATTCAAAAATCAACGTGACTATTACCCCTTTTTGAAATCATAACCGCCCAATTGTTCGATCATACTCACTTTTTAAATTATTTTGAATAGGTTTAACAGAATTTTTGAATAAACCCAACCCTTATACACCCCAATTAGGTGACCTCATGAGAGGGTTTCAAGTTGGGAAAGTGGCGTAAGCGCATACCAAAGTATGTCATGCCCGTCCAGTTTTCAAGTGACTTTTTGGGTTCACAGGTCACTAATAAAATTCAGCCAGAAATTATTGGCCTTGATATTTCTTATTTGTTCTAGTTGGCCTTGACTTTACGAACAACGTACTGTTCGTGGCAAAGAAAGTAAAATGGTATAAAGAGGTCACATCAAAATAGAAATGGTATATAAATAGTTTGAATTCTACAACGGCATCTTCGAAAATACTCCTTCCATATTTTATTCAATTTGTTTCTATAAAATTATTTATTCATTAATAACATGAGAAAGGGAAATTAAAATAATTAGAAGAATAGAGAATAATGAATAGTAAATGATAAATAGAAAAAACACCATTAATGATTCTGTGATGCATAAAATGACATATAAGAGAGTATAACAGAAGTTGTGTTAAGAAGTGTGTTGATAACATTACTTTTTTTTAAAAATGTTTCTTTACTCAAGGTACTCTCATAAAAATAAAAATAAAATAAAAAATCTCAATATTCTGCATTTACATAATTTTGCATTATTTTTTTTAAACAAGGCAAAATTGAATATATATACAAATAACGGAGGCTCTCATTAGCACAAGGTGTGCCAAAAAAGACCTCAAAATATACAACGGATCAGGCTACAAATAGAGCAAAACCAAAAACGAATAAGTCGATGCCCGTACAAGCAAACGGACTCGACCACCACTTATGAAAATTTAGATGAACATTAATGTTATTAACCTTCATCCACCTAAAAGAATGAGACTTAACTTTATCTAACAACTGGTGAATGTTACTTTCCTTATTCTTGAAAATTCTATTGTTTTTTTCATTCCATAACACCCACATGCAGCAAAGTCAAACAAGCTCCAGAAAAGAACAACGAACTCGTGAACCACATGAAGACCAAACAAACTGGATAAAATGATCCTGTAAAAGAAACGGATTAGCCACGAAGATGTCGAGCCACGACCGAACCAAGCCCCACAGAGGAGCAAAGCAAGGGAAAGAAAGAACCAAATGCTGGACAATTTCGACACCTCCACATTCGGACATGCAAAGTTGTGACTCACGAGATATAAGGCCATGCGCCACCAAATTATCCTTTAACGACAACCTATTTCGAAGAAGTCTCCAAGCAAGAATAAAATCTTACAATGGCAATTATCTGCACACTTGTGTTGTAGAGAAAATTACGAAGTAAAATCCTAAATTCTCCTAACACCTCCTCCTCTTATGCCCATAACCTACACCACCACTGCCAAGCATCCCCTCCCTCCCCTAACCCAAGCCGCCCATCACCGTCACCGTAATGGACTTATTCTTTGCCAAATCAAACAGACGCCTAAACCACCTATACAACGGCTGCCCTCCCAACCACATGTCAGTCCAAAAAGAGGTATCTCTCCCACTACCAACCTTCCTCCCAATACTCTCCTCAAACCACCTCCACCCACCACACCTTCCTCGTCGAATATTTTCTCTACCTCCCTCCACCAAGAAGAAACACTACGACCCCAACCTCCAATTCCCCATTCACCTCACCATAACGAGCCACCAAGACCTTATACCATAACCCCCCCATCCCCAAACATCATCCTACACCATTTTTCTAGGAAAGATTAAACTCCCTCAAATGTCTTACCCCTAAACCTCCATTATCCTTACTCATACAAATATTATTCCAACCAATCCAAGAAATTATAAACCATAAAAATATAAGTAATTATATTACTAAAAAGTATGTACATTTTAAATGAGACACATAAAAGACGTAAGACCAAAAAGTTTTCCTCGAATGATTTAACTTTTTAGGGTACACATTTATGCCAAGTTTTTTAGAGTTCAAAATGCCAAGTTTATAACAAGTATATATCGACAATGTATGATATTAAAAACGTATTTTAATTATTTGCTTACATTTAAAAAAGAAACAAATTTGTAATTCTAGAGTTGAACATATGTTTTATTTTTTCATTTATCTAAAATAAACCACCACCATCCCCCCACCCCCAACCAAAAAAAAAGAGTTTTTGACAATTTCTTGCAATTGCACCAATAAACAAGCTTAAATAAAATTTAAAATGCATAGATATAATAAACCCGGTGAAAAAATTATGTTGACATGGCTCTTGGCCATTGTTGTTTGGTTGTTTTCAAAGGACAGTTTGTCAATCGTTAACTGTCTTTTATGTAAGCTATGCCGTTGGTAAAGAACTCGCAATGACGTTTGACAATAACAATTATACGATATTTATTAGTAAAATTTGAATAATAATATAGTGGTACTTTTAGTCCTAACATTAGATTTTTTTTTCTTCATAGAAACATTAGATATTTTATTATTTTTCACTTTTGATCGAGTAGACTAGTAATTACGAATTTACCTCTTATGAATAAGTAAAGTGCGTATAGTTCGAATCACAACCCATGCATATATATAATACAATGTCTATATCAATAAAGTTATATCAATAAAGTTAAATTCACGGTGACATATATTTTATTATTTAATCATCAACTAAATAACAGATGAAAATTTCAAAAAAAAACAGATAAATATATATATATATATTTATTTATTTTGGGGGGATAAAAATATTAACTTTGAAAGAATTATGGATTTAAGGAAATCATGGTGAATTTAGTTATTAAGCATACAAAAAGCACTTAAGGAATCGTACCTAAGTTTTTTCCTATTTTTTATAGCAAAAATATTATATTGGTATTTTGTTTGACAACTAAAATAAAAACATTATATTAGTTTTTTTTTACAGAGAAATATTACATTAGTTGTTGATTAATAGTTGCTCTTTCTGGTCCTAACGTCACATGTTTTGTTTAATACTAACACAAATAATATATTTTTTTTGAGGAAAAACAAATAAAATATTAGTTGTTAAACTTAATTGCTAAATTTCAATTTGACAAAACGTAGCGAATCATGGATAAGTTAGTCAACAGGGGATGTAACCAAAAAATTAGCATTTGGGGTAACACTCTACAGCAAAAGATTTATGTATATGATTGATTGCTAATTTACATGCATCTAAAAACACTAAACAATAAGTTAACATTTTACATCCCACTTAATTTTGATTGGAAAACTATTTTATATTATTTTAAGTCATTTGAAATTAAAGCTAATTAGCATAACTATGTCATTTAATAGTTTTTGACTTGTGTGTTTACCCATTTGCCGTTGGTGGCGTTTTTGTTTTCAGATTCTTGTTAATTTTTTTTTTGGTAATAAAAGAGGGTTGACCTCCAGAAAACGAAAAGAATTAGAAAGTTACATGAATGTTTTTAGGCATATTAGCCTCAGAAATGTCATAAAAAAGGAGACTAGAGACCTCACTAGGAGGAGTATCCATAACATGAAAGTTAAAAGAGTCCATAGAAAAACTAAGATAGACTAGCCAATCAACACTCGTGTTTCCTTCTCGCCATGTATGATTGAAATGCACCTGCCAATTCAACTTTAAAAGCTCATGTATACGGCGCACTAAGGTGGGCGGATTGTCATTGATATTGATTTTCCCTATGATCATGTCAACCAGAGTTTTTGAGTCACTTTCCACTTGAAGATGATGGAAACCATGTCTCCAAGCAAGCTGCATTCCCAAGTACATTCCCCACATTTCAGCACAAAGTGCGTCACAATTTCCGATTTTGCGAGTGTACCCTTTAAGCCATCTGCCATCTGAGTTCCGGATTAGACCACCACAACCAGCTAGACCCAAGGAATCCTTGTATGCTTCGTCACAATTAAGCTTAACCCAACCCTCCTGAGGTCTTTTCCCGCCAATAAAAATAGTGTCGTATTGGTGAGTTTTCAAAGGATGGTGGGAGTAGTTGTCTATGTCTTCAACCATTTTGAGAATAACATACGTTGGGTCAATCGGACGCCGAAAATCATCCTCAAAAATAGTTTTGTTCCTCCACATCCATATGTGCCAGCAAGCCACTAAAAAAATTGTTCTCCACTTTTTATTCTGAATACCATGCAGCTAATGATTGATATTCTTGAAGATCCAATCCTGCAGTTAAACGGAAAAAAATTAGAGATTTGATTTGAAAGGACTAACCTTATCCAAGTTTGGGTTGCTATAGGGCAATCCCGCAAGACATGAATAGTGGTTTCATTGTTTCTATCACATCCAGAGCATATGACACATATTCTAACACCCCAGTTGCTTCTACGATAATTAGTGAGAAGTCGCTCATGAGCCGCCATCCACATAAAAGTTTGAATTGTATGAGGGCCTTTCCAACTCCACAAGGCCTTCCAATCTCCCTCGATAGGCTGAGCTCTATTGTTTAGAGATTCATAGGCACTTTGAATTGTGAAGTTCCTAGAGTTGATTCCTCCCCAAGCAGTATTGCCAGGTCCGTCTACGTCCTTGGGAGCTGGGAGGGCGAGTACCTGAAAAACAAAGGTAGACGGTAAGTTAGAAGTAATAAAATTATAATCCCAATCTCCTGAAAGGGTTACCAAATCCTCAACATAAAGGGTTGTGTCAATATTAGTCTGATTAGTGACAGACATAAGAGAGGTTCCACCTGGGGTCCATTTATCCAGCCAAAAATTGATGTTGTTCCCTTCGCCCAGCTGCCACACAATATTCTACTGAAATTTTTCCCATGTGCCTGATAATGCTTTCCACAAAGGGGAATCATATGGTTGAGAATTCATAGTAATCCTAAGGTCATTATTTCTTCCATACTTACTATAGAGTTAAATTTTATACGATACACCTTGTGCTGACTAGGGTTAGTTTTTGGTATTTTTTTGTCGAGTAGGTTTATGACTAGATTCACGCATTTAAGTATGGATAAACGACGAATTTGAGGTTCAAATCACATCTTTGTGTAAATAATGTCTTGATAACTACAAATTGAACTGCACTACTGTTATTTAGCTTCTTAAAAAAAATTGTCCATCAAATATTACTTCCTCTTGTATTAGTCCTTAAATTATATAAAAATAACAAATAGTCTTGAAACTATATAGAGTCTATCTCTTTGGTTCTTATATCTCTTTTTTTTAGGGTAGTTGTTACCATCTCTTGTTAATATATAATAGAAGGGGCTAATTTAACATATTTCATATAGTTTAAAAATTAATTTGACAAATTTCATCTGGTTTAAAGACTACTTGATATTTATAAACCTTAGAGAATAAATAAGTGAGAACAAAATAATGACTAGCATGATTAAATTAATGGTTTACTCTTCTAAAACACCTAGCTTTGGCACAATTCCTCTGTTAAGAATGACGCCACGAGCATAGAACTTGAACAAAGTCGTTCATTTGTTTTTGTTGTTTGTCTAGTGTAAGGTGTAAGCTGTACAAAATTTATGTACCAAAAACAAGTGTACAAATGTTCTTACTATCATACTAGTAATTTTTTTTAAATGTTGGTCGGTCCCAACCCAACCAAATCTTCATTGTAACCAGTAAAGCAAAGCAAAAATTGCAGTAGATGACATGGGTTTCACCTTGTGAAACAGCCTATCGTATTAGAGGCAAAAATGTATGGGTATTTGGTGCCAATCTGTCATAGGAAGGCTTTGGTTTTTGTGTATTGTCACAATTCATATGGAACCTTCTTCATTGGACGGCATACAAATGCTGTCGTTCTTATGCCAATGTCAATGCCAATATAGTGATATCAATACAATTTTTAAAAAAAATAATGGTAGGATAAGACTATCTATAATAGAAAAATTAGTTGTCTTAACTGTATAACTAAAATTGTAAAAGCAAAACAGGTCCATCAAATCACATAGTGGTAATCGAAAGACACTAGTTTCTGCATAAACCGGGTGATGTTTACATACTTCATTGTCAAAAAAAATAAAATTGTATAAATGTCTATGTATGTGACGTGAGCCTTTCAATAATGATTCTATAAAAAAATAAGGGTCCATGAAATCAGCTGCTTAAAAAATGTGTGGACAGTCATCATATATACATGTATGCATAAAGAAATCAAGCATTCAAGCTCCTATTTCTACTTATAAAAAATTGAAAGCTTTCCATCCAATTTGAGACGAGGCTTTTGCTTTTGTGCAATTTGTGACGTGGGAGGTATTTGACACTCGTTTTTTATATATACTTGTAATATAAGTTATGATTGCTAATCTATAAACAACCAGAATCTTAAATATAAACTAAAAACAAAGAAATTTTGTCACCATCATAAAATGGTTGTCATTTACACGTATAAGGCAGACGAGTCAGTCTCTTTGTGATAGTGCACCGTGTAAAGGAAAAAAGGTTTACAGATGTCTTTTTTCACAGACAATAGAACCATCGCATACTTATATTTTTGTGCAATGAGAACACTCATATCTGGCATAACCATTCTTTTATCTCTAGGTGTAGAGCCAACTCCATCAAAAGTCAGAGATTTTTGACCTCGTTGAATTGTGTATGTGTCCTAATAAGCCGAAGATAATGGTTCTGATAGTTGAATAGTCGCAAAAATTATCAAAATGGTTTGGGTAGTTTTGAGAATTTCTTTTTAATTGTACTGTGTCTGCCTTCAATTTGATAGTTTTATCTCATTTTATATGCAAACCAAATACATTAGTTATGGGTGGGGGATTTCAGGTTTCTCTATGGTCTCATTGAATAACCATGTGTATAATGTACGAGATACATCATGAAAAATATGGGGCTAGGGTGAGATAAGACAGCTTTAGCAATACTACGAGCCACGACCCTATTTGTTTGCCTTCCAACAAACGACACTACACATTCAAGATTACTACATAATAAGCTCTTAATTTCGGTTACTAAATCATCAAATTCATTGAGAGGGGCAATGTGAACTTTAAGAACATCCGCCAAAGTCTTGTTAATCGTTTCAAATGTTATGTCACGCAGGTGGTTGGGTATTGCCATTTTTATAGAGTGGAGAAGGCCAAGAGATTCAACTTATAGGACAAGTACATATAAGCGCAAGTATTCAGATTTACCTATTAATGGTGCTCTTGATGAGTCTCTAAAACACAATCCATAAACCATTGTTGTGTTGTTATTGAAGATGGCGACATCGACGTTACATTTGATGTGTCCCACCGGCAGTTTGGTCCAAATTGGCTGCTGGTCTTGGGGAAGCGCCGGATGCTTATTATTATTTTTTTTATTTTTTTCAAAGTACATTATTCATTGCATTTGCATCCTAACTAACAAATGTTCATAATCATAAGTAGCATAATTTAATGGAACTTAAAGAAAATTGTTGTTCTGACATATAATACTTCCAAATAACGCATGAAAATTCCTTAAAAGCTACCAGCGGTAGTTAACTACCGTTGAGCATTCCAGCAGCAGTTAACTACCGCTGGTGCCAGCGGTAATTAACTGCCGCTCATCTGTTATAAAAACGGAGCAGACATAAGAGTTTCCAAAACTCCATTGTTGCGGATTGAAGTTCAAGAGGTGCCAAATTTCCCAATTGTTGCGGATTCAATGTCAATTACACTCACAAAATCAAGTAACTTGTTACCATTCTATTACATTGTTATTTTGTGATTGATTTGTTAGTTTTTTTGGTTAAATTGTCACATAATTTGGTTTTGTTAATTTTGTGATTAGATGTTAGATTAGAGTTGAATATAATATTGTTGTATAATTGTTAGAATTGTTAGGTTTAGGTATTGATTTTATGATAGTTTAGGTTTAGGTTAGAATTGTTAGAATTGCTGTTAGAATTGTTTAGGTTTAGGTTTAAGTTTAAGTTTAAGTTTATGTTTAAGTTTAGATGATAGTTTATGGCATTGTTGTTTAGTTTAGGTTTTGATCATCAATTTCTCTATGTAGATATGTCTCAGAATTAGGTTCAGCTGAACAAAAAAGAGGGTGATGACAAGAAGAAAGCAAAATCGCTTGTGACATGGCACGAAATCGAATGTGATGGTTCCGTAAAAAAGAAGGATTCGAAGGTGCCTGTGTACAACCAGTCGAGGTAGAGGAGGAGTGGGAGGACATGCTATTTTGGTCCTCAACCAAAAGCAGGTGCCCCAGGGACTGGCGAGGACAACACAATTGACTTGTGTGACGAGGACGATGCTTGAATGTAGTGACTTGTAATGCCTAATTGTTTTGGATATTTTTTTTATGTTTTTTTAGATGTCGCGCACATTTTGCTACATTTTCCTTGACATTACGGTGCTTTGAATAAAATCGTGTTTTGAATACTTTTGATTAAAGTCGTGTTTTGAATAATTGCGTATTCGAATAAAGACTAATGAAATCTAACGTGAATTCGAATAATTAAAATTGTATAATGAATAAATAAATTCGAAAAGTGAATAAATTAATTATTGTTCCATTCAAAACAACATGTATTATGCAAAATCAACTATATATTTTATCACATCAAATTCCTTCATATAAGACGAGTCATCACATAAAGAATGAGGTGCATTACGTGACACTTTATCTTATATGAAGGAATTCGATATCATAACTCATATACCTGATTCTCAATAATACATGTTCCTAAATATGTCCTATCATTACATTACATTACATTACATTACATTACATTCGGGTTACACCTTCAAACTACAACAATTATCTTACCTCTGAAATGGTAAATTCAAACTCGCCAAACACCAGAACTCAAGCATTCACCCGGAAGTTTTATTCTTCCATTCAAAAGATTAAATTCTTATTAGGCTTGGTTTAAATGATGGTATTCAAGTGTCAAAGGAATGAGGTGCATTCCTTGACACTTCAATACCTTCATTTAAGCTTGGAAACTGACGTTTAACAAGTTTGAATTTCCATTTCAGGGTAAGACAATTGCTGTAGTTGGAAGGTGCATTCCCTACCTAATCACGATCCCTACCTAATCACGATCTTTTGATGGAATCAAACTGTTGATAATATCTTCAGTTGATCTCAGCAACGCTACACGCATATCATTGGAACATGTTGTGCTCCCAAAACATGCTCCTCATGTTTTCGTCGTTCGTTAATTCCACCCAACTGAATGATATTCTCACCTCGTCAAGCGTTGGACGTTTATACCGAACGTATTCCACCCTCCTTGTGTCTCCGGGATTGACTCCTTGATTGAATTCATTCAGTTGATCCTTAAGACCTCTTAACGTTACACCAAGGCACCGAACCTTCAATCTCTGAGGTTCTCCGCCGTTGAATTGTGCATGAACGTCGAACATATCGACCATTGCTTTAAATATACACAATAAGAAATTAAAAACAATCAATGAAAAACTCATTCAAACATTTCATCAAACACTTGGAGTGCAAATTATACATAAACCCTAAAAATCATAATTATAACCCTAAAAAATTTATAAAATTCGAAAAAAAATATAAATTTAAGCAATATAACTTCATTATAACAAGTATTCATAATATTTGTTAATAACATTTCAAATCTACAACATAACTCTATTAAAAAAAATAAAAAATTAAAATTAAACTACAACTAAAATTACAAACATATAAACTAACTAAAAATTATGACAATAGCCTAAGTGATTACTTACTTGTGATTTAGTGGAATTTTTTTTGGATGACTTGGTAGAGTTTTTTTAGAGAGAGTGATGAAAGAGTGTCTAGACGCTGTGTTCTGACTTGAATATGCAACTCATGCAGCGACAGTTAACTGCTGCCAGAATGCTCAACGATAGTTATCGCTGGGGACTTTTGAGGAATTTCCATGTGTTATTAGGAAGTATCGTATGTCAGACCAACAATTTTCGAACTTAAATCATTGATGGGCCATTCTAATGCTACAGCCCATACATTTAAGCCCAAGACAATCAAAACAACCTCCCGCTCAAAATTCAAAATCTAAAAAAAATTACAATCTCAACTCAAACGCACTTTTCCTCCACGCTCCTTCATCTTCGCCGTTATCACCACCATAATGGAAGACTCCAACACCGACCACGAAAATCGCTTATCCCACAAAATCGCTTCCATCCTCGACGAAGTTCGAATCTCATACGTAACACACAACCGCAAACTCAAGGAACTCTCTCTCCTCCGATCCAAATCCACTTCCCCTTCTCATTTCTTCTCCGCTTTCTCCAAATCCCTAATTCCTCTCTTCAACTTCCAACGTCGTCTCGCTTCCGCTGACCGCATCGTTTCCTTCGTCTCCTCTTTTACTGCTGCTCGGAACTCTGCAGATGCCGAAGTTTGCGATGAATTTCTGGATCATTTCCTTCATTTTCTGCTTGTTGCTGCTACCGCCGCGGATAAGACTGTTAGATTTAGAGCATGCCAGATCGTTTCCGAGGTAATGAGTTTTGCTTAATTCAACTTTTTATCAAGTACTTTTTCTTCTGTTTATAGTTTGTTAGGTTTTAGGTAAGAAAATTGATTTTGTAAAATTCATTTTAGTTGATAATGAGTTTAAGTTTTAAATGATCTATGTTTTGATACATTCACGTGAAACTGAGTTGAACGATAAATTCGAGTGTTAAAATCACGTTTGAGACGAACTACAAATACTAGTTTGCTCAATTATGAAGGCAAAATCAGTTATTGTTGAGAATTTAAACATGGCAAAATCAATTTTAAGTCTTCATAATCACTTTTAGATTTAAATACTGAATTCAAACGTTGCAATAAGTGTGATATGCAAATTTACAGTTAGTAATTGTAGATAGATCTGGCTGTAGTGCGAAAGTTAGAACTGCAGTTAATTTCTCCAATTAATGTGTTTATTAATCGTTGATCTTGAAAGAAATTATGTTTGATAGAGTAGCTTGTTTTGAAAAGATTGTGGAAAATAGGCTTAGGTAGGTGGTTTGAGCATGTAGAGAGAAGATCTGTAAATTCTGTAGCATGGAGACGGAGGATAGTTGGATCACTAGAGGCAGAGGAAGACCTAGAAAAGCTATAAGAAACTATTAAGAAAGATCTAGAGATTAATGAGTTGGATTGAAATATGGTTTATGATAGAAAACTATGGCGTAATTTGACCCATCTAGCCGACTCCACATAGTGGGATAAGGCTTGGTTGTTGTTGTATCTATTTTATTTATTATTTATTATTCATTCACTATTTTGGTTATGATTTGGTTGAAATTCGTTGATTTTGTAGATAATATTGCGGTTACCGGATGATGCAGAAGTGAGCAATGATTTATGGGATGAGGTGATAGAATGTATGAAGGTTAGGGTACGAGACAAGATCCATGTCGTTCGTACTTTTGCGGTTAGGGCGCTTGCGCGTTTTGTGAATGACTCTTCCAACGTTGACATCCTTGATTTATTTCTTGAGAAGCTTCCTTTGGAACAGAATGCGGTGAGTATCCCAATTGGATTATTGAATTTTTTCCTTTTTAATTTCCCCCCATGCTTGTAGTTGTGCTGTTTCGTGTATACTGTATAGGGTTTTTAATAGATTAGATTATATTTGATAGAAGTTCATCTGAGGGTTTGATGTTACAGTTATTGGTAGTTAATTTCTTATACTAGCAAGGCTTAGCATTGTAATATCATTGACTACTTGAAATTTTAGTATCAGGTTGCTTTAATGATTTTACCCAAGGATAGATACAATTTTGACTAAAACCATGGTTTTGTCAAAAATAAAAATATTGTACTGAAACTCTAATCTGTAGTCAATAGTGACTGTAGCGGCCGATGGCCGTAGCGCTACCAATCACGGCTGCTGCAGTGAAACTCTTACAAAATTAAAAATGTTTTGGACATTTATTCATTTCATCTTAGAATAGCAGTATTTATATAGATATCCCCTCTGTTTCTGTTTGCGCTTTTGGTCATTTCACACCATGAAATTCTAAATAACAACGAAATAAGCCCTCCTGTCTTGTTATTTTTCTACTCTGAAACAACTTCGTCTCATCTCACTATGCGTGCCTTTCCAGAGGTTCTTTTTGCAACCTTCCAGTGGCCTTTTCTATCACTTTTTGGACTCCATCATCCTACTGGAGAGAGTGATTCCATTAAATGAATCATTTATATTTGTTTTAAATGCTTAGATGAGTAATTTGTTTTAAAACTTATTTACTTTATACTACCGGGTTTGAATATTGATAGCAATGAACTTTCATTATCAGTTATGAATATGTATTTAGTATTGCGTATTCTCCCTTTTTTTTTACTTTTTTTTATATAGTTTTTATGTGTATGGTATAAATAAATTTTGTGTATTATTTCTCTATTTTTCAACGTAGCGGCCTTATCATTACGCGGCATACCACTATATTGTTTCAGGGGTCTGCTGCTCTATTCACCATTGGCTACATTGCTTAATCTCACTGTTTTTTTTTTCTTTATTCATTAACCTGGTTACCGAGTCTTGAATCTTGTGTATAGTCTTATTATTGGAATTGGAATATCTGCGTGGAACATTTTAGGATTGGTAGTACATCTTAATACTACACGCGTATGCAGAGATATAGTATTCCTGTTATTAAACTTGAAAATGTGTGCAGGATGTTCGTAAGATGATTGTGTTGTCTTTGCCTCCTTCCAGCGCAACCTCTCAAGTTATCATTGATTGTACCTTGGATGTGAGTGAATCTGTTCGCAAAGCAGCATACTGTGTTCTAGCAAATAAATTTCCTCTTCAAAGCTTAAGGTAAATGTGGTCTGGTAAAAGATGCAAGGGTTCGCCTTAGAGTGTAATTTGTAAATAAAGTGCCACTTGTCTACTCTTGAAAAAGAATCAAATCATTGGTCTAGAATTTTTTAAATAGGAGCACATGGGTAATGGAAAGTAAATGATTGATTTATCATAATCTCTCCATTGATTTTCCCATTACTGGTTACAGTTTGTATTATAGTCCCTAAAGTGCACATACAATGCAAAGGATTTCAATATTTTCTTTGATTATAGAATGAATAATAATTTCCATGTCCCTTGCCCATACCTCTTCTAAGACATTGAATCCATTGACATGGTAATAAATTGAAATCGCAAACTTGTAATTGGTATAATATGTCTCTGCCAGTCCTTTTTAATTTTTTTGAGATATGTAGTCATAGAATCCTATAAATACATCGGCCAACGGTGGATTTCCTATTGTTATGCCGGTCCTTTTTAACATATTTTGCTCAAGTGCCTTTTTGTAATCTTTGCCCTTTTATTTACCTGGTTTCTGCAGCATTAAGCTCAGGACCATAATTCTTCGGAGAGGACTTGCTGACCGATCTGTTGGTGTCTCGAAGGAATGTTTTAAATTATTGAAAGATGAATGGCTTATAAAGTGCTGTAATGGTGGTCCTTTAGAACTTTTGAAGTATCTAGATGTTGAAACCTATGAATCAGTAAGCGAGTCTGTCATGGAGGCACTTCTAAATGCTGGTTTAGTAAAGCTAAAGAATGGTGCAAGTATCCAGCAGCATATAACATCAAACAGTGACACAGCAGAAGGTAAGACACGATTTTTAAATATTAAATAGTTTTATTTGTTTCACTTTTCAGTGTTGCTACTTGCTACATGTTGCTTGATTAAATCTTTCAAAAGCAAATATAAAATGGTATAGTTTGATATACCGTGTTTGTTATGAATAATGATTATGAGGACACACACACACACACATACTCACAGACATTATTATCTATAAATTTTAGAAATTAACGTTGAAATGAAAATTCTCATTTAGTAGATTAAGTCTACAAATTTTATGATATTCAAAAGCTTTTTGATACCTAATTGTCTTACTTTATTTTGATGTTTAATATGCCATTCACGTAAATATATACTATCACATTATTAAACTGTATATACATACTGATGCACATATTACCTAAAATGCGCATAAAAAATCACCAATATGAAATTTTAGTTTAAATAATTGATTTACATTGTACAAAAAGTTATTGATGGGGTAAGTATGTCAGTTTTGATGCTTCGTGAGAACGAGGTGATCAAACAATTTTACGAGCATGAGCTCAAATTTCGCGAGAAGATTTATGGAACTGGTCAATCAGGTGGAGTGACTGAGGCTGTGCCTCGTTGGATGTAGTTTCCTGGATGCCAGGATGACAACTTACCTGTTATTTTTTAGCTTGTAGGTTAGATCAGGATTTAACCTGATTGGCTGCTGCTTACCATAATTTACTGCTTTGCATATTAATTGTAGGGGAAGGGGTTCATTGTCCACCAAGCATTATATTGATGGAAGCAGAGGCTGCTCTTTATTGGAGAACTGTTTGCAAACATTTGCAGTCAGAAGCACATGTGAGTCAAAAAGAATATATAGCCATTTTTTTTATTTATTTCTCACTTTTCTTTTATCTCATATTAGTGGTTGAATCAGTGTTGCCAAATAGCAGAAATATGGGCACTACTGCTATTGCTTAGCAGATTTGACTAAAACAATATCTTTATCAGTCAGTATCATGGTATTTTGGTACAGAATTTGGGTAAATGCTTTATATCCCAAAAGAGAAAGAGACTAATTGCCTACACTCGCGTTAATCATGTTCTTTTAATTTATGGTTTTGCTACCATTTTAATGCATATGTTATTGGTAGCTATAATATGTTATTAAGACGTAGTGAAGTCAAATCAGAATATACCTCTGTGATTCATAACTGTCTTTCTAGTACCCTTTTGTGTTTATTATTTTTTGGAATATAATTATAATTAGAAGTATAATTATCACTATTTGGACTTACTTTTTTCCGTCCAAATTACTGAGATTTATGATTTGTGCCCCAATCGGGCTTAGGCTCTGATGCTGCAGCCACAGCCGGTACCGAAGCAGAAGTATATGCTGCAGAAGCATCAGATAAAAATGACCAACAATCGTGTTAATCATGCTCTTTTAATTTATGGTTTTGCTACCATTTTAATGCATATGTTATTGGTAGATATAATATGTTATTAAGACGAAGTGAAGTCAAATCAGAATATATCTCTGTGATTCATAACCTTCTTTCTAGTATCCTTGTGTTTATCATTTTTTGGAATATAATTATAATTAGAAGTATAATTATCACTATTAGGACTTACTTTTTTTCCATCCAAATTACTGAGATTTATGATTTGTGCCCTAATAGGCCTTAGGCTCTGATGCTGCAGCCACAGCCGGTACCGAAGCAGAAGTATATGCTGCAGAAGCATCAGATAAAAACGACCTTCTAGAAAAAATTCTCCCTGCTTCAGTTGATGAGTACATAGAGTTGGTCAGAGCCCATATCGTTGCTGGTACGTACAAGTTTATTCGGATGGTACTTCTATGCCCAACTCTAATGCATACTTAAGTGTCCAATCTAATATTTGCAGGACCAAACCATCGCTTTGCATGCCGACAACTACTTTTGCTTGGTGCTATGTTTGATTTTTCAGACACTTCATATAGAAAAGCTGCTAGTGTGTTTCTGCAGGAGCTGATGAGCAAGCCTCCCGAGCATGAGGTTGATAATGAAGGGAATGTTGTTGTCATTGGAGATGGCTTAAGTTTTGGTGGAGATACTGATTGGGCAGAAGCCATAGCCAAGTTAGCAAAGAAAGTCCATGCGGCTCCTGGTGAATTTGAAGAAATTGTTCTTGCAATCATAGAAAAGCTAGCTCAACCTTGCAGAGAGAGAACAGCAGATTATGTGCAGTGGATACACACCCTTTCTCTTATTGGCCTTTTACTGAAAAATGCAGTGTCCATGCGCTTTCTTCAGGGCAAAGCTATAGAACCAGAAGAACTACTCCAATCTTTACTTCTTCCTGGGGTAACAAATTGTTGCAAATCATATTGTTTTTTAAATCTACATTGATTGATTAATAAATCTGCTACAAATACAATACTATACTTCTTTAAACTGACAAAAATGTTATGCATGCAGTGTTTTAGTTTACAACAATAGGAAATGATTCTCACATCATGAAAACCTTGTTCTGAATTTTGACTGATCTTTTGCAAGAATTAAATATAAATTTGGAAAAGTATGATGCATGTTGATTGATACATATACGACAAAATAAATCTACATCTTCCTATCTTGAAAAGTTGTCGAAGAATAACTCATTCTTTGGTAAAAATTGTTTACTTATTATTGCACGAATAGTTCTTCATGGCTAAATGAACAATGATAATAATACTTGTTGTTGCTATGAAGTTTACCGAATTAAAAAAGCAATGAAATGATGTATGAGCTACACAAACATATGCACCGCAGTATGTACATTGTAGTAAGAAATTTACTTTCTGATGGACAAGGTTTTGCAATTTGATGATTTGCTTCCGGGCACAATCAGTTTATAATTGTAGATTTTGTTTGAGGGCATTGTTTACTAACTATTTACTGGTGTGGACAATGAAATGCACAGGCGAAACAATCTCACTTGGACGTGCAAAGAATTGCTGTAAGATGTCTTGGTCTCTTTGGGCTTTTGGAGAGGAAACCAAATGCTGAACTTTTGAAACAGCTAAAGACTTCATACATTAAGGGGCCACATTTAATTAGTATAGAGGCTGGTAAAGCATTAATTGATCTTGTGATGTGGCACGGTCCTCAAGAAGTTGACAGGATTTTAAGTCACGATATTCCAAGCCAAGTAAACTGTGACAAGAAATGTTTTGTTCCTGTGAACTTCTCTGATTCTGAAGGGGATTCAAACTCAAATGTTGACATTCTTGATCTTTTATACGGTGGCTTTGGAAATGAAGACTGGGCTAATCCTTTAACTAGCAATGAAGATGAATGCATTTATGCTGTTCTTGGGGAAGGCTTTGCGAAAATTCTTCTCCTAAGTGATAACTATCCAAGCATACCGGCTTCTTTGCACCCTGTGCTTTTATCTAAGCTCATTTACTTGTACTTCAGTGATGTGTCAGAAAATATGCACAGGTGGTAGCTAATTTTCTCCCTTCGTACTATTCTTGCCCTGTACAATTAGCTAATTTAGATCAAATGTTTTTCACCTGCCAGGTTGAAGCAATGCTTATCTGTTTTCTTTGAGCACTACCCATGTCTCTCAACAAATCACAAGGCAAGCATTATTGATGTCATATTTTCATTGTTTTACATTATCCATCATTTTTACTTTTTATTTTTCTTATTTGAATATCATATCTTACGCCGGCCTTAATTGTTTTATTTCGTAAATACAGAGGTGTATATTGAAGGCTTTTATTCCAGCTATGCGTTCAATGTGGCCAGGAATTTTTGGCAATTCCGGGGGTTCCCCTTTTATGGTGTCTCAGATGCGTAAGCGTGCGGTTCAAGCTTCACGATTTATGTTACAGATGGTTCAAATTCCATTATTCGTTAAAGAGACTGAAGCAGTGAGTGAAAACTCTGGTACAGAACAACCACAAGTTATAGACAGTATTGCTGAAGTACCATTTGAGTGTGGTGAGGAGGGGCTTGCACTACGTATAGCCGTAGAGGTAAACCATCCACAAACTTGAAGTTTGTTAAATATATGCTAACTTGATCATCTGTTCACCTAACTTGATATGCAAAGGCACACACCTTCACCTTAATATGGATTGGTACTTGGTAGGTTTAGATTAGTCCACATAATTCTGTTCTAATTGCTTCTAAAGGTTTTATTTTGTGTACTTATGATTTATTTTTGTCGATATTGATGATATATCATAATATGATATCTGCATATTATGGATGAAGACTGACTTAATTTTTTTTATATACAGTTTATAGAGAATTAACTTATTTAAAGCAGCATTTTTTCTAGAAGAAACTTATTTTAAGGAGCTCTTTTATAGTTGCGAATGCACAGGGAAAGTTGATTTTTAATGGGGTAATTTATGTTGCACAGTGCACTCAATTTTAATAGTGCACCGTTAGTACAACTTTTGCCTGTACACATTTTAGCACAGAAAAAGGGAAAACAAAATACGATAGACATGTTTGTAATCTTGTTACTTGATCTACTTTAATCTTTTATCCAAACATTGCATAAAATGATGTATTGATTGGAACCTAGGATTTTGGACTGAATTATTGTGCGGTGAATAAAGTTACTTATGATGTAACTGTTGATATAGAAACTACATATAATAATTCTATTATAGTAGAAATTTATCAGTAAATGCAATTAGAGGCCAGATTCTTATAGTTAAAATTAAGAACCTTTTTGTTGTATATTCTTGGAAATTCATCATTATGTCTGAAACTAGTTTTAAGCTAAGTGTGCAGTTCCTAGTGAAGCCTTTTCGTATGCTGCAAGAAATTGGCCTGTGCATGTTACATATGGGAAATTGAAAATAGTCTGAACTGGGTGTTGGTTTTCATTGCGTACTTGTTGAAGTTTGGCATGCAACTGCCACTATATTGCTTATTTCTGCTGGATGTCACTTGGACACAATAGCATAATGAATTTATGTTACCCGTTATACAGCGAAGAGAAAGAAACAGTATATATGAATTTCATGTCAGATGGCTGATTAAAAATATTGTACAGTTAACAATTCAATTAATGTTTATTAGTTTATTTTCTTTCCTCTCTGTTAAGGTCGCAAGCTTTCACTCGAAGAAGACAGGCGCTGAGAAGGCATATGTATCTGCATTATGCAAAATACTTGTCTCACTTCATTTTCGGTTATCAGAACAAGGGCCCATAAAAATTATGAGGAAACTTCTATGTCGTATGGCTGAATGTGTATCTTCAGAGAAGGATCTTGTTAAAGAATTGAAACGCATGGCTGATCATCTAATGACAATTGACAGGCAACAAGATCAAGAATTGTTGCAAGACGAAGTTAATCTCATTTTGGGTAATGCTTTATATTTTTTCTTTGACATTGTCTGGAATGATTACATGCCTAGACTTTGGTTCTAGTTGTGGTCATATTATTATGATTGTTGCGAGGACAAGAAGTTTGTTAAGCAAGCAAAAGAAACCAACTGAATTTAAAAATTAGATCAGTTACACAAAGTATCACTTTTTCAGGCTTTCTTTCATGATTTAAGATTCGACTAGTACGACTGAAAAAGTAGTGTAGCAAGCAATTTGAATTTTAATCTTAATCTATCAATTATTTATATGCGCATTTGCAGACTGATTTGAGCTGTATTATTCAGTTTTACTGACCGTACTTTTCCCTCCCGAAAACCTCTTACGGCTAACATTTATCTTCAACCATCCTATTTTTTTGAAGGAAAACTGGAACTCGACTTCAACCTGGATTTGGATGCTTCTGTTGCAATGCCACAAACACCAGCTGTACAGCCAACGAGAGCCACACGTGCAAGGAGAAGGGTAAGGATCGAGGAAGATAGTTCTGATGACGATGAAGAAGATTCACAGCCTTCTGTGGTTCCTACCACTGTTAATACGGTAAAAGGTCGCTCGCAGAGAGCAAGCAAAACTGCAGCCATGAACAAGATGTCGTCTGCCATTAGATCACCCATAATTGATGAATTTGAAGAGCAAGAGGAAGAAGCGTCGAACTTGACATCTGAAGAATCTGACCAGTCTAGTTAAATATGTAGCTAACATGGTATATGTAATGGTCATTTCTATGTAATTTATTAAACATGTATGTTGTATTGTTTGATTTAGATTGCAGGTGTTGTACAGAACTGCGTGAATAGTTCATCTTGCATTTGCTTGTGCAAGTCGCAGGCTATTAGTATTGCATTTAGTTTGAGTGAATGAAATTCACGTGTTCAGTAATCTACTAATTATTACCTGTGACTCTGTGTTCAGAAATTCACGTGCAAGTTTAATTTGTAATTGTTGCTCTAATCTGCATTATGTTCTACTGATAGATCACTGCTACAGATAGATGCCAAATTGCCAAATTAAAGTTGTGTTTGAGAATTGAGGCCTTGCTAATTACTCTGTTTACAAATGAATTTAGTTTTTTCGTCTCCTATATTCCCGCAGGATCTGATGGATCCAGATTATCTGCACTCAAATTAGTTCATGATATATTATAGTTAACAAATTGAAACTGCTGGGACCAAAATCAATGGCTCACATGTTAGACTTTAATAAATCAGATTCAAAACAAGAGTTTAAAATGAGTTGGTTGAATCTTCACCCAACAATACCAACTTATTTGCCGCAGCATGGCTTATCTCTTTGTTTTTTTTCCTTTGTTTTGAAATGAGAGATTTGCTTTAAAATATAAAATCAACATTTATAATTTGATAAAACATAATTTGACATGCATGTATCTTGCTCGGGGTGAGCATGACCCAACCTCCAAAACATACTTACTCCAAAATTCATGTTATACTCGTACCTTATTTAAAAAATAAATTGTTTTACTTGCACCTGAAATTCATTTGTTAAATGGGAAATGCCAACCCTTGTTAAAGAATAATTTAGGAACGAGTTAGTATTTTTAAAGAATAATTTATTAATTGGGAAACCATAAAGTGTGTCCCAAAGACCCTTGTTAAATACTAAAGAATGTGTCCAACAAAAATTTAGGAACGAGTTAGAGTTGATCTTAACGCGTCGCAATCTTTGTCCCTTACTCACCTTCCTCTTTATTACATTGGTAATGAGAGTTTTACAAACAAAATATGTCAAATTTATGTTAGTTTTGCTACAAACCGTGTAACAAAATACTATTGTAAGAGACATAGACATCTTAAAACATGGTCATGAGTTAATCTCTAGCTACTATGTATGGGAAAAATCAACTTGAGATGCAAGAATTAATTACCTTGCATAACTCTTCAATTTCTAAGAAAATCTCGTAATCTAGATTTTAAATGAGAGATAAATAAAATATAATCAAAGTTGATTGTTCAAATTGACTCGTTCTTAATTTAACATTTAAAACATTAAATTTGTTCGGTTTATAGAGGAGTTGGGTTAAAAAAACAACCTAATAAAAATTTAGGGTTGGACCGTCCTTTGTCACCGTGCTCCTAACAATTTCAACCACTAATTATTTTAATTGAACTAAATTATTTTACTCTTAACACATTTGAAGTACATCATGTTATTGGCCTCACAAAAAGTACATGTTATTGGTAGTTGTGTGGCTAAAAAATAATCAATCTATATAGTAGTAAATGTTGTCTGTTAGGCCAAAGCATATACCATGTTTCTGATTGTCGGGCTCCTTATTTTTAATTTAGGTATAGAAAATACCATGTTATTGATCGTTGTACCAATAAAATATGCCGGAAAAAGAAGAAGAATGAAGATTAACGGTGTAACTAAATCCAAATATGAATCCAAGACAGACAAATAATAATCTTCTACTATTAGAATTTTTTTTATTAATCTTCACCAACTCCCAAAACAAAAAATTAATACAAGCTCAAAGTTTAATGGACCGATTTGAAGCTCCCATGCTGAATGATGATGTTATCTTGCATTCTTTCGTTCCGTGGTCCCATATGATAATGTCATTGTTTGTAGTCCTACTTTAATTCTTTTTTAAGTGTTGTCTTAAAGTTTTTTATCCAAACCACGAAAAATAATAAATATTTCTTATTTTTATAAAATTATATATTTATATTGCTTATGATATATTTAACTTATTTTATTGTGCATATTCTCTATCTCACTACAATAAACAGTTAGAAGTGCCATTGAGAAAAATATAATGAATTTTTAATTTGAAAATGATTGATCTTTTTTGTAAAGAAAATAATTTCTAGAAAATATACACTATCTTGCAAAAAAAGAAATACACTGAAAAAAGTAACGAAAAGGGTATAACACAATTGGAAAACTCCTCCAATAAAACCCTAACCCTAAGCACCAAGGCAAAACTAAAGCAAAATGATCACATTATTATCAATTTCTTTACAAGATTGTTAGTCGGCCAAATAAAATCCTCCAATGACGTTATTCTTAAGGCTTAAATAGTGGTCGATGTCATGGAGAGCACGTCCAAGTTCCATAAATGAGAAGGAAGAAAATAAAACTGTCCTCCCAACCATTTGTGGACACACACTATGCACATGATAGGGGAAACTTTCATTTTCATTTTCATATTACATTTTTGCACCTAAAAAGTGTAAGGCTGAGAAGAAAAAGACAGATAGATTGTTCAAAATAAAAATGAAAAAAAAAAAAGTAAGGTCACTCTCCCTCATCTTTTTTTGATAAGCAGAAAGTGAGGTCTCTAGTCTTTTTAAAATGGATATTAATTATTTGTCATGCAATTATTTTTAAGTAACTATAGGGGCAAGACATTGACTCTACCCAAGTCTTTCAAATGTATAGTTAGCCTCTGTACACTATTCGTGGTCCCCATGAATTTACCTTTCGTTTTCATCTCCAAGTGACTCAAATAAAGAAGATAGATAATACAAAAATGAGTTCTATATTTTAAGATTTGAACTAAAAACAGAAACTCAATTTCACTATCTTCTACTTACTATATGTAATAGTATCCGATGCGTGTAAGCAAGAATTCTATGCTACCATCATCAAACAAAATTTCGTATATTATACTATAGGTTGTAATAACAATATGAATGATTTTCTCTTAATTTCTAACTTGTAAAAAAAGTAATTATTAACAAATTTAAAATTACTATTAACTTTTTTATTTCTCATAACTTAGTCAAAATGATCCTATATTTAAGGAGGAATGTAGTAAAGTGGAGGTAGTACTATAGAGACGGTGAAGGAATTAAAATAAGAAGGAATATGTTCATTTATGATATGTCCTCAAATAACAATAGATTAAGAAAAACATCATCTGCAAATAAGCGAGCATGTGCTGCAACCTTGGTGTGAGGCATGCAATCAAAGCTCACACATGGGGTGCTATACCAATTGAGAGTTTGGCGTGTTAATGACTATGAGTTATTTTCCTAAATAGTCACTTTCATAAATAAGATTAATTAACCTTCTACACTATTACTAGTATACTCATTCCGTTTCAAAATGAGTGTCACTTTAGTAAAAATAATTTTTTCAAAATGAATATCATTCTCACTTTTCAATGTACTATTAATTACTTTTTTCCAATAGTACCCTTAATTATTATTATCCACACAACTTTCAAAGTACCATTTTGTACTTTAATTTATAATGATGGCAAATGCACCAATAACTGACGAGACTATTTTAGTAAAAATATCATATCTTTGGACAACATTATTCCATTCCTTAATCTGTGTACAATTGACTAAAGCAACACTTATTTTGAAACGGAGGGAGTACAAAGTTTGGTCGGTTTGTCTAGATTTTCACAAATCTTGGTTGATTTAGTTTCATCTGATTGGTTATGTTTATCCGCGTCATTCTTTCATGTTTGGCCGAACTGTTATGGCTCGAAAGAGTCTATGTTGCTTGGTGTTTTCGCGTGTTATGAAGCAGAAAGTTGTGGTGCATGGATTTAATCGGCTACTGTGTTGGTGGACGATCTATTTGTCGGTTATAATGATCTAAGTTTCGTGCTCGAATGTTCACACATCACTCTTTTTTTATAATTAAGTTTTGTGTTCGTGCGCGGATGCGTTGAATTGTGCATGTGATGTGTGGTTGTTCGCCTTATTTTGGATTTGGCTCTCTACCCTTCAAGGTTCGTTTGCTTTAGCTTTTGTTGTATATGGGATTAAGTTTTATGTCTCCCCATACTTTTTGTCCCGCGTGTTTATTTTTTATTTTTTAAAATCTTTTAGGGTGTGTTTGTTGCATGTGGATCCTCTCTAACCCTTTTGGGTCAGCCATCTCTCCTTTTTCAATCTAACGGTTGATTGATACATGAAGGAAAGAATAATAATAAAGAAGAGAGAAAAAAAAGTTAGTGAATGACTAAGATTAAGGCAAAATGAATATGAGAGGATCCAAATCCGTGTTTATTTTTTGGTTACAAAATTTATTGTTGGGATTAACTTTTCTATGAATATAAAGATGGGAATCCTTTTTCAAAGGAATGTTTAAGAAAAGTGTTTGGATAACAATTTAAGTTCCAGGAACTATTTTTTTTTTACAATTCCTATAAGTTACAATTATTTTAAATATTCATAAAAATCATGTTTCATCGTGTGTATAAATGGATGTTAATTTTCCTAATTAATTAATATAATATGTACCAAAAAATAATAATAACTACATGAAGTAGTTCAACACTTGATAATGCTTCTAGTCTTGCACGATGCGTGACTTGTAGCATGCATCGCACATGCACCAATGGTCGGACACTTCTGCATTTCTTTCAAATGCGCGATGCATGGTTTGTAGCACGCATCATGAATTTACTAGTAGTCGATCCTTCATTTTCACTTCATCCCTTGCCCCATTTCTTCTCACCATATTGCCCTAGTAGCTATACCCCAAGAAATCACTTGACATACCTTGTGAGCAAGTATAACATGACTACAACGTTGTCTGTTTTGGATGATTTGACATGTTTCAAGGTCTTGTGTGCCTAATAGCTCTTCTATGCTCATCCATTGCATTATTTACAAAAATTTAACTTAAACAATTGATAACTTGCTGGAATGACTCTAAAATGTTGCTTAAAACACTCCTTTTATAGAAGAAGAAATGCTAACGACAATAATTTGAATAAGGATTTACAAGAGTTTAGTTTGCCTCATATTGTTGATCTAGTTCCTCAAGTGAAGTTACCTTTGAATCCTATTATTAGTTGAGTTGAGATTGGTTTTGTGCAAATCCTTTAGTCTAGAGGACAAACGCTACAATATATCCACTAGATACGTTTCACCCACATTGGGACAAAATCTCCAAAGTTCCTTTCGATATAGCAATGAAGAGATCCGAGTAGATCATATTGGAACTAGTCATACTTGAGCTACCCTTAACATCCATTTTGAAACACATAAGACTTTTTGGAGCACCACACTAGCGTCCAATGTATTCTAAGTTGCATACGTCTCTAGAGACGTTGTTTCGAAGCTAACAACAAACATATACAATGGCCGCTAGTAGCTTCACTTTCTGTGGATGCTATTAATTGGATTTGGTTTTATTCGGTGTCTCCTTTAGAGTCCATTTGATGGATGCTAATACTAGTATTTTCACAAGATGCATGTTACATGTTCATTTCTTGAATACATAATGACACAAAAAGTTGTCGCTACTGTTCTGATATATATTTTTTAGGCTCATGTTAACCGGTGTCCTCGAAACACTGGTTAAAGAATCCAAAAAAAGAAAGTTTTAAATTGAAAAATACACCTTATTGACTTTTAAGTATTTGACAACACAATTTCCAACGCAACACATACTATATTTGCTTCTTAACCAGTGCCCTAACATTTCCCTATTTTTTAATACAGAATCATCAACTAAACAAAATGACGTCCTAAAATTTAGTATTCATGCACATGAAATATAAATCCATCAATTCTCAACTAAATAAAAGTAAAACAATTTCTTATAACAATAAAGGTAGAACAATGTTTTACTATTCTAGGTTGGGTTAACTGGACTCATATACAACGTGACGAATCAATGTTCAAATCTGACGTATTTACTTTCCTCACACTTCAAATAATATTTCCTTTGGTGCTAAGAACCTATAAAAAATAAAAACCAAAGTTTTGGAATAGATGAATAACTACAACCACTAAAATTGTGCCCTATTTGTTGAGAATTGGGTGAGATTGTCGGGGGGAATTCATTAGTTGGACCAAACTTTATAATGGTGCTGTCTGACTGTAAATTTATGGTGTTGCATTGCATCACGAAATCTAGAATTAGAAGGAAATATTAATAGCTTAGGCCATGTGCTCCCAATAGAAATAGAACAGAATCCTCCAATTTGAAGAAAATCTCCAATTAACAGGACAATAAATTTGTTTTTCCTATTCATCATCAACTTATTCATTTGCCAATAAAATTGTGGAATGCACTAACAACAATTTGAACTAGCAAGTGGCTATACACTTTGCTTTGATTGCAAATTTACGGTGAAACAGAAAGCTGAAGAATGTGGAATCCACCTAAAATATTTTGTAATCTTTACAGATTTATGCATGTAAGATCTACCATCATATTATAATGTCCAATGACAAATTTCATTTTTTTTGTTGATGAAAAAGAAATAGAAAATTTCGATTAACTTCCGACTTTAGAAACTTCTTAATACAAACATTGTAGTGTTCGGGTAATGTAATTGATATAAGTCTTTGTTTTTTTCTTGACAGATGGTATAAGTCTTTGTTGAAAAAATGTCTATCATATAAGTGTTAAATTTAATACGATAAATCACAAGAAGCTTTTTACATATACATTTCGATCTCAAGGGTCATTAAGGTTAAAAATTTCATAATTTTATGTATTTAGGTTGGATCAAACTCAACCTTACAAAACCAATTTGTAAGGTGATGACGACCTCCATAAACGCATTGTCGAGCCATATATCATCAACATGATTTGAGTTGTCCGATAATAAAAATCTGATAGAAGGCGATTCAATGAAACTTAAATAGGTTATGATCATATTACAATTTGTGTTGAGCTCCACTTAATCTTACAAAACAAGTTTTTAATATAAAGAGTGCTATTTTTTATAAATGATATTTATTTATTCATTCAAATTGATAGAATATATCGATACAATGCAAATTTGCTAAAAACAAAAATAATGAATCTGTGAACAAACTCACAACATCCATATTAATAACATAAAACGACAAAGTACAAAAGTCTACATATATGACTATATTCAAGTCTCCGGAATATAGATGTCTTCAGATCTGCAACGTTCACGACGCCAAAATCATTGATTGGATCTGCATTGAATTGAAACTGATCTGACAATCTGAACCGAACAAAAAAAATGTATTTGACCTAAAAATTAACCAATAACTTATGGGATTATTTCGGTAAAAAAATTATTCTATTTTCTCTATTCACTCTTTTAACATAATTCCGATTCAAAGAATATCAATAGATGTGCAAAATATAATTAGTATCCCTGTATCATTAGTCAATTAACCACAGTACAAAATCTTATTCATGCATGATGAGAGCAAACAGACACTATTCGCTCATTGACCATCCCTTTTGCGAAGGTAGGAAAAAGTATATAAATTCTTGTCAGCATCCTCACATAAATTGCAGTTTTGGATAATATTATTATTATGAGTTAAATATGTATTTTTATCTCAATAGAACTAACAAATTTTGGTTTTGCTCCCTATCAATTTTTTGTCATTCATTTTAATCCCTAAAAAATTTACAGTATTATTTTTCTCTCTATAAAAGAACAAAATTTAATTTATTTTACAAGGATTTAAAGTACATTTAACTTAGAGTTAACCATAAAATATAGTATAACTAAAAAGCATGAAAAAAATATGTGATAAGTTAAAATAATATTGTTAACCATTATCTTTTTTCCTAAATTTTTTTTTATCTTTTTTCCTAAAAAAAAAATTATCTTTTGTCAAACAAATAATAATGTTAACCATCTTCTCAAGTTACTATATTAACGCCGAAGTCCTTAATTTCGGTGGGAGACTTAGGATTAATGCCAATGATCAAACGCATCAAATGCAAACTTCAATTATTGTTTTTCTTTCATGCGTAAGCACTTTGAGAACATTAACTGATATGAAAGAAACAACATGAAAAAAAGCATAAAATAACACAAGTGAAATTCAAATATAACGGATGTGACGAGTGACACTTCCTTTTTTTAGTTTTAGCGAAGAAACTTTCCAATCATGTCTTAAGCATGCCATGTTAAAACTAAGCATGGAAATTAACCGAGTTGAGTCCAACTTGATATGAATTGATTCAGTTTAAAACTCGACATAAATTTGTTTTAAACATTTTCTTTCAACTCAAAGTCTCAAACTCTACTTGATTTAAGCAACAAATAACCCTAGTTCTAGTGAATAGTTCAACTATTAAAGAGAGCCCCCTTCCCTTTTCTAAAAGAGAAAAAAATCTTGTTAACGAGTGTTTCCGGGACACCCTTTAGGCATTATAAAATAAACAATTATTTTTTAAAAAATTAAATATTTTAATTTTCGATGCATTGATTACACACTTTTTCACAAATACTTACTATTTATTCCGAGACACTCGTTAACAAGACACTTCTAAAAAATATCCAAAGATACCATCTATGGGTGGAATGAAAAATAATTTTTTGTTCAACTACCTTCAAGACTGCATGTGGGAAAGAATTCAAAATCGGAATAAGAGATATCTGTCAAAGTTCAATAGGGAGGTCTTAACTAAATAAATTGTCTTAAAAAAAAAACTAAATCAATTGTTCATTCTATTCCTACTTAACACATAGGTTATTGGACCGTCAATATCTTCTTAAAGACCTATAAGTCCTTCCAAAAGGTCTAAAGACCATCCTAGAGGTCTCAACACTCTCATAAAGGGCTCTAAGACCTAAGGTGCGACCTTCCCAGGGCGTCGCCTCAGCCAGCTTCTAGAAGCCTCTAGAGCTCGGCCTAAAGACCTAAATACCCTCATTACTTACAACTTAAGTAACCATAAATCAAGCTCATAGATGACTATAAATATAACCCTTGAGAGCCTTCTCAATGCATGACCAATACAATACTAAATCCTAATTACGATTATTATACTTTTGCAAGTACAATTATTCTCTATTACCCATAACTTTAGGTTAAGTAATTCAATGCATGTTAAATTCTTTATGGTGCAAGATCTAATAGACAAAACAAAAGAGGGATAAAATGGTTGAGATGGGATCAATTAGTGTGTAGAAGGAATATAGAGGTATGAGCTTTCGTTATCTCTATGGGTTCAATTTGGACATGCTTTCGTTAATAAAAAAAAATATAATACTTATTATTTTTTCGACAAAAATATATACTTACTTAAAATTAGGACATTTTGCCTTTAATTATTTTACTACAAGTCCTCTTTAGGGTAATTTTTATGCAAATATTTTCACAGAAAACTGCATTTTCCCTTTCATAAAAATAATTTCCATACAAAATATATAGTACAATTTATCTAGAGAACATATCAACATCTTTAATACACGACTTTGCTTGTTTCTTCCTATTATTAAGTCTTTAGGTTGATGACATTTTTGAGTTAGTTATGTAGCTTTATAATTTGGTCAATTTCATATTTGTTGAAAAGACTCGACCCGTATGAATTGTGGAGCTTTTGCTTCACCGTCCAACCATTCATAGGCCGTAGTTGAGCGGCAACGCAAAACTACAAATGTCCTTTAATGGTTGACTTCTACTTTTAAATTTCTAATAACGTCTAGAAAAACATGATATATGATGATATCATATGATGATGACTGCAAAATGATTTTTCTTCGTACTATTTCATTTTCGACAGACTTTTTGTTCCCATGTTGTTAGTGGATAATGATCTACCTAAATACAATTGATTATGCATCTTACTACATTCATCTTATAGTATGTATGTCTTACTTCAAATATTTTACATTCTCTCAAAGTTTCTTTTTTGGATACAAAGACATTGTTTGACCATCTCATATCCAATTTGATACTCTTAACATATCCCTCACGACCATCATTATTGGGCTTGGTTCGTGGACATAAATGGTGAGTGACTCGATAGTGGAAACCTGATAGCAGGTGGTCCAATGAATCTTGAAGAGATTCTAATACCATCTTAGAAATCGTGGTTGAGCCTAATACAATTCCACAAAACCGGCTTGTGAGGTGAAAATTGCCGCCACTTATAAACACATTGTCAAACCATCTCTTATCTGATGTGAGACTCTTTAACACACCCTTTCACATCCAGGACTGGACATCTAGAGTGTGGACAGCTAAACAACCCAAATGAAAAGAAACTAAACAACCAAATAATCATTTTTAGGCATGTAAGTTCCAAAAATATTAACAACGTGGAAACTATATTAAGCTCACCATAACCAAAAATGCATGGTAACGTTAAAATTAACAAGTCGATCAACATTTATGTTACCTTCATGCAAGGTATAATTGAATTGAATGTGTCAACTATGATTCAAAAGATTTTAAATACGATGCATCAATGAAATAACGTCCTTTCAAGTGAAATTCAAGCCCATGTATGACCCCTACATTTTACAATACCAATGCACCATTCTAAATTTAAGTAAGAACAAATAATGTTTTTTATTAATATTATTATTATCATTCTAAAATTTTATACTATTTTTTTTCGATCCACCTAAAGTTTTATACTATGTTAAATTATAAATTGACCATATTATAAATTTAACCTAAGAAGACAAGTGTATTTATTTACCCGGTTCGGTCTAAATTGACCAAGGTTAGAAGGAGAAATCAACTCTTCAATCTAGTATCAAATATTTCTTACGAAGGGATACAAAGGTTACAAGAAATTATCCTTCTACGAACTCTAATTTCTACAAACTTCTTAAAAAAAACTCTAATTTCTACCGTTTTCTCAGTCTCTTTCCTTGATCAAGAGACTCAACATTTCATTGATCAAAGTGTTTAGTTTGTTTTCCAACCCTAGAGTATAATCCAAAAGTGCTCAATTCTTAGCATTTGATCTCCAAAAAATTTCTCTTTTAATAAACCCTAGTTTACCTCACACCTCTAACTCAAAACTGTGTTGAAACTGCTTTTTTATACACTTGATCGCATAGTTGTACCTGAGCCTAAAACAACATCCTAAAATGCCTTTAAATGATCTCCTGCGCCTTGGCGCAAATCTTCTGCGCTGGGACGTAAAGTGGTTGGATGACTACAAAATATATTTTAAGGAACTTTTTAACGCTTACATTCGAGCTTAAAAACGGGTTTATAACATGTAATATGTCATATTCATACGTAGGGTTGGGAATAGGCTAGACCGGTCTACAGGGACCTACGCCCTGACCTGACTTTTTTATTAAAAATGTTACGCTTAGACTTTTGAAAAAACATATCTAAGTAAACAGGTCAAGTTTAGGCTATCAAAAAAAAATCCTGTGAAACCTAATAGGCTGGCCTGTTTATTCAAATTAATAAAACTTATTTTTTTTTTATATTAAAATATAATTTATATTAAACATAAAAATCAAGAAACAACTCAAATAATAAACTTTTTAATTAGGCTTTAAGGTCTTATAGTGAAATAAACTTTTAAAGCCTTATAGTGATAGACATGCCTTGTAGTTAAATAGGCTTTGAGGCCGATTTAGCCTATTTAGAAGTAAATAAAATTGAGTTTTTAATGACTTTAATATGAAATAGGCCTGTAAATAGGCTTTCAGTCTAGTCTAAGCTTTTAAATAGATCAGGCCAGGCTAAAAAAAATAGGCCTATAAAAGTCCATAGGCCAAGTTTAGGCTTGTAAAAAATTTCGTAGGCCAGACTCAGGTCTCTCAAAGCCTGGCCTATTCCCAACCCTATTCATATGTAAAGGTATGTGCTCAGGCAGTTGCCGCAAAGAGGAAACGATTAATCATCATTTCTTGGAGTGTGACTTCTTTGGCGGTATTTGGAATCTCATTCATCGTTGGTGGGGTATTTCTACAATTATTCTAGCAGATATTAGGTGTTACGCCTAACAATTTTTTGGCGCACTTACTTTCAAAAAGAAAATTCGTTTATGCTTTCACGTTGTGTGGGTGACTTGTCTTTGGATCATTTGGAAAGAACGTAAAGAATTTTTAACAATCTCAAGCCACAATATACTTCTGGATAATATTAAGCTTCATTCACGGTAGTGGCTAAATGCGAATAAACTATATTTTACTTTTGATTTTCACTTTTGATGGTCTTCACCGTCATATACACCACAACTTTGTAATTGCGGTTCTTGCTTTTGTCATCCTTATTATGCTGACTCTCTGTATTTTTTTCCCTTAGGTACATTTTGTGTGTAACGAGGATAATTTTTAATATATTTTACTTTTGGCTCTTAAAAATAAGATTTTCAAAGCAGTTAGATAGGTAAGACGTAAAAGTTGAATTGTGGTTCGATAGGTAAAAGTCATCTATCTAAAACTATTTCAATACTCCATTGGTATCATATTAATTGAGTCATACTTGAAATACAATTTGCTTGTTTGATATTTTATGTTTTTAGATTATCACCATGAAACATAATTACATATTTAATTTAATTTAACTAAGCTGACCAAAGCCGATCGACATTTCCTCATAAAGAAAAGAATGTATTAGCATTTGGGTGTGTGGAAAACATAATTCGTTACATAAGTTAATTTTGATTAAATTACGTGACAACTGTCCTCCATGACTACTACTTATGACACTTTGTTTCATTCCCAGCCATTGTTTTATAGGTACTCATTTTGCAAAACAACGTATTTTCTGTGGGCTTGTTGTAATAGATGAAAAGGTTCATCCTGTATTTACATGAAACATCACGTTTTTTAAGTTCTATAAAATTTCAATTTTTATTTTTCTGACAGCAGCACTTTTGTAGCTATAATAAAATGTCATAGTCAATTGAATCAGCTCATGTTTGGGGCCAATGGCCAAACACCCCAAACATAAATTTTGTTTGCTTGGAAAGTGATTCTTGAATTATTTATGATTGTTGTAGTAAATAATACTCCTATTATTACTGCTACAAATATAACAACAACAATAGTAATATGTTTAACTCATTTATATTTGGTATTTCTATGTGCCAGGCAAAAAATGTCAATTTTAAGTCAATAGAATTATTGTAGAAGTTTAGAATTAATCATGTTTTGCTCATGAAAGTCGAAACAATGTAGTTTATAATTTTTTAAGGGGGGATCCAAATTCCGAAGCTTTTTTTAGTATGCATTTTGGTTCGTACATGAAATATAGTGTGTTGACCTATAAAATTTTTAAGCAATAAAAATTAAATTTATTAAATGAAAAAGAGAAAATAACAATGAGGGGAATGGAAAATAGAATCAAAAGAACAAAAATATGGGGACAAAACCGAATTTGATTAAAAACAAATTTAAGATCATTGCCCTCTTGTGAGTTGCATTACATTATATTATTTTTGTTTTTGTGAACTTAACTCAATTGTTATGGACAATGAATAATATATGCAAGGTTCGAGATTCAAACTCCAATCACCACAAAAAACATTCCTTTTAGAGAAAGTTTTACGTGCTTCCTTCGTTTATACCTTTGCGATTTAGATGTAATTACATTAAACTCGCATTCACTAAAAATATGGTAAGTCGATGAAGTGTCATTATCTAAATCAACTTAATCTATTCCTTCTAAAAATTTGACGAGTATTTCCATATCATAAATACCATTGTGATTTAAATTTTAACATTAGAGAGAGCAAAGTTCTCAAACTTTGTTGCAATACTTAACATTACCTACAAGAGACATATCTTGCTAAAGCTCAATATGTTCATGACTAGTGGATAGTTGGATACTACTTTAGATTCTTCCAAATCAGTTGTTTTTTCTGCTTTAAAGTGGAGAACATTTCATAGCAAAAATTGCAAAAGAAGAGCCACTGTCTTTATAATATACTCCATCCGTCTTTAATTATAAGTTATAACTATCATTTGAAAAAAGTTATATTTTTAAATACAAACTCTCATACAAATTGTATTTATTATTATTTTCCAAATATAACTTTAATTAATACTATTAATTTATCTTAGAATATGAAAAGTCAACCAAAATCAATCCTAATATGATTGGGTTGGTTAGGTTGATTGTTAATTTATTTTTTTATTTTTTTTAAGTTCAACCCTATCAAATATGATTGATTTGAATCCAAATTCTCACCAAACCTGAACCAACAAACTCACATGATCACCCCTGCTTGTACTAGTTAAAAAGAGAATTCAATTGAATCATTAGGTGTGCAAATTCATTGCTATATTACTTAAATAGAACATTATTGAAAATTATACCGAAAAGTATAAGTATGTATTTAATTCGAAGGGGAGAAATAAAAACAGAGTTGAGATTTTATTGGTTGTTGGGTTTTTCTATAGATTTATATTAGTTGTTGGTATAATATGTTAACAACCAAAAAATTTAAATCATTTAGCATTTTCTCAAACTCTTTTAGATGTTCTAGCACATACACACTTTTTTTGGTCGTTGATTTTATTGGTAGGAGGACTTCACACTCTATCCACAAGCAAATGATGGAGATAATAATTTTATAAGAGATGATTAAATTGGATGCTGGGGAAGACAACGACATATATGCAGATTCTAGATTTAAATTGAATGTCAACTACATTAGACTTGTTCATACTTTATACACAAATGAAATAATGCATAACATTCTATTTTTTTCTATGCAAACTTCAGCACTACAAGTGCATGATGTGCCGCATCTTCAACCGCACCTCCATGTGATTGAGTGGTCCCTCTCCTTCTTAGTGTCCTCTAGTTTTGCTCTTTAGGGGACCCTCTTTTTGGATGACCTTAAGGAATAAGGATGGCCCACTTTACCTATTATTTTATCTTCTTGGGCCACTTACGATCTTATTTTACTTTTAAATTGAAGCTGTAATTTTTAACGGTTAAATATATTTTTAATTTTTATAAATTGAGTGATTTTTTAAACTTTGTTCACGTAAAATTATTGTGCAATTTTGTCTCTCTTATTGTTGTATAAAAACAAGGTGGTTATGTTTTTATAAGATGAGGAACTAAAAAGATATATTTTATAATAGATGGAGACATAACAAATTATATTTTACACGAATAACCGACTTTAATCTTTTGATTAGAAGATAAAATTATTTAACGATAAAACATTTGCCAAAAAGCATAAACGCAACTATAATTTTGGATTTGGTTTAAACTCAAGATCAATAGTTAAATTGAAAGAGATTTATATTATTTGATTGAAATGATGTAGGTGTTTTGTTTATGTATATATTTATCTATAATTTCTCAAAGGAAATTATATTTATAAAGTACTTTCTCAAAGGAAACTTTGTCTACCGTTTATCTTTTGCTCACAAATTTCTTGATATTCTAGCGACTAATGTTCTTCTAGATCATCTTGAAATGAGGTTGTATTTTCAATTACTTTTCACATTATTAGCTAGTTTGACATTTGTTAATTTGAGTTTCAATTATATCCGCATTATTAGTTAGTTTGACATTGATTAAAATTTATAATTAAGAAAGTGAATGAACTTCAGTTTTCACATGCCACCAGCCAACATTGGTGTGACCCTCGAGACTATCCTGTTATTATTAGGTGAGTCTTGAGTTTTAAAGAATTTACCCAATAACCAATGATATAATCAACATGAATTATCTTTCAATCTACTTTTAAATTTAGTTGATGGGAAGTTATCCACAACTATTTAAAGGTAATTCTGAAGAATTTTTTTTTATTAACTCTCAATTTATTTTTACTTGTCACTACATACCAATAAAATCAAAAGAATTCGTTACTTTTTTATAAAGTTATTTATCTCTTTTTCATGTCACTCTTGACTATTTACTCTCGTCGTCTCTAATTATAAGACTTTTGAAATATTTACTTATCTCTAAATATAAGTTGCGCTCCAAATTTCTAGATAAATTTATTGTTCTTTTTTCAAAAACAAAGATAATGAGAAGGAAAAAAGAACAAAATATCAAAACTAATGATCCTAAAAAAGAGCTAAAACCCTAAACTATTTTATGCCATCACTTACCAACATAAATTGGCATGTCCAAATTAACCACACCTAGCGTGTAGAAAATAGATCAGTTGATTGGTTGGCTAATACTAGTCAAGCGTTGAACTCTTCTGTTTTGCATATTATGGAGACTCCTCCTAGCGATTTTCTTAGTTGCCTTTTATACTTCAAGGTTCTAAGTCAACACTATAGACTAACCCAAATAGGTCTGCGATAAGTGGGTTTGTGATGGTCACTCTTGATAAATTGAAAATGAGATTTACCTCTTTTAATGATTAAATAATTTTTTGGTAACATATATAAATGAAAATGAAGTTTAATTTTATAATTATTGACATTTTTTAAACTTTTAAATTAATTTAAAAGATTATATCATAGTTTTGCCTAAATATTATTCAACTTAATTAATAAAGCTAAATCTATTCCGAAGCTGATGGATAAAGTGAAAGTTTCTACCTATTGATGATTGTAAGTTCAAAATGTTAATTTTTCTTTTCGTCATTTTATGTGGCTGAAACAACCATTTACTTGTTTGGGTCTTGACTGAATTTTTTTGTTTTTTCCTTTTGGTTCTATGGTGTAAAACTATTTTACTCATCCTTGCACACCTTGTGCTAGCGAGCAAACTATTTTTTATGATAATATATATCATTTTGGCTCATTTAAAAAATTATTCAACTTAATCAATTACCTATGATTTTTACCACAATCAAAATCTTTGAATTCATAATTACAACTACAATCAAATTCAGATTAAGTTAGTTTTAACACTCCCCAAGTGTCAATTAATACACAAACAAAATAATAACACCAGTGACCACACCATCCAAAGGATATTGACAACCACATAAGAAGTTACATGCCACGTCATTTACACGTGTATGTAGAGCCTAGGCATTACCCGCAGGATCCTCTTCCAAGTGGGTCTCATGTCCAACGTCACTTCACTTTTCTCCATTTTAATCTTCAAAGTAGTTCATACTTCTTTTTTTATCGACATGCTATCATATGAAAATTTATGGGGTTAAATTCCAATGCTAAATTAATTTTTACCGACATCCTATGAAAATTTATGATATTGCTACATAAATATATTTAATTTAATAACCATATTTTATAAATAAATATAAAATATATATTTTTTAAAGAAAATAAATATAAAATAATAGATTATAATTTTTTTGAGTAATATATTCGATTCTAATTAAATATTGGTATTCTTGTAATTTTTTATATTAAATATAGATATTTTTTTGTCAAGCAGCCTAGTGGCTATATCTCACACAGTGTTTGAAGTTCGAACTCCGACTCCTACATATATTATATATTGTCTCTATCAACTGAGATAAACTCATAAAAACAATTTTGATATTTAAATATAACTAGTATATGTTGATGATGCATATTCATTGTTTTGTTTTTTTGTTTTTGTTTTGAAAGAATGCATATTCCTCTCTGTTATTCAACACAACAATGATATTTTTCCTAAAAAAAAACACAACAATGATATTTAGATATCTCATACTCTCAAACACTGTTTACATACTTTATTTTGTTTCTATTTGTATTTTTTTTTCAACAAACTACCAATCAATTATATTTTTCACATCACACTCTCTATCTCTCTCTTTATCAAGATTTATATATTTATTTATATAAAGTATATCAAACAAATATTTTCTTACGGTTCTTTAAACAATAAATTTTATCTTAAAATTACAAGTTGAATAATTCTTAGAGTAATAATTACATTATTATTTATATAAAACTTATTTCTTTTAATTCCATAAACGATGTTAGTATTTTCCTTTTTTTTATTTAGCATACCATTGAATTTACAACACTCACAAATATTCATCAACCATTTACATTATACTATAATAAGTTGACAACAATTATGTTTGGTAGTAAAAGAGAAAAAAATAAAAAAAGGAATAATAACATATAAAACAAAAAATAATAATATAAAAAAAAGTTTCTCTCTCCTCTAAAGGTAAACCCTTTTTCTCTCTCTAACCAATATTAAAAGGGTCCCTTCCTCGCTTCCCGTTATGCTATCCACTCAACAAAACTCTCTCATTCGTTTCTTGTTCCTTAAACACTCTGTTTCATTATTCCTTACAAAAACACAATAATGGTTGCTTTGGTTTCTCAAGAAAATGTTGTCACATTGGTTTCTCGTACCGGTAGAGAGTTACAACGTTATAGAAAAGGTCGTCGCCAAGTTGTTGGGTTCGTTTCTGAACACCCCTTTTCATTCAAAATTGTTGTTTTCATCCATTTTTTAGTGTTCTTTTGAAAGAAAAAAAATTGTGACTTTTTTTTGGTGGGGTTTTGGTTTTTTTTTTGATTTCTTAAACCACTTTTGATAATTTTGAGGTGCAAAGAATAATACGCTAAATTATCACGGTGTATCACTGTGATTCTGAGAAAAAAATACTATTGGTTAATGGGTTATTATTAGCTCAGAGATTGACAAAATCACGGTGTGTCACTGTGATTCTAATAAAAATTACACTTTAGTATTTTAACGTAAACACGTGATTTTGTCAAACTCACTGGTGATTTTAAAGATGCACTAATTGGAAGTGAAGATAAAAATTGCATTGTTTATCTATTGAATTTGACATCAATGGTGCTAATAATTTTGTGTTTACAATCATGCTTATGCAGATGTATACCATACAGATATAAGATTGGAGAGAAAAATTCATTGGATGTTTCAGATGAATTGGAAGTTCTTGTTATAAGTTCTCAAAAAGGCAAAGGGATGCTATTTCCGAAGGTATATAGATATTAGTCAATGATGATTAATAATTTTATTTTGATTCATTTTCTTCCATTATGTTATTTATAATTTTGTGGTTCACCAAATAATAGGGAGGCTGGGAATTAGATGAATCTCAAAAGGAGGCAGCTTTGAGAGAAACCATGGAGGAAGCTGGTGTACGAGGCATTGTTGAGGTGAGAAATTTGCTCAACATGTTGTATAGAAAAAGAAAAAGTCAAAAGTAATCTCCAATTTATTCTAGATATCATAAGTATCGTACAATTTGATTCTGACAAAATGATTGAGTTCTAGTGATTAATGAAAGTAATTTAAAGATGAATTGTTTTGAAGAACTCAGACTCTAATATGGATGGAACAACATTGATCCGACTTTATTTAGTCGGACGAACTTTGAATTTTTACGGCCTTTTTCATGAAACATTAGCAACTAAAATTGTCTTGGAGGAACTAATGTTACTGAGGTTGAGAGGGTTTTGCAATTTCAGAGATCATTTTATAATTGTATCACTGTTATGGCTAAATTGATAATTCTCTAAAAATATTTGGCTTTGGATACTAATTACTATTTTTTTTTATATTTGTGCAGGGTAAATTGGGTAAATGGAGTTTCAAGAGTAAAACATATGATACTTTATATGATGGTTACATGTTTCCTCTACTTGTTCAAGAGGAATTAGAGTTCTGGCCTGAACAAAACCTTCGTCAAAGAAGATGGGTAAGTAGCATTAACAGTGTCAATGTTAAAGCATCGATTTAGTCTATAAAGTATAAAAAAAACCGACTTTAATAAATAAAAATCGTCAATTTAGTCTCTGTACCTAAAAAATATTACAGACTAAATTGATGGATTTCATATATTAAGCACCACATATTATATATTTTTTAGAAATTAAATTGGAGAAAAAAATAATACTTTAGTGACTAAATTGACGGTTTATTAAGTTGTTATTGATTTTCTGAAAGGGTCACTGAAATTTTGTTTGAAATTTTCCATTTTGGGGTGTATAGATGAGCATATCTGAAGCAAGAGATGTTTGTCAACACTGGTGGATGAAAGAGGCTTTGGACAGACTAGTAAACCGTCTCATAGGTCAAAAACTTGGTTCCGAGAAGCAAGTTCTACGTCCTCTAAATTGCATTGGAGATGCCAAATCTGACTTGTTAAAAGTGTAATTTCGTGGAGGGTAGAGCTCTATTTTTTTTTGTGTTGCTTGAAGTTGAGGAGAAGAATAGTAGGATCCATTGAATTGAGCCAAATTATTATGATAGTATATATAGATATATAATAAAAATAATAGATTGTAGATCTTACATAGAAGTTTGCAATTCCCTAAAAATAATACTTATTTTTGCTAAGAGAAACTCAATTTGAACATGATTTTTTCTCATGTTATAATGAGGATTAATTTTCAATTGTGGAAATATATATTAAATGTATTCATGGGAATTCACTTTTATGTATTGCAAAACTTCTTCAAGTCAATTAGGTAACAAACAGATTGCTTTGCTTTTTTAAGCAACAGATTTGTGCTAATGTAAGAGAGGTGATATGAATATTTGATTATTTGTATACCCTCTCTAATATGAAGGGATAAGGCTTTTTTTTCTTCCACTTATTGTATTGTGTGATGTGATTATCATTTGTGGATTATAAGTTTTGTTCCCTTTACTGGAGATGAAGTTTTGTCTAGCTTGATAAAAAATGTTTAGCCTTCATTCTAAGTAGTTTTAAGAGCATAATTTGTTTAGTGATTATTGTTTGTTTCCACCAAGAATGATGCACATGTCGCAATCTAGTGTACTTTTAAAGAATCCACTATTGTTAGCAGTGACTAATCTTTATCGAATTTTTTTAAAGTAATGATGTGAACAATTACTTTGAATTCAAGTTTTTTCCATTGACGAGAGTTAAGATTCGAACCTTTTAAGTTTTTTTCATTGACGAGAGTTAAGATTTGAACCTTTGTTCAAGTCACTTGAGTCAAATCAAACTAACTTGATATTAAATCATGTTATTTAAGTCTTTCATAAGATCAAATCAATTGGACTTTATTGAAGTGTATAAACTCTTGATATTTTAGTTGTGGGAGGTGTGTCAATTATGATTGTGATAACAAATAATCGTGGTTTTAGTTGTACCTTCTAATATCATAGAGTTGGAGGTAGATATGTTGCTTTTTTATTTTCTTTGAATTTTTTTAAAGGGTTAATAGGTCTTTACCCCCTGTAATATAGGTCATTTCCGGTTTTACATCCTGAATTTTATTTTATTTTTATTTATCCCCTGTAAAAAAAATTTGTTTTGATTTACCCTCTAATAGGCGAAACAAAAACGAAAATTTTTTTTTAAAAAAAAATTGGTTTTTGTTTGGCCTATTAGGAAGATAAATAATTTTTTTTTTACAGGGGTGAATAAAAAATTTTTTTACAGGGGAAAAACCGAAAATGACATATATTACAGGGGGTAAAGACCTATTAACCCTTTTTAAATACATTTGTTCCAAACAAACTAACCTATAAAATCTGACCAAACCAAAGTAATGTAACTTTTATCCAGCATAGAGATGAAATTAAGATGAGCAATAAGTTTAGGCAAGTTGGCAACTAACTTGTGAGCCTAATAAATAGAGAATGATACTTCACCATCAGCACTAATAATAATACCCCACGGAAAAGTAGCCTATGAGTTGGGGAAACACTGGCACTCACTTTAATTGTGCCAATATGTGAAGGAATATCAAAGCAAACTCTTGACATATCCCAAAAGCCAAATTGAGACATTTCAGTTTCAAGGGTTTGGCTGCTTAAAAGTGAAAGGTGGCAAGTTTATTTTGTTGAAGGAATGAAAGGTGCAAGTTATTTAGTCCAGATTTTAATAAATTCAGCAAGATATTGTATATACAGTCACAATTTTTGAAATTACACCTATGTTTTTAATTACTCTATAATTTTGTTATTCTGACTCTCCACTTTGATATTTGATCATTATGAAGAGGATCTATGGTAAGTTGAACAACTGGCTCATAAACATATATGGGCTCTAATATCATATCATAACCCAACTTCAGAACTAAGCCCAAAAATTTAAGAATTTATTTTCCCACCCTACTCATCTCTTGCATGTCCTCCAAATTTATCAATTTAAACCCATTCGAATTATATAATCTTTTTCTTAGGTTAGTGAGAAGGAAACACAACATAGTGATCATTTAGACCGATGAGGAGAAGTGAACTATATCTTCTTTGAATTTGTGTGAATTACGCATAGATTCATATTGACAACAAACATTGTATGTGCAATTGGAAAGTGGACGAAAAATCTTCATAGAACGCGACCAATAATGATAATTCTTGCCATCAAAGAGAGGATTGACCAACTGTGCGGTTGGATTTTCGTTGGGATGAACATAGAAAAGGATTTTGAGAGGGATCTGTGAGACAAGCTGCATAAATTTTCACTTGTTGTGCTTGATTTCGCACCATTAGTAAGGTCAACTCTAACTAAGTACTAACTATAGTTAACTAATTATAACTAACAACAATTTGAGCAAACTAACTTGTAATACTTTGTTAGAGTGCATTCCTTGTGCTTTAAGTAATTGAAGCTACAATGTGACCAGTTGTATATTTTAACATGACCAATGGATGGTAATGAGATTTTGCTTCTAGAACTAAATTTCAAAAATAATTATGCTCCAGAAATTTAACAAAAGTAAAAGCATGTGTGTTATAGAAATATTTATTTGGGGCAGAAAGTGTTCCAAAAGAAGATGGGATACTGCAGGGAAGAATATAAAACACGTAGTGAGGAGTATTAAAATCCGAGGTGTAAATAGAAATTATCTTGTTTATTTAACAGTTGAGTAGACGGTCAGCCGGTTACTTTATTTTGTTGGGCCGACAATAATATACCTTGAAAAATAAAATTGTTTTATTTTTATTTTTTTATATCAAATACTTTCCCAAAACACATGAAAATTAGGGGGTGTATTGGATTAAGATTCTAAGAGATTTTAAAAGACTTTTTTATTTTGAAAAAGTCTTGTGGTATTCAATCAAGACCCTTTGCAACTTAAAAAAAGTCTTGTGGTATTCAATCAAGATTCTTTGTCATTTAAAAAAAGTCTTGTGGTATTCAATCAAGACTCTTCATCACTTAAAAAAAAGTCTTGTGGTATTCAAAATCATTCAAATTTTCAAGGATTGTTCAATAAATTGGATTTTGTGAGATTTTCTAGTGCAATTTTATCATGAAAACGTCTTTCATGAAAACATGAGATTTCTTAGGAATGTTTTTCATGTAAAGATTTTACTATCTCTCTCTCCCTCTCTCTTCCCTCCTCCCCTCTCTCTCTCTCATCAAAAAATAAAGTAAAATAAATAAAATAGTTTGTATTGAGAATAGAGTAAAAGAGAGTGTTTTATGATCATTTTTTCAATGAGTCTTTAAAATTCATAAAATTTGTTGAAATCTTTTGAAATCCACAAAATCATTTAAAATCCATTGAAATCCAAACTGTAAATCTTGATTGTCTTTTAAAATCATCAAAGTCATTAAAATCCTGCAAAGTCTTTTAAAATCCTTAAGACTTTTTTAAACAAAAATTGTCCTTTAAAATCCTAATCCAATACACCCCACTTAATCAACTACCCCCATCGATAGTTAACAACCGTTGAGAAATTGACAACAGTTAATTACTGTTGTCGTTGCGTTCTTCAATTTTTTGCATTTTTGAAAACTTTTGATGCATTTTAACCTCATTTAATGATTATCAATACCTTTTAAACAAGATAAATTCAATTCATACACAAGTACGCAAAATAAATTCGAAAACAATAGAATACGACAAATTTATTTACTTATAAACAAATAGTTACATTACATTAAATTCTTCCTAAATATGTGCTATTTAACAGGCAAAAATATCCCAGTCCATATATTAGTCCTTATATTGTCCAGCCCATTCTATGTCACAAAAAAAATAAAAATCAGAAAGATGGAGACACGGGATACGGTGTCGTTTCACGCTCTTATATATTGCTTTTTATTCTCACATCATAGAAAACCCTAGACTCGTTCCCTTCTCTCAGCAGCCGCCGTTGTTTCACACTCAATACTCACCACCACACCGCCGTTCAAGTTCCACCTTCACACCGTGTCGCCGTCGTTCGAGTTCCCTTTTCATTCCGACGAAGATTCGCCGTCCTAGCCTAGATTGAAGCTCACTTCATTGTTGCATTGTTCCTCTCTCTACTTACCAGTCCACCATCACACGCTCCACTCACTTCTCCCATCCTTGCTCTTTCTGTTATTTCATAGTTGGATCGTGTATTGAATATTATTGTTGGATTTATTCGCTGGAAAATGTATACAAACACCAGAGTTGCATATTTTGTATTAGTTTAAGAATTTTTTTAAATTTGTTTGTATGATCTTGTTCCTGGGTGAAGTAATTTTTTTTTAGGATTTTGTTATTTTTTTTGCATCTGAAAAAATCAACACACAAACCGTTCAAACCCACCCGCATAACCGACTACCCGATCAAATCCGTAACCGTTCTAACCGTGTGTGCAGACGGACGAAATTGGATGGGATATCCTCACCCATCGGCAGCTTCGGATTTGGGATTTTCACCTGAAATCCGACCGAACCGACCGTTTGTCTTGCCTTAAGGTATATACCACCTGATAACAAATTCAAATTGATTGAGAAACTAATAACATGCATCAAATCCTTACAAATAGGAAAAAAAACCAACGAAGAAATGCATGATAAAGCTTTAGTTAAAGCATAAGTCATAATACCCAAGTTCTTGAAGCAATTCATATGGCAGCATAAATGGGGAAATTGTCAAAGCAATCAAGCAAAACATTATTAACTGCCAATAACCTTAGCAAAAACATAATACGAAGAAAACAAAAGAGATTATCGTAAACATAATCCGGTAAGTCAACAATGAAACAACATTATTCTGCTACATTCACTTCTTAGCCTACTCAACCTTCTGACAACCTTGTCAAGGTCAGATACGGGATTGGTAACCAAATGACCTACCACATGAACACGACAAAAAGAATTATATCAGTTAATAACCAAATAACCTTGCAATATTCACCATAACGTCCAAACAAACAATGATATGACAACAGAGTTTCAACGTTACGATCAGCCATTACGGATTCGAAAATAGGAACAGGATTGCAAGAATATTTGTAGAAGATGGATCTGGTAAGTATGCTTTGCATGTATATTTATATGCAATTATGCTGAAGATGTGGTAGTGTGTGTATATGCGTGGGAAATAGCTAATTAGGCTGAGTGGAGGGTTTAATGTTTTCAATGTGGTATCCCAATGGACACCATTAATTTTAGTTAGTATTGCAAGGTTGCATGTATCGGTATTGAAAATGTTAAGAAGCCTAAAAGGTTATTTTTACACGGTAAACAACAAAAATTAACCAAGCTAATAAGTAAAGTGTTGGAAAAAATTTAAAAAATTCGAAATTTAAAATGAGAGCCAAATGGGAGGGAAATAATTTAGGGTTACAAACCAAAAGTTAGCCTAAGAGTAATTAATGCAGAACTAATAGAGGGAAGTTTTAGGAATTGCAAACCGTAATAAGCTTTAAGAATAAGGGATTACTTAACAATAAAATTTTTTGTTAGTTAATGACTTAAACACATAAGCACTTAACATTTAATCACTTAACAATAAAACAATTAATCACTTAATAACTTAAACACATAAAAATTTAACATATAATAATTAACACTTAATTACTTAACAATAAAACAATTAATGACTTAATCTCCCTACCAATTTAACTTGATCATTTCCCCACCAATCCTTTATCCAAAAAACCGAATGATCATCCCTTTGCAACAACTTCCCTATTTATAACAATAAAAATGCTAAATATCGTGAAATTAAAATTTGTGAAGACACGGAAAAAACTCTTTGTTAACTTTCTCTCACCTTTTGATACATGTCCCTCTTAAGTACTAACTTTCATATTTTTGTTTAGTCTTTTTATCTCTCATTTTATTTTATAAACCTCCATTTCAATTTCTTTATGATTTCTCTCATCTAACTACACTTAAACGGGATTCATAAAAGGTAAATAAAATTAAAATACTATCAATAATTACGTGTGGAGTTTTTATCATGTGTGAGGGAAGCGTGCTTGTGTTAAGCACATGTTTCCCTGTTTGCAATTCATAAAACACACATGATAAAAACTTCGCACATAATTGCCAATACATAATAAAATATTGCACACATAGTCAGTTTAGATCTTCTTTTTTCTCTTCTCCTACAATTTCTCATATGCACCTTCTACAATTTTGTAATTAGATGTCTACTAGAATGTAATCACAAATAAACAAAAGAAAGTAAAAAACAACAAATAAAAAAAAGTACTTTTATCTACTAAAGAGGATTTTTTTTGTCATCTTATTCTCATCCCAATGACTCCTTATATCCACATTCAAAAACAAATTCGTAATTAGATGTCTAATAGAATTCATTCACAGATAAAAAACAGAAAGTAAAAAACAACAAATAAAAATACCTTGATGCCAGCATCATAATTTCTGTGGCCATCATTTTTCAGCATGGGAATTTCTTCATTATCAATAAAAGCGATTTTTTGTATTTTATAGATTGGCCTGAAATTTGTGTGCCTAAGATAATTGAAAAGACCAACGTAAGTAAAAAATCCTCAGAGAATAGAAAAAAATATTAATCTACTCAAACACATTAAAACACTATAACTTACATAAACAACCCTTATTGTCGATAGGCTCTCTAATTGTATTCATAATACGACCCAACATGCGATTACAACAGAAACTTGTCAAAAACAAAAGTTAATAATAAAATATTAATTAGTTAGACAAGAGATACATTATTTGTATTTACATACACATATAAGAGAGTCGATGCTTATCCGCGCTGCCTTTTCACCACTCCTCTAGTTGCTTGCATAACAACCATTTGAACAATATTCTCGCTAAGATGTTTAGCCAGCTCCAATAATTTTGTTGAACGGTTTAAGACTTCAAGGGCCGTCAACGCGGGAGCTAAACCCATTACAAAACTCACATCGACAATATGGTCAGTAACATGACAAACATGTTCAATTTCTTTTCGGTGCGAAGATCCATGTTTAGTTGAATACGAGTTCAAGATAAAGTGGTTGTATGAAGAAGATTGGCTTAACATTGTGGCGGCGAAAATAGATGGCTTTGATCATCCAAGAAGAGAATATCGAATTATAGTTATGAACCTGCGTGAAGCCGCCATGTGAAAATCAATGAGTTAATAGATACTTGTCGAGAAGCTATAACTGTATATAATTGAAATTCACAAATCAGAAATACTAAGACTCGTTAAATAAAATAAACCAAACTCTAATCAACCTATACATATACATTATTTCTTTACAAACAAAAATAAAAAATAAACATCTCAAGTTGGGATACTAGATCGATTCTACTCTACTTGACCTACAAGATAAATAACATTAACCAAAACAACAAGCAAAGACGAAACGAATAAGTTGCCTTTTGGAGAACTTGTTGAAACGAAACAACATTTCCCTTTTTTGGCGTGTTCAATTGAGTTGAGCTGCTAAGTTTGTGTTGAAATGTGTTTACTGGTTGAAAATTGCTTTTTTGACATCAAATACTTCCTAAAATCACATGGAAATTAATCAACTACACCAAACGGTAGTTAACTACCGTTGCATTGCTTTCTTCAATTTTTGCATTTTTGAAAACTTTTGGTGCATTTTAACCTCATTTACCACATTCAATCATTGTCAATACCTTTTATACAAGCTAAATTCAATTCATACACAAGTACGCAAAATCAATTCGAAAACAATAGAATATAACAAATTTATTTACTTATAAACAAATTGTTACATTACATTACATTATTCCTAAATATGTGCTATCATCATGATATTGAATTTAAATTAAATTCTTAAAAATTTGCTCAAAATATTGGTATTAAAGTGTCTTATACTTTGTGTAAAAGTTTTCAAGTCTCTTTGAAAACTGAAAAGAATGAAGAGAACATAACACATGTATTCTACCAAATCAACTTTATAAGTTTTCACATCGAGTTCTTTCATGTAAGATGAGTCACAACAAAAAAGAATGCATTTCAATACATTCTTTTGAACTTAATCGTAATGTCCTGACAACTGACAAGTTTCCATAAATATATAACACTTAATTACTTAACAATAAATCAATATATCAGTTAATGAGTTAAACACATAAACACTTAACATTTAATCACTTGATAATTTAAACACATAAACATTTAACACTTAATTACTTAATAAAACAATTAATGACTTGATCACTTAAACACATAAGCACTTAACAATAAAACAATTAATCACTAAAACACTTATTGATTTGAAATGTAAAAAGTCCACAAAGAAGACAAGATGCGGTTCTCACACCAAGACTTTTCAGAACTTTTCCTCTCCCTACCAATCCTTTATCAAAAAAACCGAATGATCCCCCATTTGCAACAACTTCCCTATTTATAACAATAAAAATGCAAAATGTCGTGAAATCAAAATTGCAAAAACACATGAAGCAACAATCCAACACTGAAAAAACTCTTTGTTAACTTTCTCTCACCTTTTGATACAAGACCCTCTTAAGTATTCACTTTCCTCTTCTTGTTTACTCTTTTTATCTCTCATTTTATTTTATAAACATCCATTTCAATTTCCTTCTGATTTCTCATCTAACTACACCTAAATGCGATTCATAAAAGCTAAATAAAATTAAAATACTGTCAACAATTACGAGTGTAGTTTTTTTTATGTGTAGCTTTTGTTGAGTGACCAATTTGTGAGAATTTTCTATAGAATAATATCAGTCACAATTTTTAATATACTGGGTGATCAGTGACTAAATGATTGTCTTGTAACTTATGTAGAAATAGATGTTTTTTTAACAATTAGCAATAATGTCATTTTAACTCATTTTCAACAGATGTATAAAAGACAATTTTCATTGTAATGTATTGAATCAAACAATATTATTTCTTATTTTTAATATAGTTTGCATTATTGTTTCTTTTAAATTTTAGCTCCATATGTACCTAAAGTCTGGATCCGCCGTTGAATACGACCCAACGTGCGACTACCAATATGAACTTGTCGACAACAAATGTTAATAATAAAATATTAATTAGTTAGACAAGAGATACATTATTTGTATTAACATACATATATAGGATAGTCGATGCTTATTACGCGTTGCCCTTTCACCACTCCTTTAGTTGCTTGCATAACAACAATTATGACAACATTCTCACTAAGATGTTCAACCCACTTCTAACAATAATTTTGTTTGGCTGTCTAAGACTTTAAGGGCTGCCAACACCGGAGGTAAACTCGTTACAAAATTCACATTGACAGTGTGGTCCATAACGTGGCAAACATGTCCAATTTCCTTCTAGTGCGAAGACCCAAGTTTAGTTGAATACGAGTTCGAGATAAAATGGTTGTACGGAGAAGATTGACTCAACATTGAGGCGGCAGAAATAGAGGGCTTTGAATATCTAAGCCGTGTGAAGATCAATGAGTTTGGAGAAGCTCGTCCAGAAGTTATAACTGTATATAATTGAAATTCAACAAGCTAAAAAATAATAAGACTAATTAAATAAAATAAATCAAATTGTAATCAAGCTATGCATATGCATTATTTCTTTACAAACACAAATAAAAAATAAAAAGTAAACATCTCACGTTGGGATACTAGATCGACTCTACTCTACTTGACCTACAAAAGAAATAACATTAAACAAAACAACAAGCAAAGACAGAACGAAGAAGTTGCCTTTTGAAGAACTTGTTGTCGGAAGTTACAGTGATTTTACTTCTACAACATTTCCCTTCTTTGGCGTGTTCAATTGAGTTGAGCTGCTAAGTTTGTGTTGAAATGTGTTTATTGCTTGAAATTTGCTTTTATGACATCAAATGTTACCTATAAACACATGGAAATTAATCAACTACCCCCAAACGGTAGTTAACTACCGTTGCGTTGCTTTCTTCAATTTTTTGCATTTTTGAAAACGTTTGGTGCATTTTAACCTCATTTACCACATTCAATCATTGTCAATACCTTTTAAACAAGATAAATTCAATTCATACACAAATACCCAAAATCAATTCGAAAACAATTGAATACGACAAATTTATTTACTTATAAACAAATTGTTACATTACATTACATTATTCCTAAATATGTGTTATCATCATGATGTTGGACTTAAATTAAATTATTGAAAGTTTGCTCAAAATATTGGTATTAAAGTTTCTTATACTTAGTGTAAAAATTTGCAAGCCTCTTTGATAAGTGAAAAGAATGAAGAGAACACAACACATGTATTCTACCAAATCAACTTTATAGGTTTTCACATTGAATTCCCTCATATAAGATGAGTCACGACAAAAAAGAATACATTCCAATACATTCTTTTAAACTTAGTCCCAAGCTGACAACTGACAAGTTTCAATTAACATTTAACATTTAATTACTTAACAATAAAACAATTAATCAGTTAATGACTTAAACACTTAACATTTAATCACTTAACAATAAAACAGTTTATCACTTAATAGCTTAAACACATAAACATTTAACACTTAATTACTTAACAATAAATCAAGTGTTTTAACAAATTCAAGTGTTTTAACACTTTCAAATTTTAGGATCCGAGCACTCCTTTTATATGCTATGAATCCCTCTAGTGTCAAAATTAAATTTCACATTTTTTTCCATGATTACTTTACAAAAGAGGGGTTCGAAGTAGGTAGAAGAGATATTCGAATCCTAAAATCAGAATTAGTTGTTGTGTTCGAATTCTAGAATTCAAATTGCTAAAATTCCTAGGAAACAAAAACCAGCAGTCAATCGAAAGTCACCCACCCATTTACAACTTAAGGAGTCTCTAAAATATGTTTTGATCTTTTAGAATCTTAAGACGATATTGTGTTGGAAAATCAATTATTTACGGAATGACAATGCGTTAAATGCGAGGAGAAGGCCATGATTTTTCTTCTTCTCTTGTAATGTGAAAATGGCAACTTAAGGTGTGAGATTTCCCAATTTCAAATGCGTGATGACTTAGGCAAGTACTATTTGAGAGTGGCCTTACTCCATTATATAGGATTGAAGGGCACACCATTGATTTTGTTGGTTTATAAGAGCGTTATAGGCTTTTCTAAAGACTTAGTTTTTCTTTCCTGCTTTTATTGTTGGGGTATAGTTCCATTTTTTCCATTTAATAAAAGAAGGAAGTTGCGCTTTGACGTGTCGGTAGTCATACTTGGTAAAATAGAAATTCAAACATGTTAAGCTAAGAAATACTTACAAGAGCATAGTTGAAGTGATGGTGATTTGGACGAAATCATAGTGAGTGCAATTTTTAAAAAAGATACGCTTTATAATTTTGATCAAATTACTATGTTGATGTGATTTTGCCAAATTTTCAACTTTCATCCAAACATGCACTTATTTTAGTCTCACTTGGTATATTAAGCTAAAGCTTGATATTGATGCCCTACAATGATTTAGTCTAAGCATCATAAAGAAAGAATTTCTCTAATTTTTCAAGAATCTACATCTGCACATCATTAGTTCAAGGGATGCTTTATCTAGCTATTTGAAATTGTTGCAATAGACTTTTCATTGTTCTTTGATAATTAAGGACTTTGGGGAAACAACTTTATGTGTGAGCCCTCAGCTTAATTGAATCTAACTTTTTTGCTTAAGTTGATAATGACTTTCAAAATATGGTTTAAAAGGAAAAACAAACTCTAGATTATTACACATTTAATCATCATTCTACATAACATGATTAAGTCTATGATGTTACACTTACACATTGTTATTTACCAGTAGGGGACCAATTTTGAGCTTCTATATTTATATATGTCAGAACGGTTGAAGGAGATCTTATTGGGGACCAATTGTAAACTGCAATATGGAAATATTAGAAACTGCACGGGTAAAATCCTTTGTAGATTTTCCTTCAACTAAAACTTTCTCGTGACCTTTCTATAATGTTCTCAAACACCATTATTTAAGGCCCACTATATTTCTCTTTCAAGTTCACATGAGTAAAAAATGTTAGCTTTGTATAACTTTCATGCTTCAATATGCCAAGTAAATGTTCCATTCTATTTAGTAAACTTGCATTGTCATGGATTTTTTTTCCTAGGATGAGGTAAACCAAGGATTAGATTGAAGATGGTATAGGTGTAGTGCGATGTCACAGTTGTACTCTTATGTCTTCACTCGAAAAAAGTGAAATGTGTGCATACTAAGGAAAAGTGTTGAAAGCTTTTTCCTATGTGAGTGTGAAAGGTTTACTTTACAATTAATCTTTATATTAATGTATGTTAAAGTCACAAATAGGGAAAGTATTAATGCCCTTTACTACCTGTTGGTGTGTGTCTGATTGTGCACTTTCTCAAGGCCCTCAATTTCATACAATGCCCATGCATGTCATATGTATAGCATTGCCACGGTGGAGTGTGAATTTCTGTTTACGATATTGTATGTATAAACCTTGGTGATTAATCTAAGTACAAAAAAGAATATAAGACCATCTCCATTGGGAGAGTCTTAACTATTTAAGACCCGGTACCTATTAGATATCTCTAATGGGGAGAATCTTTTTCAAGGTCTTGTAAGACCCGGAGTCTTACTTAAGACCCCCTCTTTTAAGCGTGACCCGCACTCTTTTGATATTAAAAAATTGAAATATAATGATATAAAGTTATTGATAGTTGATTAGTGGATCCCATTTAGAACTTTGTGTGAGATCTGGGTTGGAGTGATTGAGTGCTTATTATGTACTACTGTTAAAAAATTATAAATGAGTGATGTGTACACATGAGACCCATTTAAGAACCAAAAAATGAGTGTCTCTAATGTGGATGGTCTAAGAATCACATAAAATAATAAAATAATAGTGAATCGACTAATACTTGATAAGAGCACTCAAAATCATTTTTATCTCTTTTTTATTTATACATTTTTTCTTAATAATACATGTGAATAGAACAAAATATTTGGTTGTTTTGAGATGGAGAGAGTAACATTTTGATTTGCGTTAGATTTTAGAAATTGACTTTGGTGCCTATGCAAGCTCTTGGTAACAGTGAACCGACTCCATACTTTTGCTCTTCTTTTCTCAACTTTTCTAACGAGCAATGCAAGTTACGTCATTTAAGTTTGCTTGTTATTCCCTTGCTTTGTGCTTTATGGTACGTTAACACCTTTTTCTTTAACTATTGTAATTGATATACTAGTATATTCAACTAATTAAACTTATAGGGTATGGTGATTGGTACACAACAATGACTACAATAATTAAGGTTACACTTCAAGTTGTACAAATGGTTTTTGGACTTCTTTTGATAAAAAGAAAAAGCAAATCAATAAAAAAGATACTACTTTGGATTAAGGAACCTATACAAAGAACTGGCTTTAAAAATAATACTACATGAAATGGGAAAAAGTTTTTGAGATGGATCCCACATGGCTACATCAATAAATTTTGATTTTTAGTCACTAAAGGAAATATGAATTGGTCATTGATTTTGATCTTAGGTGGTGGCTGCTGAAGTGTGTACATTCAAGTGTAAATTGATGAGTATCCAATGCTTACAACTTCACATAATTAACTTAAGAAATTGGGTAGGATCATATTGGTCACAAAATTTTTCCTTAAAAGTTTTGACATTCTTAAGATTCTCATGCCCTATAATTTACTTGAAATATACTCGAATCATCTCGTTTAAACACTTAAGTTAAGCAACACCATATCTTTTTTGCTACTTAAGCCTTTAAACTTAAAAAAGAAATTCAAACTAATTAGAGATTTGTAACAAAAAAAAACTAATTAGAGATTTAAATTCTATACAGCATATAAAACTATTTTCTCTCTCTAAATCTAACATTTCTAAAGTCACTACAGCAAACTAAGAGTGGCCTTACTTGCATGTATATATTTAATTATTTATTAACTTCTTCTACGTACGTCAACATATATATTCAAAACCACCAAACAAAACCTAGGTAGATAATTCTCTTTCACTCTCTCTCTCTCTGTTCCTCACCAACAAAACTTTCACATATTGAGAAGCAAAGAAATGGTCAAAACAAAAAAAATCTTCTCCCTCGTAATCTTCTCAACTTTCATTCTCCATTCACTTTCCATCTCCACAGACACATTCCTCTACGGTGGGTGCACACAAGAAAAATACACCCCAACCTACGAATCCAACCTAAACTCACTCCTCACATCCCTAATCAACTCAGCAACCTACACATCCTACAACAACTTCACCATCATCTCCTCAAACCCTAACGACATCGTCTACGGCGTCTACCAATGCCGTGGTGACATCTCCATGCCAGACTGCTCCTCCTGCATTGCACGCGCCGTCTCACGCACAGGTGACATATGTCCTGGCGCGTGCGGCAGCGTAGTGCAACTAGAAGGATGTTATGTGAAATATGACAATGTTAAGTTTTTAGGCATGGAAGATAAAACGATTGTGTTGAAGAAATGTGGGCCTGAAGTAGGGTATGACCCGGGTACAATAGATGCTGTGTTGGGTGGGTTGGCGGGTTCAGGTGGGTTGTTTAGGGTTGGTGGTTCGGGTCAGTTGAAGGGAATGGCACAGTGTGTTGGGGATTTGAGTTTTGTGGAGTGTCAAGATTGTGTTTCAGAGGCAATCCGACGGCTGAGAAATGATTGTCCTTCTGGGGATTATGGAGATATGTTCTTGGGGAAGTGTTATGCAAGGTACTCTACTGGTGGTGCTGCTGGGGCACATGCTTACTCCAAGCCTCATGGTAAGGCCCAAATTGTTATTATTATCATTATTTCCCTAAGCTAAATCAAATACTACCTAAAACTAAAAGAGTATTTTGTGGTGATGATTTGCTTGATATGGATTTTTGAAGAATTTTTTTTGTTCAATGTTGTTTGGAGAAATTTGTGAAGTTTCTTTTTAATGAAGTTTTGTTTCTTGTTTTTTATAATCTGGTTATTCATTAGAATTATTGTATGAGTTATTTAGAAAACCAAAAGTAAATTTAATTTTTTTTTCATTTTTAAATGTATGGGTTATTTAGAAAAGAAAAAGTAAACATAAATGATTTTTTGTCTTTTTAATTTTTTTTTAATTCATGTATGAGCTATGCACATCAAGTGACATTGTTGTTAAGGTTGGAGAAAGTCTTCCATGATCGCAACCACAAATTAAAAAGATTTGGGCACACTCACATAAAATAAAAAATTATAAAAGAATAAAATTCAATGATATTAATTAATGTGACTAAATTACTTTTGATTTAATTTTTTCATAATATATTAGTGTGTCTAAATCTTTTTAATTTGAGGTTGTAACCATAGGAGACTTTCTCGCTCTGCATTTAAGGTTACTGAAAAAAATTAATATATTGGAGTGAATATATTGTCTTTTTACTCCATTTCTTTCTCATTGAAACGTAATTGAAAGTGAGAAAATTTTTCAACAAAAAGAATGAAGCAATTTAGTTAGTTAAAATTTATTTGATTCTTTTGGTGACTGGTCTTGCAGGTAAATCAGACCATGATGGTGAGAAGACATTTGCCATAATTATTGGATTATTAGCAGCTGTAGCTATATTCATTATTTTCCTAGCTTTCTTGAGAAGGATTTGTGAGGGACAAGGTAAATACCACATTTTTAATTTCCTCTCCCTCAATCTTTATTTTTTTTAAGCAAATAATTATATAATTTGTTTATTTTTGTTTATGAAAAAAACTAAATAATTCCATATTTGTTTTAATATTTTCTGATGCAGGTAAATAAACTGATTAAAGTTTGTCAAACTTATGGCATAGCATTGAGCCACTGATTAAATTTCAGCCTTCGTCTCCATTGCAAATTTGCTTTTGGAATCTCTTCTGCTTTCCTTTTTATCTTCTCAAATATCAATGTCTTATCTTTTCTTGCCCTCTCTCTTTATATGCACTTTTTATTATAAATTTTTTTAATTATAAAATTACATTCAAAAGACCAAAGAGGTCTTTGATAAAGATGACATTAGAAAAAGATACACCATTGGACATCCATGTGAATACAAAAGGCAAAAGGAAAGAGGAACAAAAGAGAGCCAAATATTCTAATTTTCTCAACCCTTCCCCACTCAACAAAGTTGTGTTGTAACTTGTCTCTTCTCCTTGCAAATTAAGAAATAATTGTATCATTCTTTGTTTTCTAAAAGTTAGTGTAAGATTTCATTCCATTCCGTATCGTTATTATGTGCGCTCCCATGAACTTTTGGGTATATCCTATGTAGAAGAGAATTTTCGTGTGAAGAGTGTTCACAAACTCTCTAACACCTCGTTTGAACTTCACCTTTCGTATTAAGCAAGGTCTCTCTGGGAAACAAAATGAAATTGATGATCAAAATTTAAAACAACGTGAAAATTTTAATAATTTTAAAGGAAATATTAACGAGTGCCTCTGCGACACTCTTTAAGCACTAAAAATGGTAATATTTTATAAAAGTTTGTGCATTTATTGCATTTAAGGTGATTGTTTTAGTGGCATTACTCTTGGATGGGTCTTCATGTATCTTTTTCGACTTATGAGACATTTACTTATTGTATTTTAAAAGATACATGGTAAAAAATAATTATTTTAGGAGGCCTAAAGCCTTTCCTTCACCGGCTTGCCTCTTGGGTCAGCTGTGTAGCAATGTGTTATGTGTGCTATATTAGCAACCACAATTTTAACTTTAGACTTCCTATTTTCGGTATAAAAAAAAGTCGTTTCTTTGGGTATCACTATGCTAGGGTTAGTTTTCTCCATTGAGTGGAGAGTGTGATTCTTCCACTAGGCGTCATTAATACGCTTCTTTCCGCCCCAAAGGTCACCTTTGCCTCCATTTGCATCTCTTCCCTTCATTCTCTGAGTCCTAAGAATGAGTCCTTTCTTTGATTTTCTGCCTCTTTAAGGTATGTGCTTCAATCCTTATTTGTCTCTGCTCTCTTATACAGTGGTGGTATTGCGCCACCACCCACCCTTCTACCATTAGCTTACCACCCTCCACATGAACCACCTTCTTTACTTCAAATTTGGTACACATGACATCGTTTCAGATTGAATTTTATCTTAAAATTTTAGGTGTATGTTGGTGTTTGCAGGTGTCTGGCAGATGTGCTAGGGGCTATTTTATTTGCTCATCTGATTTTTTTTCATGCATTTATTATGTACTTTCATGGGTGGCCTTGAGGGCGGTAGCCCAGGGCACCATTTGTTTAGGGGCACCAAAATTATTATTTCTCCTTAGTAGTTAGTACTATGTAGATATATTTCTTTTTAATTCGCTTTGACTAATTCTATTGAAAATATATTTTTAGATAACTTTGATTATAAATGAATATTTTGCAACAAAAAAAAAACAAGAAGAAAAATATTTGAATAATTAAAATGGCACAATATATTGTTTCGCTCAGGGCAACAAAAATCTTAGGGCTGGCCCTGTGTACTTTACCCCGATATTTGGTAGTTGTATATCTAAATATGGTGTAATATCTACGACTTTTAACCATTTGAATGAATGCAATATAAAACATTTGACAAAAAAATATCCATATTTTAAATCTTTAAGATGTCTCCAAGCAATTACGTACTTTAGGCCGCCACATTAAGCAAATACGATGAATCCTCTTTGGTTATTGGATAATGTCATTTAGAGAGAGAAAACATAGAATAACATATTATTTTTTATAAGGGTTTAATAAGTTTTCCGTCTCTAAAAAGATATTAAATTTTGTTTTTCGTTCTCATGAAAAAAGTGACATGTTTGCGTCTGTAATTTTTTTTCTTCCTCAAGTAGCCTTGTGGTTAGGTAATTTTGTTTTCAACATGTTTAAATTTGTTTAACTATCCTCAAGCTCTTAAATTTTTGAATGTTTTTTAAGACATGTTTTTTTTTGGTTACATTTTTTAAGACATGTTTAGAACTTTATACAAGTAATAATATGCAAAAATTAAGCTAAAAAATACGATTTCTAGGTTTACATTTGTTTTACTTTTATTTTGAACTTTAAACGTTTTAAAAATTCACATTTAATTAATTCAATTTTAGAAAATTCTATCTTTCTGTAAAAGAACTATTTATAATGTTCTAAACATGTTGCCAAATAACCATTTCAAAATTTAAAATTTTAAGGATAATAAACAAATTTGAATTTAGCAAGGATTAAAATTGTGTGTTGAAATTTTCTATAGAGAAGCAAACATGCAATTTTTTTTTGAGAAGCAAACATGCAAGTTGTTTTATGAGAATGATCAAAATCAATAACTAATACGAGAGAGAGGAAAGGAAACAGGACGGCGCCGCTCTTCCAATCAGTTTGCTGATTCTTTTCCTTCAATTGCTAGTTCACGTGATTTGTATATGTGGAGTTTGGCATCATCATTGATTCCATAATTCCATTTGGATGCACATCTCGTGAATTGCAATTTATTTTTAGTTTCCTTGCAACTATCCAAGAATGAGAGACAGCAATTTTGAGAGAGAGAGGTGACTGGCCGCGGCTTCATTACGGGCAGTCACGCCGGCGCTCCTTTTTGCCGGAAGTGAGGTCTATTGGGGGGGGGGG
>Ga0228711_1000173_pt1 | contig 63002 bp, 31 predicted proteins | sample MedpolnodulmetaG_2_FD_177996 | JGI IMG/M metagenome (GOLD analysis project Ga0228711, IMG submission 177996) | Root nodule microbial communities from Medicago polymorpha collected in Santa Monica, California, United States - brown nodules | ecosystem: Host-associated > Plants > Roots > Nodule...
ATATTTTGATACTCAATTTGAGATATTTTTGTACTAGATCTAATATGAGAATTACTTGCTCCCAAAGTTTCTCACTTATTAGTTGTGAACTTTCTCTATAAATAGAGAGCTCACACAGTGTATTCCACACACCGAAATTCACAGTTGATGTTTCCTGTGTTTTTCCTCTCTTCTCCCTCCTTTGACTTGTGTTGACAAGTCCTTCTCCTTTTTCTACTCCTTTTTGTCCCTTCGAAATTTAGAGTGTTCATAAGACCATAGTCCCTATTCGGTTTATTATCCTTTCGGAAATAAGAACGCTCTTAAGAGCATAGTCCCTTCGATAATTCATTCTCTTCGAAATAAATAATATTTTAAGATCATAGTCCCTTTTCGGTATAATAAGAATGATCTTAAACATATATATTTTTCTTCAATTCATGGAGAAGTTAGATGTTAGAATGGTCGTACACCATATTTGAGTGGTTGAAATACCATATTGATATTTGGAGAAGTGAGACGTTAGAATGGTGGTAACATCATATTTGAGTGGTCTCAACACCATAATAGAGTGGTTACAGTACCATATTGGTTTCAGTATTAAAAGAGTGGTCTTAGTACCATATTTTGGGTCAATTGACAAAATTTAGCAAAATCCTTGATTATTTGGTGACCATTGAAGTGAAAATTGAGGATGAAGACAAAACTACACTCTTATTTTGTGCATCACCTAAACTAAGGGACTCGGCTTTCTCGATAAGCTTAACTCTCCTGTTTCTCAATAAACTACACTCTAAGGGACTCGGCAAGGTGGAGACTTGTTGAAAAGCGTCTTAAAATTTATTTTTCGGTTATTCTGTTGGTTTATGCCCAGACGCAAGAGACCTACCAGAGGCATTTTTGAGGTTGTCGTCTTGCGCCCTAGCGCAACTCGTTTGCAGTCAGACGCAAATGCGCAGTAAGGTCTATAAAAAGGCACTTTCAACAATTTTTTAGATAGAGGTATGAGACAAACTAGGGTATATCAAAAGAGGAGATTCTTAGGAGATCAAAAATTAAGAATTGGGTACCTTTAGAGTATATTGTAAACAATCTAAACACCTTGATGAGTTAATCATTAAGTCTCTTTGCCAAAAGAAGAGACTCAAGCGAAACTTAGAAATTAGGTTTATGGCTAAAAGCTAATTTCTTGTAATATTTTAATTTTTCTCTATAAAGTACTTATTGATAGTGAATTGAAAAGATTTCACTTCTCAAGACATAGAACAAATTTGTGTGTCAAACTGGATGAACAATCATCGACGTATTTTCTTCTTTTCATTTATTTGTCCTATTGTTTGATTTAGTTTGATCACTTTAGGCTGATTTTGCTCCATCCATGAAATAGTGAATTTTGTCCGAATTCCCAACAACTTCGAAAAATGACAATAACAATAAGGTTCTTTTGTTGCGTCCTCAAACATCAATAAGAATCTCAAAAAGAATTTTTCTCAAGAACTTCTTAACAAAACAATAGATCATTTGTAGCCACTAAAATAATAAAGCATTAAAAAATTATCACTAGACCCACAATTTACTGAAGAGTTAGTATTTGTGTGGACATCCTAATCCTAATTGGATCTCGATGCGGCACAAATTAGATCACCAAAACACACAGCAATCTTTCATGAGCGTGCACAAGGATAGTAGTTAGTGAGAACAAATTTAAATTAAATTAAAGAATAAAGTCAAAGACTTAAATTAATAATAATAATTGATACGTCGTTATGTACAAAAAGCTGTATGAACCCAATCCAAATTGTTCCTCCCTCTACCTAATCTTCCTTTCTGTGCCACCAAAGAATCATATTCTACATTCCCTTTTCACAACCTACTATGGATAACAACCTATTTCAAAATGCAAATCCTTCTTTTCTTCAAGCAAAGCACATTTAAAATGGAGAGGGTCCATCCCTCCAGCTGTATAAAGGTCATTTTCCACGTACCAAATGAATCCAATCCAACCAAGTGAAGAAAAAAACAACTTATCACCCTTTACTTTTAATATGTACACAAAGCCCAAACTTGAAGCAAGGAATAATATGCTATAAAAAGTAGTGAATATCTTCCACACTCAAAAAATTCCCTCACGCCCTTATCTTTCTGCTTTAAGAACAAGATTTAATTAAACCCAAATTGTACAGATTCCTTCTCACTAGGCTACCAAGAGACAATAACACTGCCCCTCCAACTCCAACTGATTGATCTTCACTCTCTACCTTTTGATGACTTGCAAAAGGCAACTCCTTTACTTTTAAATTGGTTAACCCAATTTTTTGACGAACCGATTCGATGATTTTTTGGTCAGCTGGGTATCCAATGGCATCTGTTGCATAGAAAACATTTGCAGCCAAGTCCCCGGTCGTAGTTATGTCGGCCCTAGTCACATTTAATCCGTTCTCTCGGAATGTTCTCATGACCGCGGCTAGAAGTCCTTGTCTGTCTTCGGTGCATAGTTCAAGCCTAACACCCTGCATTCGAGAAATTAACAATTAATAAATCTTAATATGTTCATATCACAGATCACAGATGCATTACAATTCATAAATAAAAAATGTGAATAAAAATACCATACCTCACATGATCTTCTCTCTACTGCAGCTTGCAAGCATTGAATCACACGTTGACGCTCCGGTTCTGAACTAATTGGTGTTCCATCCTTATGTCTAATGTAAAACTCCTGAAATAAAAATAATTTTTACATCATTAATTAGGCACATAATCAAGCAATAAACCAAAAAAACATTGCATTATGATGTTTAATAAAGTAATTACCATGTATGCTTGGTCAACCCTTGTGTTGATAGTTGCATGGAACACAACATATTCCATGTCGGTTAAATTGCACACAACATCAAACAACAACTTAACTCGATCCTTGCACTGAACATTAACAACTGAATAACCCCTTTCTGCCCAATTCTGTACGGTCACTACCGGCGTTTCAGAGCTAAACTTGAAAATTGGATTCATCTGATAATCACGGTCTGCAAACATCATTTGGTGAAGCCTTCTTTCAGGATGTATCACAGCATCAGAGATAGATGTTGTTGCACTCCTAATATCACTATCTCCTTGTAAAACAAATCTTAAACGTGCTTCAAGACGATTAATTTTCTGAGAATCCTCAATAGATGTCCCGGAGATGCTGTCTTTAACATAAATTAAGGAAGCCGTTCGGCCATTGTGAGTCCATACTTTAGCCTCCACCACATCACATTGCAGCTCGGCCAATACAGCAAACACCTCAGAAAGAAGACCAACACGATCCGTGCCCTTTAATTCCAACGCAGTGAGACCATTTCTATGATTTGTTTTTCCATTGTAAATGCTACTAAGTGACTGAAACAACAGAAACAAATAATTAGATTTATGGTTATGAATCTATTATAAATAATAACTTGAAGAAAATTAAACCATTTGTACCTGTTCGATATACTTTAAAACACTCTCATCGGTTAACTTGTTTCCATTTTGATCCGTAACATGAAAAACTGAACATTGAATAACAAAAAAATTAGGAAAAACAGAATCAAAATTATCACACCAACGAACAAGATTGAAAAATCATATTACCATCCATGAACCATCTTCCATCAGATGAAACATATGCTTTCTTAATAAAAAGGTTCAAATCACTGAGAATTTGTACAGCTTCCAAAAGAATTCCATGTTTTCTAGCACTATCAAACTGTGAAATTTAACCAAAACAGAAATATTAGTATCTCAATTACATTTTTTTGGTAAATATTAATTACATTTTTTACATGTAAACCCAAATTAATTAAGGAAATTTCTTTGCGGATTTACCTTGACTATAGTTGAATTGGAACAAACGGCATTGTCAATGACGACCCTGTTTTTTTCAAACACGAAAAGCAAAAGAAAAGTCAGAAAATTGTTAAAAATAATTTTGTCTGTATAAATCAATTATAGAAAAGTTGGTGGAAATTAGGAAAATCTACTTTTCTTTTCTTCAATCTTCAAGATTATCATGACTTTTAGTTCACACTACGGAACCGGTTTATGAAATTGAAATAGGTTTGAATAGGTGCCATCAGAGAAATCTCAAGAGAAATAAAATATTCAAATATAGAAACCCTTGAAATCAACATCTGGTTTCAAAACTAAGGGATCTGGAATTATGAATATTCAGAAAAATTTGATTGAAGATGAAGAAAATTGCAGAAAATACCATAAAAAGAAAAATAAAAATGTATACCGCACCCACATAGTTAAATGCAAATGAATCAGAAACAGAACATAAAACATTGAGAAGAGAAAGAAGAAAGACACAAACCTAGGAGTGCTCATGCGAAAAACAAGCTTCTCGTACTCATCCGTACATGCTGACCATTCCATCTTAGCAGCTTGATAATAATCTTCAATTTAGGAGGTGGTTTTAAAGTAGTAAAAAATGCTTCCTGAAACGACGGTTATCAGACACACAACGTTTGAGTGAATGAATCTTTCTCTGCTTAAGAGCAAATCCTATATAGAAGGGAAGTTACTAGAAATTCCAAGCGGTGGCTTTTAATGCATTACACACCTTCGATCAAATCGTCATAAAACCACTCTTACCAAACTCTCCTATTCCTTCTCACTCTGTCTGTCCTTTCTCTTTCTTCCAAACGCAATCCTCGCCTTGATCTTAACTCTCCCTCTTTCTCTTAGGTGTGTCTTCATTTATATATTTACCAAATTTTATTATTTTATTATTATTGTTGTTGTTTTGTTTTATTAAATTGGAATCCACGTCTCTCTCTCTTTTTTTTTAAACAAAAAATTTAGGTGAACTTTGTTGTTGTGTACAAGTGTGAGTTATATGTCACACATCAATTAAAAAAGTAAATATTGAACATCTTATAAATAAAAGGACTCATTGTTTTAAGATTTTGGGTAAGAGTGCGGTTGCTTTAACCTCGATGTGTGGACGATCCCCCTAAACTCTCAAGCGACCCAACAAACTTCAAGAGTATACAAGGTTAAAAAAATAAAGGATATAACAAGACAACTTAATTTGAATAATGTTCAATTATAAAAAATTCAAAGATTAAAAAATTATGGGTAATGGACATAACAAAAATTGTTCAATATATCATAAAAGTTTATTATCAACTCTTTTATTTTATTGTGTTGTGTTCAATAATTACTTTTTAACCGATTAAACTCATCCCAAGATTTACTAAAGTTAACAAAATTAATCGCAAATCGTCCATTTTAGCCAATAACAGATACTGAATCAATCAACAATTTTACGTGTGAATATAATGTTTATCAACTGAATCAATTTTCATCTATGAAATTTACCCGCGACTTAACCTGCCCGAGCTGACCAGACATACCATTTACTACCAACAGGTCAACTAACACCAATGAGGGTGGTTAACGTGCCAGGTGGAACGACACGTGGGATCGGCAGGTTTTGCTTTGCGTGTTTTAGACTCAACAACATAGCGGCAACAATAGAATTAGAAGATTAGTTGTTGTTGATTCTTTGATTAACCATAGGGGTCAACCCACGTGGCATGTTGGGACCATGGTAATATTCAAGTAATCTTAGTAATTAAGGTGTAATAATACGCTTATACAGGTTAGTGGTTATGACGTACGAACGTGACGAAGCCGCTCTTATGGTCTTTTCCTCCGTCCCTTTGTTTCGGTTGGTTTTGTTGTATCCGTCTTCTTGTTTCTATGTATTGTATCTTCCACTCAATTTTAATATTAATTTGTTTGGATCACTCTTTGTCTATAACCCTAAATTTACTCTTGTTTCATCTACTATAATTTTGTCCCCTGTTTGTTGTGTTTTCAGTTTCGTTATAGATTAGTAATGTAATTAATTTGTCTTAACAACGTCCAAAACGGCATTTGTCTTTAATTGGTTTCGGAATATTGAGATTCTTTCTTTAAAAATACTACAATCATTTACTACTATATTACTAATAAGATCATCTTTTACCTTTTCAAAATAAAAAACTAGAAAAACTGTTACACATAACTTTGATGCCAACAACAAAGAATCCAAATTTTATAAGCTCAAATCATTTTTATTAGGTTTAAATAATCAAATCTTTTTGTCTTTCAAATTTGACTGTATATAAAAAAATGTAAGTGGTATATTTCGAGTCACCTGTTCGATCCTTTGGTTTGTATATTTTTCACGACCTTACTTGAACAAGATCGATTGATTATATTCTATATGATCATATTATTGTATCCTTGATTTTTATGGAGAAAAAAAGATTGTATACAAAAAATAATCTCAAAATAATAAATAACGGAAAAAAAATGTTGCGATCAATCATTCATCTTCAATTACTTACACTGATTAGCAAAATGAAATTGGCTTGAGTGGGAACGGTGCTCTACCAATCTAAATAAGTTGTTAGAGGTTGATCTCTAACCTTTGTATATGAAAAATACCTGAAGATTAGTCTCCAATATTTTAAACCACGTTAATCAAAATGTTTGTTCATCAAGTAATTTTGTTAGATGTGTTGAGTTGTCGCGTTAAATGGTATTCTAGTTTGTTTAGACTTTAGATCATAAGTCATATGGATTACGGGCATCATGACTTCGTAAGCTTATGAATTTGTAGCTGGTAGAGAGCATTTTGCATTTAAGTAGTAATTTAAATATGTGAATTTGTAGCTGGTAGAGAGCATTTTGCCTATTTTTTTAAACATTTGCAAGCAATGAAGTATGAATTTGAAATCAAACCACAGCCTATAAGCTAATCCACACCCTCTCCACCAAGTTGCAAGTGTATTAGCCTAACACCTTTCATAAGATCAACAACACATTTAAAGAGTTCCATTTTCATAGAGGACCAATACCTATTAACGGATTAACACCACATGTAATAAGAGTTCTTTTTTCATATTTTATCTCATATTATATGACACGGTCTATTTTATCAAATATTGCTCTTATTGATGTTGGTCTAATTTAAAATATTGGTGAAAAAAATCCAAATATAGCATATGATAACAGAAAAATATTAAATAACTTTATAAATAGTGGCATCTCTAATTTTAAAAGTTGATTATATATAGGAAAGCTTAATATTTCATTCATTGTAAAAGTTTTTTTTTTTTACAAAACTGACTGATACAATATTCTTTTGAGCATATTGTACTACTCGACTAGGAATAACACAAATTGTATGGAAGTGGAGTATTTTTGGTACGTAGTAGTACTAGTAGCCACTTGACTGGGAAAACTAGTATGTTTTTGAATTTTGAAATGGGGAGTGAGCTTCCAGCACAGCACATATGAGACAAAGAGGTAATTTCCATTGCTAACTACCAACAAAGGGACCCACAGCCACAAGGATAGGACTTACTGACATAAATCACATGTAACACAACCACGTCTTAAAAGCACGTCTCTAACACCGTTAGCCGGCACCTAGATTATAGCATAGCATTTGTAAGAGACAAACGGCCGTTGATTAATGTCAAAAAGTAAGACAAGACATGGTTTCTATTCGAAGATGTAGCGGGAGGGAACATACGAAATTCCCGCCAAATCAGGCAGCGGTCATTATCGTTGTAGATCTTGCGAAGCTAGAAAAGAAAAGTATCGTGGGACCATGTTTCAAAAAATTGATGGTAGCATGAAAGAGGGAACGGCGTCAGAGGATGTTGGAGAGAGAGAGATCGTAGCCACAACGTGAAGCGCGTCTTTTGGCTGCAGTGAAAGGGCAAAACCAAAACAAACACAAACGAGCGACGATGAGAAATTGAGTGAGTGGTGGTGCCACGTTAATGACAGCTCAGAATGATCCTTTTTAGGGACAGTTTTTTCACTCTTGCTGTTTTTGATTTTGTGATTTGTTTCGTAATTCCCGCCATTTTCTTGGGTATCACATCCACTTGCGGTGCTTTTTGACCGTTGACATATTCTGGCGCCTAATTCGAAAACGAGATTGCGGTTTCCAATGGACAAACATGAGCTCAGGTTTCTCATTTTTAGTATTTCTCGCAAACTATTTAAAATTGGTGCGATTCTTTTTAATTTAACTTTTGTAAGGATTCTTTCAAAAATATTTATAATTTTAAATTGGTTTTTATGTTGGTGAAAGTGTACACTTAAGTGTGATACTCCCATCCGGTCTTTATTAATTATTATAAGGACAAAACTTAAGTACAATTTTTTAGATGTTTTTCGTATGGTTCTTAACTAAAAATATAATTTTTTTTTGAGATGACAAACTTTGAGAGAATTATGGATTTAAAGAAATCATGGTGAATTTATTTAAGAATCATACGAAAAGCACATAAGGAATTGTACCTAAGTTTTTTTCTTATTATAAAAACAAAAACAGCTTGACCAAACAAATCAAAACTAGTTCTCAAAACAAAAAAACTATGCACTCATTAATTAGTGTAACTTTTTGAATATTTTTACAAATGTACCCTCATAAAAAATTACGAAGCATTAAATAAACACACTAATATTAAAAAGACAATCATTAAATAAGAGATAGAAAAGTCATATAAGCAATAATTACACCGTAAAAATTGTGATATTTTCTTATAAATAGGACCAACAATATTTTTGAAAATTTTCTTATATATAGAACCGAAGGGAATATAATATATGGATCAAGTTGGTTTGCTGGTGTTGACTTATGATTTGTTTCTTTTAAAGTTTCATGTTCAATTCTCTCAAATATCTATTAATATAAACAATTATCATTAAATAGGTCAGTCCAAATTTACGACGATACTATACATTTGATTACAAATAAAACTAAGTTGGGCATAAAATAATTTATGTTTAAATATATTTATCTTAAAGTGAATTTAACAATAAATTTAAGGATCATATCAACTGTGGAGGTCAAAATCTATAAATTCTTCTTTTAAATTAAATCAATTTTACAAAGAAAATCAATTCACCTATAAATAATATAAGCATGATAAAATAAATACTACAACACCTATAATTACTTTTGACCTTCCAAAAAGTAAATATAAACACATGTTTAAGTTTATAATACACATTCGCCACAGAGTACTTAATTGTCTCCAAACAAAAAAGTATCATGCTAACAAGTGTTTTAAAAATATTGATTAAGGTCTCCTAAAAAATAGTATCATGCTTGTCACTTGATAATTACTTTAGAATTTATGGATCTTTAATGTCTCAACAACTCGTAAATGAACGACGAAGCTCAAAATTGATGGGGCGCCGTCTGTAACGACCCGTCATAAACTTTTCGACGAGTACTCGCTTACGCCTATAAAAGGCATCATTCTACACCAACTCAAGGTACATAAGATTTATACCCAGTGGCGAGTGGCGGAGACATTCATGGCATGGCCCACCCGAAAAATTAAAAAATTAACAACTATAGGTTTATTTTACGAAATTTTATACAATCTTGAGTCTGTTTTAGATTTCGGTTGATCCAAATTCCTGCAAAATGGTGTAGTGAATTTAGACCCAAAATTTTTCTATAACTCAAATATAGATCTATTTTGCGAGACTTTAAACAAATTTTTAACGGTTATAGTTTTCTGCACTTTCAAAAGTGGCATGTGTTATTTTTGCGATGCTTATACTCTGCATGTTAGCGGGGGCTTATAGACCTTCGAATTTGCATGGGTTTTAAATCTCATGTATATTGTCGCGTCAACTGAAAATTCTCTCAGTTAACAGTTGTAATATACAAAAAAAAGTTTCATAATTTATAGTAGTTGTTAAATATGTAATTTAAGTATTCACCCTAACTTTTTAGTCAAACTCCGTCGTTTCAACATTATACTTAATGCTTATTACAATTTTAATTTGTGTTTATATATTATAATTAATTTCAGTGGTCCATCGAGTTTTTTTTTCTGGCTCCGCCATTGTTTGTACTATTGATGCATCTTATTATTTGATCTTATACTACTTGAGTGCTAGAGCGTTTATAGGTATCCTAACTTCAGCCTCAGCAGATTGCTGTTCACTAAAGGCCGTCGTTTTAGTTCATCTCATATAGTATCAACAAACATGGGAGATATAATGATAGCTTTTATTTATAGTTCATTCTCGAGATATTACTCAACTCATTACTACGGACGAATCTAAAACTACTTTTTTGGTTTAGCTAGAGTAATAGTGTCAAAAAATTTGTCCAATAAAATCAAAGACTATATACATTTCAAGCAAAATAATGGTTTTAGAAGTCTTTTTAGGTTAGTTTTATTAACCCAATTTCATTTGCAACATTAGCAATTACAAATTGATACAAAATGAACCGAGAATCTCTAACATTTTATTCTTTCTATTGCTCGAAAAAATAATCCTTCACTTGTATTTTGTTTTGTTCTAATAGACATCATTTACATGTAAAAAAAAAAAAATTGTGGCTCACGACCCACGCATTTTGTAGTTGGTAATCTTCTCATATAATCCCTGGGTAGTATGACAACTAAGAGACAGCAATGCAAGCAAACACGAGGACATCGTACATGTTAAGACGTGGAAGCAAAATCTCAAAAGATGGTGAGTGGTTGGTGAAACGGGGCATGCCACTCCATGTGACCTTAGTCCTTGTTAATGCTTCCCCCATTTTTTCAACATGCATGATATGATGGATGGGTTTGCACCGATCCCGCACCAACCCATATTATTAAAAATATTTTCCTATTTTTTCTTTAAAAAGAAGTTTACTTTTTTTTATCAAACAACATTACAAATATAACTATCTTGTTTTTTTTACTTTAAAGAAAAATTCATTAACGAAAGTCTGCCAATAAATCAAAAGTCAAGACTGCAGATATAGAAAGTGAAGTCTCTTCAATCTATATGTAATCTAAATTATGAAGAGCATTTTTAACTAAATAATAAGCAGTTTGGTTAGTTTCACGCCCAACATGAAAAAAAAAATAATCATCATCTTTTTCAACAAAGAGTGTGTTTTTATCCGAACTCTGATTTTAAAATTCAACACCAATATATTGTACATGGCAAAAAAATTTGTCTAGAAATTGCATTGGTGTAGACACAAGTTTAAGGTTTAATAGTCTCATTAGAGTTAGAAAAAATAATAATAACTAAAATATAATATCAAAAAGAGTTTTTCTATCACGTGTAAACTTGCACTTGTTAAGAAGTTTAAAATGGAAATTTTGTATCGGAACTTATACATTTAATATTAAATATAAAACTTTTGAATAAATAATTGTTGTTTTCAAAAAAAAAGTTAATAATATTAGTTGTTTTAACATTTACAATATTGCACATGTTAGACAAACCCTATCCAAAAAGGTTGTGCTAATATGTGTCATAAGAATGTAATAAAAAGAATTATAGCAATAAAAAAAATACTTAGTTTTTGTAATTTCTACAATTAAAGATTAAATTTCAATTAAATATTGAAAAATCAACATTTAAAATAGAAAGTTTCACACAAAAACAAACGATGTTCCATAATCACAGACACTGCTATGTACTTATCTAGTACGAATTTTTTTTATAAAACTTGATGTGTTAGGTACAATAGTAATAACTTACCATTGTAAATTTAGGGTCTATAGTATAAATTATCTCGAAATACAATCGTAAAATAGTTATAAGTGTTACTTTATAAAATAAAATAAAAAAATTAAAGCAGTAACATGCATAAAAATGGTGGCATTTAGGGTGCACAAATATTAATTTTGTGCACCATGTACAGGCTGAGACACAGAAATGTATCAATTAGGGTGCACAAATATTAATTTTGTGCACCATGCACAGTTTGAGACAGAGAAATGTATCGATTATTTTAATTGTATCAATTATTAATAAAATGAGATTTTCTATGTATTATTTATGTTCCTTTCTTTTTATTTATATTTGCATTTCGAATAAAATGTATCAATTATTCTCTTTTTATTTATTTTATATGTATTATTTATTTTAAAGTTGCACAGTAATAAACGTGAGTTAACTCACATTGATATTTTTAAAATTTACACTAGCGTGACTAACTCACGCAAATTTAACACTAGCGTGAGTTAACTCACGCATGGTTATTTTGGTCATTTCACTTGGGAATGAGCAATTAACTCACGCAATTTCTATTGTTATTAGCATGTTTGTTTACGATTACCTTATACAGAAAAGAAAAAAAAAATTTACTCCATTGTTATTACAATTTTTTTGTTTGGTACATGGCATTTTGATACTTAATTACAACCGTCAACCATAATTTCAAAGGCCCACTGTTCATTATATATAAGGATGTCTAAGGTCAATTCTTCACTGAAAATTCTTCACCACCCACCCTTGTACTTAGTAAAACATAATATCAGACGTATGATTATTTATCTTTCTTAATTTACAAGCTACAACTACAGGCCTACAATTATCTTTTAAATCTCACCAAAAGCAGAATCTAAACTACCACATCAACCTCCAGCTGTTTTTCTGTTGGGTTATTAAAGTTCTAAAGCTAATACAATATTGCCACGTGATTTTAATTGAACTAAAGTAGGAGGTGAGGGTGAGGGGTAGATTTTGAGATATTTTTTCTTACAATATTTTTGTAGATGTTAATGTTATGCACATATGCATGATTGACGGCTCCTATATGATAGTCACTTTAGCTATAAACATAAAAATAAACTGAATTTGAGTAAGAATAAAAATACAAATAATTAATAAATAAATCGGAGAAAGCATGAAGCAGAGAGGTTAGGTATATACATATATGTGCATTAATCACATGTGGGTATTATTAAATCATAAGTCTTGAAAAACACTCATTCGTTCTAGCAGGCCATAGAGATCAACAGACCCACTATAGAAATCAAATTGACAAGAGGATTAAGTGAAATGTAAATTAAAAGTTGCATTAAAATAATAAAATTACACTCTTTTGGCCTTATCAGAAAAAAAAAGGTTTAAATGTAATTCATCATTGTTCTACAAGTATTTACATGAAATATACTACTACTATACCTAAAACTTGCCGAGAGCTATATGATATATTATACATCAAATATACTCATGTTGTGTTTAGATCAGCGTTTTGGTTTTCTTTCTCTCGTTCCAAGACAAAACAAACTTTCTTTTTTAAGGAAAGACAAAACAAACTTGATTTTTAAGAAGCTACAATTAGCAGCATCGGCTCAAACGCACGTTTTGCCACAGAAACAAACAGATGCTTAATGAAACCGAAGTGACAAACAAGGATATCCACAATCAAGAGTTAGGAACCAAATTTTGTTAGGCTGTCTCGACATTAAATAAGGAAAAGTTCTTCCTTTTTTTGTTTAGAAAATAGCGAAAATTTTGACAAGAACTTGAAAAGTGATGTTTACAAATCAAAGTAGAGCAAATTTTTAGGCATTAATTATCTTTTTACGAATGATTGATGTTAGTACTTTTTAGATTGCATTAAGCCTTTGATAATTTGTTGCAACTAAAGAATTGATAGTAGATCATAATCCACGGGCAATTCTACCTAATTTAAAATGCATTAACCTTCCAATTTTCAAATATCATTTTCAGTGCATTCGTTACTACACTGACAAGTATTGATGGAGTATACACTTGATTAATTTGGAGTGATAGAGATATTTGAATGCTAGTGACAGAGAAAGAGAGAGATATTTCAACACCTTTTCATAAGCATGGTAGGGCCATGGCATCCACGTTGAAGAGATGGTTATAATCTATAACTTCCAATTCCTATATCTCTAACAATTTTCACAACCTTTAATACATTCATTAATACTCCAAATTTGTCGTGGGAAACTTGCCACGCTTGTGTTGTACTGTACAAACTAATGTTTGAGCCTTGGTAGTTTCTTCCACCCAATTTATTTAATCTTTGAATAAATGCCAACAACAAAACAAGCAGGTAATGGCAATACCATTCAAGAGTCCAACAAAGTTTAATCAATTTAATCCACTCCATGATGCTTTGATCTCACCCCAAGACTCAAGAAATTTTAATTAGCATAGACAAGAACATATACTAATAATACAAATATTTATATTAAAAATATTTTATACATAAACGATAAAATTATTAAATCATTATCACCAAGCGAAAAATTGATTACAAAACTATATCATTTTGTACTACTAAAAAATATAAGGCACCTCAAACTATTGTTATGACATGGCGAAAATGAACATGTTGATCGCAGTGTCTCAATAAGTCGTTACAGTTGGTTTCATTCAATTTTTCTGTCAAGAGTTAGATACTAGCCATAAACAACTTGATATGCAGGTTCTGCTCAGCAGTTTCAGCAAGACTTGTTCTGTGTATTAGTATAGTTGTCGCTCTATGTGGGAAGAAGGTATGTAAAGGTTTGTGTTTCTTCGTTTATGTAAAATTCTCTAATTTGTAAAGAAAATTGTAATGATTGAAAGATCAAGGGCTTATATAAAAATGTGATCGTTGCGTTCACAAATCCTAGTTCAACTGACAAATGTCAAAATTATTATATTGAACATCATGACCCAGATTTGACCCTAGGATTCTTCACCTGTAAATCATTTTGTCAATCGATCCAAAAGAAAAATGTGATCAATGCAGTTGATTAAAAAAGCTACTCGTAGAATGTTATACAATCATTGCATTTTGCTTTTCTTCTCTTTTATCAAATGCATCGGTTAAAAATATGTCGGTATTTTTGTTTGAAAATCTGGAGACTCTGGGCAATCATAAGTAATAGGGTTACCATTAAAATCTGGAGACTCTGGGCAATCATAGGTAATAGGGTTACCATCATTTCTAGGGTGTGACTGTTTCCCGTTTCAAAATTAACTTTGGAGTGCAAGGTTTTGACTATCTATTTCCATGTTTGGTAGTGATTTTTTAAGGAAGTTGCTAGAAATATCAATAACTTCCCAAACATTTTGTGAGAAAAATATTTCTGATAATAGGATTCCTTCAAATATCATTCCTAGAAATTCTATAACTTGAAATAAACACCCCCTTCCAATATCTTAATCCTCTCTAGTTATCTAAGATAGCACCTTCTTTCAAAACAAAAAAAAAAATCTAAGATAGCACCTGAACACTCTTGCTGAGATTTAGGGACGTTTGGAGTGGTCCAGGAATTAGAGGTTATCTTGAAATGTTTCATGTAAGAAACATGTAGGACTTTTATAAACTCTACTGAAAAATGCTAACAAATGTCTTATGTGGAAATTGTTATTCAATTCCTTAAAAGTCTCAATTATTCTTTCAACACAATTTTTTTTTTCCCTCAAGAAAAACCTTTAGGGCACTTGTTACTTAGCAAGACCCAACTTTATAAACCTGCTAAAATTCGATGAAAGGCAGGTAAAATCTGCCAGTCTTCGATGAATCACCTATAATGATGGTTCCACGCTATAAGTCACCACTAAGAGACAATTGAATGTATAACAATGTATATGAAAAATAAACTGTAAGCTTGTCTAGTCAACCGCATGCAAATCAAGAACCATAAACTAGAAGGAACAGTTTACCATAAACAAGCATGAGACACAAATAAAAAACCAGCAGTTTGAGTCATCAATTGATTATATCGAACAAAAAAAAAACATTTTAACTCAAGTTATAAACCCACAATGGTGGTCAAACTCTGCAATTATGCGATTTTATTAAGAGAAAAGAATGGTCCATAATGAGGAGGTTATGTTCGGTCTGTGTTGCAAAACAACCACCCCCTCCATCAGAAATAGTCAGGTCATTCCTTCTTTCCTATTCCATGCGACATATTATAGATCCCTCGTCCCTGAACAAATGCATAAAGTATTGTTTGTAAGGATATGGCTATAAACAAAAAAGTGGAGACACACTGTCAACAGCAAATTATGAAGCAAAATAATTCATATCACAAATGAACTTACAATCATAAAAAGTGAAGCTGCAGTCAAAGCAAGTGGTATTGCAACAGACGTAATCTTATCATAGGGCCCTTTCAAGTGAGTATGTTTACGCAAATTCTGGAAATATTTTTGCTTCTCAATAAGCTTCTCCCGTGGTCTGAATGGTGCTTCTGTTGGTTCTGCCATCCTGCACATGGCCAACAATTATCTCATAAATGCTTTTCCTAGCTATGTAAGAGGAGGAAAAAGAAAGAAGAAAACATTGCATAAAATGAAGTGGAACACAACAAAACATATATTGTATCACGATCACCCCCTCTTTCCTTTTTTCTCCATCTCAAAGAACCAAGATAAAATGATGGTAAGCCTTGAACTAATGCCAAATGTGAAAAAACGAAAACAAAAGGATGGTAAAACCACGCATTATTTTCATACTAAATGTGTGATCATACATCACAATATCATACAGACAATGCAGAAATAGGTAGCGTCCCTTACTAAGTAGTATGTATTAATTTACATTAGGAGAAAAGCTACAGCAAAAGAGCAACAACAAAAGAGCTATATACTTGTTACACATCTCTGTATAGAAAAACTGATGCCCATGTAGGACTAGTCTTTCTATAAAAGCTCAGGTAATTTCTTAGAAATATCTGAAATGTAGGATGAAACCCTCAACCAAAATTGCAGACAACTCTACCAAACTCAGTAAGCTAACACATGTTCTCAAAAGTACTAGTCATCTAATTCTCTTATAGGTCTAGATCCCTAAATTGTGGCCATTATGTATAAACCTCTGTGGAACCATTTTCGGCTCTCACTACCTCTGTCCAAACTCAATAATACCAAAACATGAAAATAGTTCAGTTGTAAAAGCATAGAAAATAGAAACTAAGCAAAAATAAATCTTTATACAGTTGTTCTTTAGGTATCACTAGTTTGCTTCAAGTTGACTCCTTGCCTTTATGTAATTTGTTTGAGTCTTAGTTTAATCATACCAGCTCATACTTCCCTCCCTGAGTAGGGTTTCTGCAGACCTACTCTCTGTGGCTCCCACTTCCCTCTAAACTTTGATTTTGAGATACATGCACCACTTGAGCTACCAAGGAATGACTGACATAACCTAAGACTATCAAGTCAAAGACATTTACCGCCACGGATTATTTAATCCGTGCCACAAAATAACTATTGATGCAAAGGTAGACAAATTTAGATTATTAATTAATAACTATTACTTGGTACTACATAATCACTGCCACAAAATATTTAATCCACACGGGGCAGCCGCGCTACCCGTGTTGTAGCACGGGTATCTCAACTAGTTTACCATGTGAAAAATGTATGCAAAACCTTGGTCCCAATTTCCAAACTAAGCACTATCGCATTAACTAAAGAACTTCCAAAACTGAAGGAAACTATTCTTTCTGCATTTTCCTCCCGCTATCAACCCTACAAATCCATACAATGAAAACACCAGTTCTACATAATTATGCAGAATGTGCAAGACTAAACAGAGGAAAGTTGTAGGGAGAATCATGGAATCAAGTGGTATGAACTGGCTAATAAATGCTAGTACTTTACCAAAGTCTGCTGTCTTGTCCAGTCACTTACCCGAAACTACAAAGAAAACTATAAGAAGCTTTATACATTCAAGAATCATTCCTGAGAGTGCAAAGAAACGATAGAAGCTCTAGACTTCCATGTTCCTTATATCTCTGTACAATCAAGAGGGTACGAGCACATCATTCCTTAATTAATAAGGAACGCAATGAACTATACGAAAGGGAACACCAATCCATTCAAGTTGTCCAAAACCAGTGCTGTCAATCGCAGATAGCAAAAAATAGCAGATTAACAAAAAAAACTGCACAGCAAGAGTTATAGGCTATACCGCTGCTAACTCCGCTATTTGACAATATTTTGTACTAAATAGGGTATTGCAGAACAACGGCAGTTTGTTCAAATTCCGCTACCCTATAATGATAGCGCAGCAATAGCTTCTATTTAATAACACTGGTCGAAAACTAGCAAATTAGGGGAGAGGGAGAAGCCATGATATAATTGTACAAGGAGGATAAGTTATCAACCATACACTTTCCATTCAATAAAAATGCAAGTAACTGGATGTTCCCGTGACAAAAACTGCTTTGTAAATTGTAATGTAACTTTCGCGCACATCAGAGGCTGTCACATAATTCTAACATGAACCAGTAACTTTTGCAAAATTTTAAACATGTTGTTGAGGAAACTCTAAATAAATTTGAGGTCATCGCATAACATGTTAAGACTTTGGAAATTATTTCGCTAACATAGAGATAACTAATACAGTCCTCAAATATACTAGATCATTAAAAGTAAAGATTTTTATACCAAACCAAATGAACTCCATTTTGCCTCAAATTTAATATGTGGATCTCTAACATACAGTTATTCATTTATAAATTTGTATTTGGTCAAAAAGTATTGTATAACAAATGAAAACAGAAATCATGTAAGATTATCCCAAACATTCCCACCCAATTCAATCAAAATCATCACAGAAAATACAGAACTTTGCAAGCTTTCAGCTATATCATATTCTAGATCATTCCGATCCATACGAAAACTAGATAATTTATACCATTTTACAAAATTCGAAATCAACAAAGAGATGAATTTCATAATTCTAATATAAAAAAACCTAAATCGAGGATTTCAAACAATCAATCGCTGTAGTAACGATAAAATCACAGCATAATCGCGTATACAAAGAACACCAATAATATTCGCAAAAACTCTTTTTTTTTTCTTTCTGAAACCCTGGATCTAAAAGCAGCGTGAATTCGCGCACCGTGAGAGAACGTACCTGATTGAATGTGAAAGTATGGAGATGTAGAAATGAAACCCTAGAATTCCCTCCTATGAGCGAATGTCTAATGTGTTTGTGAGAGAAAATTGTGGCACGTTAGAGAGTTATGTTATTTTGATTATACACCCATTCTACCCTTGAGTTTTCGCCAACACTGTTTGGTTGAGCAGAAATAGCAGTGAGAGAGACATCGTAGAGAGAAATAGAAGAGAGAAGCCCAACTTCTACCGTTTGGTTTGGCAAGAAATAAGAGAGACCAAATAATAGTGGGACCCTCAACTTAATTATCTAACCATTTAATTATGTAAAATGTAAATCACATAATCAATTAATAACACTAATATTAATATGAAAGGCATTTTGGTCATTTCAAAAATAATAGCATTTCTCTCTTCTATTTCTCTAGTATATCTCTTGTACAAAACAATCTCGTAAATCTACTCAATTTCTCTTTTATTTCTCTCTTCTCAAACTCTCTCACACTTATTTCTCTCTTCACAACTTCTCTTCTTAACCAAACACAGCCCAAATGATCAATCTCTCCTCCAATCTGTTGGGTCATGGTTGATGGGCTTTGAGTTTAGGCTTTTCTTTTTTGAGTTTTACTTTTTCCGCCCTATGGCTTTCCTCGTGCACCCTATTTTTTCCAAAAATACCCCTGGTTCGGAATATAAAATCCAAACAACTTTCGGAAACAAAATTCCGGACAAATTCGTGGATTTTGGCACTTCAACCACCCTGATGGATGTTGGTGTCAGTTTTGAATAGATGGTTTCGGCATACATAATCCGGAAATTTTGTACAAACTTCGGATTATGTAATCCGAAATGTGTAAATCACCTCGTTGAAAGGCAACAAGTAGGTGGGAAATGATGTTTCAGGATTACATATTCCGGATTGCATAATCCGAACTGCATCAGCACAGAATCAGAAGCCATCTGTTTTGGTTGAGCCTCTGTTTTGGTGCATGTGGTCCAACATTTTGGCCTTTGACATGTTGTTCAATCAGAGAATTCAACTTATAATTAATAACGCAATATAAATTTCAAACATTCTAACATTAATAAAACATAAAAATAAAAATTATCCAAGTGTTACATAATTCAAAAGCATCCAAAATGTTCAAACATAAACATAAAATACAATACAATCAGCCCCTAATAACTACACCCGTACCACCGCCATCTCTGGCACCACCCCTGACACCCCTGCCACCCTCAGTAGCTCCCCGACGACGGTAAACTTTTCCATTATGCACCTCTCTCAATACCTCCTCCAAATGTTGCCACTCCTTAGACCCTCACGGAACCACACCATTCGACATTATAGCATAGACATGGTCTCTGATGCGGCTCATCCTTCCGCTAAGTTGTAAGTACCCAACATCTTCATCCTCTTGAGCAGCTCGCGCATCAAGGACCTCACGCTCTGGTGGCATTGGCACCGGTACCGGGATATCAGGAAGAATCATGCGTGGATGAGAATGGAGATAAAACCACTCGATGTATCGATCTGCTGCCTCCACGCCATGAACTGTACGCTGCCCCAACTGCTCAGGAGTCAGCGCATGATCAAGAGCATGCTGAAAACGGAGTGAGATCTCCCCCAAGTATAGCAAATATATGCGGACAGCCTGGTCCCGTAACCTCCGCACCTCTTGAGTCACACCATACCCAGTCTCCAACGCTAACTGCTCCAACATACGGTCCTCGAAAATCCTCCTCAAGTAGTTGAATCGACAATGTGCACCTTTGGTCTTCTTTACCTGAACTACAACTTCACCCGGATCAGACCCCAACTGCTCCACCATCTACTCCACCGCCTCGTCCTGTGAGATGGTACTATGGGACAAAAGCATGCCATCAATGGGGAGATGCAGCAAACAGGACACATCATCAAGTGTCACTGCCATCTCCCCAAACAGATGTGGAAACTCGAAGTCTCCTCATGCCACCTCTCCACAAAAGCACACATCAGATCGTGGTCCATCAGGCTGTAGCTGGTATCCTAAAGCCAACCAAGACCGGTGTCGTGTATTCTGGCTTCCCACCATTGTGCATTCATGATAGGGGTGGTATCGTCATCATGCACCGTCTCTATCTTCTCTCCGTTGTTGATGCATTTTATATTGTCACGCCACTGCAAATAATAAAAAACAATACATAAACATCAGTTTACACTCATGACTTCACAAACAGAGCAGTTCAACAATTTATTAAAGTTACATTAATAAACATTAGTTTCACAAATGTAAACATCATTTTTACAAAGATTAACAACATATTAAAGTAAGTTTAAAATTAATAAATTGCACGCCATCAGCCGCCTTCCTGGCCACGTGCACATGGTACTTCCACATCAAGCTAGTGTTGCGTGGGCCACCAGGGTAGCCATCAAGTGGTTTAGGGTCCACCACACGCTTCTTCCTCATCCGCCTTCGTCGCGGCTGCGTGTCTTTCATATCCTCCTCCATTGCCTCAAGCTCCTCCTAAAACTCCTCCTCCTCCATTTGCCGCTGCTGCTCAACGTCCATCTCATCATTCTCTTGCTCATGCTCCGGTTCCAACTGAGGCTCGACATCAGCACGACATCGCCTGCCACCCCAACGCCTCAGAACAACACCTTCCTCCTTCATCCGTTGGGTATGCTCTCTCTTCTATGGGAAGCATGCCCAACCTCTCTTACATGCCGAGTAGAGGACGAACCTTCTGTAGCATGCATATTAGGGTAATCAAACAACACAAAACAGAAGCAAAAAAACATTTTGGGTGTTTCCGAATTTCAATTGTCGGACTACAACAATATAGTTCGGCAAACGAAATTCAGATTGCTCCAGACCAGAATTCTAAACAAAACGGACAAATTAATCATGCATGTGTGTAGAAATCGAACTAACCTTCCATGATGTTTGACAAGGGTTGAAATGTGGTGCTTTTGAGCAACAAAACTCCAAATTTGGACAAGATTTGCGGTGTTTGAAATTTGGGATAATGTAGAAAAAGAGAGAGAATGTGGTGAAATTGAATGTGTAAAACTGTAAAAATGGGGGGTGAAGTTCCTTTTATACTTCACAATTGTTCGGATTTTATAATCCGGAAAGCATATAGGTTTTCCGGATTATATAATCAGAATGGCATGTTGGTAATTTGCATAGGGCGCACGAGAAAGCCATAGGGTGGAAAAAGTAAAACTCTTCTTTTTTGGTCTTAAATAAACAAGAAAACAATTTGTTTCCCATATTATTTTGCTCATTTCCACCCCAAACTACCAAAAATATTATCGACATGGGTTAACTAGCGTTCGGTAAAACCAACTTGACTTAACTCACATCAAAAGCAACGTGACTTAACTCATATAGTGTCAACATGACTCAAAGAATATAGTTAATATTGTATAGAAAAGATAAATTGTTTGTTGTTTTACAAAAATTTCCTTTGTTAATGATGTGGAAAACGTAATGTCACATCTCATATGACTTTAAGCATTGTCGACTCACCCCACATATCAACACGGATCTTTTCAGCGTGTTTTGTCCTCGCTCGCACGCTTACCGGAAAACTTCCCGGTAGGTCACCCATCCAAAGACTACTCCAAGTCAAGCACGCTTAACTGTGGAGTTCTTATTGAATGTACTACAAAAAAGAAGATGCATCTTGTTGATACAGGTAGTATAAAATAATTCATATAAGCCTTCTTTCAACCATGTAGTCCAATACCTACATGGCCTCGAGATCCCTCTTATTTCGGTGTGATTCGGTTCGTCTAGAAGCTGTTAGGAGCCGCTCATTGTCGTGCCTTGTGCACCGGCGATCATTCCCCGCCTTTGTCAACCTTGGGTGTTGGACGTAAATTAAAAGAATTAGAAAAAGATAAAGAAATAAATAGTAAGGGGCATAATAGAAAAATAAATATTATGATTCCTTGATATTCTTAAGTGACGTATAATTTGGAACAAACGAATTTTGCTACAATGACATATACTCTTTCTGTCCCTAATTATAAGCTCACCTTCAAAAAACGTCTAGTCCCTAAATACAAAGCCCCTATGCACATTACTATGTACATTTATTACTTTTTTCAAACATAACCTTAATTAATACTACTACTAACTTATCTTGGAACATAACTGATAACTAAACAGGTATGTTTTTAAACAATACATACATCAAGGGTAGTCATGTCATTTCAACTTTAATCAGAAGTGAAATTTTGTCATTTTATGTTTTCTTATTCATTCTTTTATTGTAATTTCCCCTTTTCTCTCTGGCTTATCCTATTCTCTGCAAGACCTTTCCATTCATCTTTACCTCCTCCGTAAAACAATGACAAAAGCAGATATGCAGGATAAAACTCACATCACAAAATGTAGATCTAAGACGACCGAAGCAAGGCAGTGACTGGATTTGAGACGACGGAAAATGACTTGAGATCCAGCCACTGTCGTGAGGTACCTTATTGTCAGAATAGTTTGATTGAGTGATCATCACCCTCTGTCTCCTCCACTAGGCACACAGAGCTGGCGGTTGCGGTGGTTTTGTATTCAGAGCATGGTGGTTATAGCGGAGAGAGAGAGAGAGAGAGAGTGAGAGAGAGAGAGATAGAGAGAGGACAAAGAGGTGGTGGTTGAAGTGACACGTGAGAGAGGTTGCAGAGAACCGACGCGTCTTTGGTGGCCGACGGAGTGCGGGTGATTTGAGGCCTGTGAGAGCAATGATGCGGTGAGAGAGATGGTATGTTGTTTGAGGAAAAAGAAGAAAGGAAATAAAATAAAATAAAAAAGAGATGTATTGAGGAACATTGAGATATTATACGATGTCATTTATGTGTCTTGTTTTTTGTGTCAAGTTATCATTCCTCATCTTAGAATATCCTCAATATTAAAATGAGTGTCGTTTTAGCAAAAAAAACTGTTTCAAAATGAATGTCACTTTTAGTTTCCAATGCAATAATAACTTCTTTTTTTCAATTGTGCCATTCAATTAATACTATATACTACTTCCAAAGTATTATTTTTTTTTCTTTAACGAAAAACAAACAAATAATTGATTAGGATAATTTGGTAAAATAACATCTCTCTTTCTTTTAATTAATACATTTCTTAATATGTGTAAAAACTTTAAACGACATTCATTTTGAAACGGAGAAAGTATAAACAAAGGGCAATTTAATATCGTATAAACACATTAATTACACTTTCAATTTTTCTCAATGAATCATGCTAAATTTTGTATTGAAAGCATAAATATTTAAACTTTTGTAATGTCGAATACACAATGTTTAAGAAAATAATTCTATATCTATCTTTTTAACCTGTACCTTAAGGTTACCACACAAGTTAGAATTTCCCTTTCTTAATATAGGCATTTTTGATAAAGGGGCTTATAATATGGGATGGAGAGAGTAATTTGTTAGGAAGGGAAGGGGGCTTAATATCTACGTTTTTGGTCAAGGGGCTTGTTATTTTCAAAATGTCATTTTTATTTTAATGAAAAATCTTTCTTATAATCATTGCATTTTTAAATAGGTATATAAATAATCATTGCATTTTGAAATAGGTATCTAAAATAACATGGGACTGAGTAGGTTGTAAGCAATTCTTAATTGGAAATAATTTCAAGTCAAAATTATTTAGACACTCAAATGTAAAAAAAAATTTAAAAAATAAATAATTAAAGGCATATCATTTAACTTTGGTTTAAATATATTTTTAATCCTTACATTTTGTAACCATTTGAAGAATAGTCACTACATTTCATTAAATGTTTTTAAAATTTTCGTATTTTATCTCCGTTATCAAAATTAGTCATTGCTGTTGATTCTCTAATGGAATGCTGACGTGACAGTTAGCGAGTCCCAAAAGGTAAGGACTATTCTTCAAAGTCAATCAAAATGTAGGGACCAAAAAACATATTTAACCCTAAAATAATTGAGACTCACTAAATGCCACATCAACATTCCGTTAAAAAATTAACAACAGAGACTAATTTTGATAACGAATATAAAATGTGAGGATTTTAAAAATATTTAATAAAATGAAAAGATTATTTTTTAAAGAAGCGCAAAATATAAGGACTAAAAAGATACTTAACCATTTAATTTTTTTCATGTAAGAGTGTGTGTCCAAAGACTCCAAATTAATTTGATATGTGAACTTTGCCGTTAAAGTTTCTCTTAGTTGGCCGTTAAAAAGATAAATAAACTCTTGCTTACTTGCTTACCCCACCATGCACCCAGTCGGTGCCACCTCATGACGTGACCACTTTGTATTGGATACACCTCAAACATTGATGTCGGCAATTTTGTTCTATCCTATCCAACTTTATCATAAGCTTCTTTATCACAAGCGCATATCAACCCTCAATGATCAAATATTCCAAATACTATACTCACGAAAATGGAATTAAAAATACGGCATGCCAACACAGCCAGATTTTAGCAGCTTAATTAATTAGCCTAACCGAGTGAAATTAAAAACAATTCAGAATTCATACCGCTAATTAGTCGTTATGTATGTAAAGTATGGATAAGAGAATTCCTTCCATTTTATAAGTGGTAAATATTTGAACCTTCCGCCCTTAAAAAAAAATTATATCTATAACACATGTATGGATATAAACTACCCCTTTCAACACTTTTGGATTGAATTTTTTTCTTTTAAAAATACCCTTAATTTTCAATACAAATAACACATGTAACAAATAGATAAAAATAAATTTAAATTTAAATATTAAAATAAAAGTGTAACAAACACAAATGTTCAGTTTTTCCTTTATCATTTAATCATTTAAAAAGTGTAACAAACTAGATGAGTGTATTTATATATACTTTTTTATTATCCCAATTATACCCTTAAACAATAACTTTTTCTATAATAAAGATTGTTGTTGGCGACCTTAAAAAAAAAAAAAATTTAGATTATATATTTTTGTTATATTGTTAGTTTCATTGAAACAGATAGTCTTGATTAATTTGATTTGTTATAATTTGAAAAGAAAAAAACATTTATATTTTTACTTTTAATCAAAATTAAAATTTCATGAAGAAAAGAAAACCGTTAATAATTTTCTCAAACGTCAGCACAATAAAAAGAGCGGAAAGACGGACACGTGAATGTCCCGTCTTTCCACTAGCAATAATAATAATAATAATAATAATATTTGAACCCTGTACTCATTTAGTTTAGAGTCAGGTTCCTTACCCGATAATACAATTGGTTGAAAATTCGCTCCAATTTTAGAAAATTTAAAGGCTTAATAACAGTTTTCGCCCCCTAACTTTCACGAAGCGATTTTACCCCCTAAGAAAAACTACAAAACCGTCCCCTAAGTTTTGCAACTTTAGCAGTTTTGGCCGCCCAAAACAAAAGAAAAATAAAAAAAAACACGTGACACCTCACTTAGGGTGTCACGTCAGCGTAGACAGAATTAAAATTGGTCTTGGGGGCCAAAACTGCCACAGCCCACAAGTGCAAAACTTAAGGGATCGTTTTATAGTTTTTTTCTTAGGGGACCAAAATCGCAACTTTGGAAAAGTTAGGGGGTTAAAACTGCTATTAAACCAAATTTAAATGATCCAATTCGAAGGGACACATCTAAAAAAGTTTAATTTTTTTTCCTAGGAAACCACTTGGGTAAAATTGTCTACTTTTAATAACCATCTATCGATAAATGAAGCTCAATTTCTTTTGAGAAATTAAGATTAGCTCAACTAGTAATTCTTCACTTCTCATTGTTTAGTGTGTGAGTTTCGCTCATATACTCTTTAAAACAACTTTATACATATCAATTGTTTTTTTTAGTAGTGATATCAATTGTTTAAGAAAACAGATGTAGAGTCTCTAACAAATAAAATATAATGAATTGGGTAATAAAAAAATCTAATAAAATGTAATGAAGTGGTGATAATATTAGTTATTTATGCTACTAATTTTATCACTCCTTTTTACATTAGACACACAAAATGATTAATGATACAAAAAATTTGGTATTTTAAAATCAAAACGCCATCCTATATGTCATAGAATGTTGAGAGAAAAGTTATATTTTGATTGAAATATGAGGAAAAATGTTTCGAAAAGTTAAATTTTATATTAAATACATTTGACTTTTAGTATTTTTGGATCATGTTTTGTTATCTTATAAAAGTTTGAAAACACTACTCATAAACATATTATAAATTATATTTTTGCCCTCACTGTAATATTTTTTTTTTAAATATTGATCACTTGTTCAACAACAACTAATCACTCTTGAAGTGAGACATACATTCTCCTTTCTCAACTAAGTATTCATTTATACACAAGAGTTACACCAACCACATGCTTGCTAATCATTGTGATTGTTTTCTAATGAGCAATTAGTCATTATAAATCGTAATCATAATCATACGTTATAAAAAAAGTCATAATTAAATAATAAAAAAATTCTAGTACTATAAGTTAAAAACATAAAAAGAAATTATACAAAACAAAAGACATTATAAAAAAATGCAAATAAGTGACATCCACGTAACAGTAACGGTGACGGTGAGTGATATCCTCACTTCAAAGCAATCTATGCCGTTGCTTTGCCACACCCATCACAAAACGACGTCGCTTGCTTCAAATAATTCGAGTACTGAAAAAAAATCGAAACCGAAAAAAAGCGCTTCTTGCAAATTGCACCTTCGAATCACACCAAACGCGTTTCTCTCATCATCATCACCATTATCCCTTAATCTCTTCTCACATTACTCGTGGTGGTGATGGTGTTATTGAAACCGATTCACTTAAACCAAACATGATCAACCATTCATAATAAAAAAAAAAACTTTTTTTATCTTTCAATTTTAGGGTTTTTAAATTTTGTGCATTTTCCGATGAAGGATAACACCGGTGACTGTGGTGGTGGCGGCGGCGGTGGTGGATGGAAAAAGGAGGTTGTTTCGGACCTAACTATCACAATTGAAGCTGATGATGATAACAAAGGGGATTATATCAAATTGATGCCCGGCTCCGATGAGTGTTTACCGTTAACTGCGGTGGAGATGGTGGAGGAGTGTTCTCTGCCGTCGAGACGATCCGTTGTGTGGTATTGGGTCAAACTGGTTTTGTTGTTTCTGAGTTTAGGGTTTTTGGCTGTTGCCATTCTCAAATGGGTTGGACCCTATCTCATTGACAAGGTTTGTGCTTTTTTCTTCTCAAGTGTTTGTTTTTATATTTGGATTGTTTTGTGGAATTTAGGGCTTTTTTTTTTTCGTTATAAAATTTTGTTTTTTAGAATGAAGATTATGCACTGCTTTTGCATATAACATGTAACTTGCATTGAAATTGAAAACTTTGCTTGCAGTGAAAGCAATTCTGAGTCAATGAATATCTAATGGGTTGCATAATTTTAATTTTGCAGGAGGTGATTCCAATAATAAATTGGGAGACAGAGACTTTCAGTCCTCCAGTGCTTACTATTTTGCTGTTTGCTTCAGTAGCAATTTTCCCAACAATACTTTTGCCATCTACACCCTCTATGTGGGTGGCTGGAGTGACACTTGGTTATGGATTTGGGTTCTTGCTAATAATAACTGCAGCAGCTATTGGTGTGTCACTCCCTTTTATCATTGGTTCAATCTTCCATCATAAAATTGAAGTAAGTGCGGTGCCATTAAGATTTTGTATGCCTGTGTTGATTCACGTGTACTAATTTGGATATGATGTTTCATGAATCTATGCAGGGATGGTTAGAGAAGTATCCAAAGAAGGCTTCTGTTCTAAAATCTGCTGGTGCAGGGAACTGGTTTCATCAGTTTAGAGCTGTTGCCTTAATCAGGATCTCTCCGTTCCCTTATATGGTTTTCAATTATTGTGCTGTGGCAACAAATGTTAAGTACGGGCCTTACATAATTGGATCCTTGGTTGGAATGGTGCCAGAAATATTTGTTGCAATCTATACGTACACCCTCTTTCACTCACTCTCGTATCATTTTTTGTTATGCAATGAATGCATATCGTTTTATGTGGATTATTTCTTGAATATCTAATTTTGCGTTTGAACGTTCTCATGTATGCTTAAGGCTGCATCAACCACTTTTTGCTTTCATGTATGCTTAAGACTGCATCAACCACTTTTTGCTTACTTTTGATGTCCATGCCATACTGTGAATGTAGGTTATGTAATTGGCTTGGTTATGTTTAGCATAATATGGTTATTTCAAGAAAAGCAATTGCTTACTTTATGCTTTCATATATGGTACAAGTTGCTTCAGTTAGATTTCTTTTATGGTTTTTAGATTTTAAATAGCTGATGTAATTGAGAGTCTTGCAGACTCTCCATCATGGTTTACCATGTTTTCACGTTTCCCTTGTTTAGATTTCAAGAAAATACAATTGCATACTTTATGCCTTCATATATGGTAAAAGTTGCTTCCGTTAGATTTCTTTTATGATTTTAGATTTTAAATAGCCGATTTAGTTGAGAGTCCTGCCGACCCTTCATCTTGGTTTACCATGTTTTCACATTTCACCCTTCAATATGTTGTTTTCATCATTATTGATTATGCACTAGATCTAGAAATGATTTGGTGAATTGATGAATCTTTAATATGTTGATGAAAGTGAACTATTCCTTCATAGTTATTTCCATACTCTGAGGTGGGAGATTGCTTTTGCCTACTGCTTTTTGATTTGCAGCTGTATTTACAATATAACTTCCTTATGGATGCTTCCAATCCTGTTAAAAGTTTTGTTTGTGGTCATCAAAGTTCTTTGATTTTTCAATTTGTACTTGAAACAAGGGCAGTTATTATGTGTGAACAACTGAGCATCTTCATTTATGTCCTCTCGTTTTGATCCTCCATTCCTCCTTGAATTTGAACATAAGAAATATAGAGGGTTGGAGCAATATCAATTTGTCTAAAAAGTTGATTATAGCTTTTTTCTTGGGGCAGTTGGCTGTTTGGTTAACACTTGTCTGTATTCTCATTGAGATCTTAATTAGGAATATTATCCCATTACAAACTGTTCTAAGAATTCATACAGATGTAAGAGATTGCTCTATTTCGTTGCATGGCATGTGTGGCTTCTTGAATAAATCATATACTGGTCAAAGTTGTCTATCATAATAATGGCACTAATAACAAAAGGGCCTGAATGTCATCTATGGAAAATTTGCTTCCCACCCTGTTTCACAAGCAAAAATATTAATACAATATCCTTTTTGTCTGTTCCCATTTTCTAATACTATTTGTCATCATTCTGTGATATATATAGCTTTGATGATTCCCTTGACCCAATAAAGGGAAAAAATTATTACTGCAATAACATCAATGCTGTGAATGTGTTGATGTTTTTGTTGTCTTCTTATTTTTGAAGTGTTATAGGGAAAAAAATGTAAGCACAATCAACATCATACTTATTTGATTTTCGAGAGCCAAATGCTTAATTCTAGCAGATGAGAGTTTGTTGACTAGTAGGATCAAATTGGGGCGATAAAAAGTTCTATGGTTGATTCATGCTGGTAGTTTTGCATTGCATTAGTGGTAGCCCATCTGCAAGCACCGCTTCAGCCCTTCACTAAGGCTTTTAGCATGCCCTCACTCACTTTGAAATAGGGCAAATTTTTGCTTTGAAAGGCATCTTTAATTAATGCTGTTGATGTCAATTTAATGTTTGGACCTTTTTTCTTCTTTAATTCATGGTCAATATCTTTTTTAAGAATTTACCTTGTATGGTTTAATCTATTTCTGGCAAAAGCATTTTATCTAATAATACTTATGACTTCACCATTAATTCCTCGCATTTCACATGCAATTTATGTTGCCATGGTAATCCATTATTATTTCCAGTTACCCATTTCTGGTGTTAGTTTGGCTATAAAGATAGAGAAACTAACGATGCAAAATATCTGGACTTTATTGAACTTATTGGCTATTTACTGCAGAGGAATTTTGATTAAGACATTGGCCGATGCTTCAAATGAAAGGCAGTCTCTATCCGCCCAGCAGATCATTCTCAATGCTTTAGGCTTCTGTTTAACCGTGGTTACAACCGTCATTATCACTGTTTATGCCAAGAGACGGCTGAAGGAGTTGCAGGAGGAGGACAAGATGTTGCTGCTGCAATAGTCCAGTAGTTTTAGTCTGGACTTTGATTGTTTCCAGTATGAAGCAGCTACAACGTACTACTGTATATCATACTGGCAAGTAGCAAATGGTGCTCATTGCACTGCTAGGAGAGGTTTCACTTATCTAGTAACTTCATCCATGGAAAGGGTTGACCGACAAATGTATTATATAACATTGGTGGGAAGGGTTGACAAAGGATATCAAAGGAACCATCTAACTTGACTACAAAAATCGTTTACAATATGGTTTTACTTTTTAGTGCTTCTATATCACTGTACATGAATTTATTTATAGGATTTGATTCGAAGTCGGCAGGATTCGTTTGTGTAAATCAGATGCTTCACTATTTGTTGAATTGCCAACATGTGTTATTGGAATAATGTTTTGTCCGTATTGTTCACCTCGTTGTCGATTTTGAATGCCGAGGTTAATTTACGACCAGCAGTTTCATTTCTTCAACAGTACTACTATCTGAGTTCACATCATGGGCGCCATAATAAATGCTCCTCGTATGTAACATAACATTCAACGATTACACAAATAGTAGTATATGATGGTGACTTAAGGTTAACATCATGTTTAGGGGTCATACTAAAAGGTGTTCTGATACCGTTAGTTAATAAAGCTAAAAGTAGTAGGTTTACATTTAAAATAACGATTTTTAAGCTTTTATAAAGTTGAATTTTCAAAACTTGTTTCCTTAACCAATATTTGAAGTGCACACTTGAGCATTTTTCTATTTTTAGTTAGGCAAAGGTGACATCTTACCGTTGGATATATGTAGGATTAGGTGACATCGGCTAACAAGGTTTACGTCTTTTTTCTTTTTGGAAAACAAGAGGACTGAAGCTCAAAGAAAAGAAAACTAAGTCAAATGCTCAAAGAAAAGAAAACTACAGTGAAATCAAACGAGAAGTCAAAACTCTATTACAACTAGATAATAAAAGGAGATTTATCTAAGCAAGAATTCTTTCATAACACATCAAAGAGAAATCACCTTCACATCTCATGGTAGTTAAAGCATTTGTACCCCTATCCGTTTCATGAGAAGCATTATAAATCTTTACATCCCAGTCCATTTGAAGAAGTATACGATTTTTTTTAATCAACCTCAACCCAGACCCCAATAACAATGCTATAGACCCGTGATTAATGTTTAGCACCGCAACCTTTGAGAACCCACATATAATTCTAGTGCCAAAAAACTACACTCTGTAACCATTAACTCTTTCAACACGCTCTAAAACTCTGCAATGTAAGCACCACAATGGGACCATTTGTTTAGCAAATCCACCAAGGCTTCACCTGCAATGCCTTTAATCAACCTCCCACAGCCCGCAAACCCACAAAACCCTACATGCTGCATCAGTGTTTAGAACATTATAAAATGTTCAAGTCAATTGATATATAATTTTTAAACAAATAAGACCAATGTGTTTTTTAGATATATAATTTTTACACGTGCATCTAATCAAATCATATAGATATTTGGTATCTAATGGTGATTAGTCCACAACTATCCAATGGTCCCCTCTTGAGTTTGGCTGCAATAAGATTAATAGCTAAAAACATTTGAGTTGTACAATCACTATGGTATAAATTTAGGTTGTGAGTAAGGGGATCTAGTTAGTCTTTGGTCGTGGCTTTTGAGACACTGAGATTGAATCTGATGAGCAGATAGTAGTGAGTTTAGTTCTTGATGAGTGCAATACTAGACATTTATGCTTCTTACTGGTTAATCATATCTTTTAACACATTCTTCGGTTGGAGCATTTTTACATGGCTCGTGTGTTACGTGAAGATGGCCAATGCTTTTGGTTTACAAATATCTACTCGTATTTTTTTTTTTGACTGTATTCCTAATTTTGTCTCTTTCGTCTTGTTGGCGGATATGAACGCCATTATATTTTCTAGGAGTTAGTTTTTTATGGTGGGTATGATTCGGTTCAGGATAAAAATTGAACCAAACCGAATTGAACGATTTGCTAAATTTAAAATAACTGAATGGAACCGAACGGTTTCAAACCGAACGAAACTATTATCATTGGTACCATTGAAAAAAATATAAAAAACCAAACAAAATCAAATTTTAGAAATTTGTAAAACCGAACCGAATTCTTTCGAACCAAACCAAACTGTTTTTAATCGAACTGTTTCAGTTCAGTTCTAGAATTGTTAGTAATTGTTTGGTTTTTTTTTTAGTTTGGTATGGTTCAATTTAGCAATTTGGTTCAATTTTTTGGTTTTTTTGCCCACCCATGGTGTTTCCCCATCACATTTTTTAGGGCTTAGCCCCAGTTTCCCCATAAAAATAAATAGATTAGACTAGTCATGGAGTAACTATTAGAGCGACTAATTTTTCACACAAATAGACGGACTATCATTGTAATTGTAGACTCATGAATCAAACACAAATTCCTTTTTTTAGAAGACTTTTCTTTTTAATGACAAATATAATACATAAAAGGCTTAAATATGTAAAAGGTCCCCGTAAGTTCGCGTGTTTTTGGTTTTCGTCCCTGTGTCTTTTTTTGTTCTAAAACAAACCCCGTAAGTTGTTAACTTTTTGGTTTTGGTCCCTAACGTTAACTTCTGTTACAAAAACGCTTTGTTGACAAACGGAGGCACACGTGTCACTCGCTGACATGGCAAAATACACTTATGTGGCCTGACAGATGATAAGTGATATGATTTGAGGGACTAAAACAAAAAACGTAAAAGTATATAGGGATGAAAGTGAAAAACGTAAACATCAAAATTTGAATGTTAAAAACTAAAGGACTTCATCTTCTTCTTCTACTCCTTGCCAAATCCTTCATCACTTGCGCCCTTTGAGAAAACCCACTCCTGTCAAACAATGTGTTGTAGATTGTTTGTTATTAAGTCCAGTGTGATTTCCATGATATGTTAAGGCCCTGTTTGGATTATGAACTTCATGTGCGCTTATGTATAAGCTATTTCTGTACTAAAAGATAAAATCATGTCAAATTACTTTTCAATAAGCTATAAGCTATTTTCGTATTTTTCTTTAAGAGTTTATGGGAATATTATGAAAACAGCTTATGCACATCTCTTAAGCTATTTTCGTGATTTGTGAGGGATGATGGTATGCTTTAAATCATCTGATAGGATGTTGGGTACATGAATTAGTCTTCAATTAAAAAATCTCAGGTCAATTTATTTGATATTTTAGTTTAAAAAATCTCAGGAATTGGTATATATGGTGAGATTCTTTGGCATAGTTATGTTACTTTTGATCCTCACACATCGCTTAAGTTATTTCCATGATATGTTAAATGTATTATACTATCTTGTGTTTTACTATTGTTGGTTTTGTTTTTGAATCGAATGCATTATTATTGTGGCAGGACAATCCTAATGGATCTTCAACAAGTAAAAAGGTCACTTGTAACAACTGCCCTTACATGGTGTCTTATGTCTCCGCCGAAACCTCTACATCCGGAATACTATTGGAGGATGTTCTGCACTTAACCCAAGCAGATGATAACCATGACCTTATTGAGGCAAATGACCTTGTTGCCCCTAATGGTTTGTTTGGACTTGGTATGGAGAAAATATCAGTTCTTAGCATGTTATCAATGGAAGGATTTACTGCAAATTCATTCTCCATGTGTTTTGGACTGGATGGCTTTAGGGACAAAGGAAGTCTTAATAAAAAAACACCCATATTTAAAGAGTATGATGATGAAAAAAAATGGGAGAAAAAGTTTAACACACTGAATGCATAGTTCAAATTAGAGGGATGAACAAGAGATTTCAAGGAGATGAAGAAATTGGCAGGGAGAAGAACAAGAGAAAACAAATGGATGAAGAATATCTAGTTTTTAAATTTTAAATTTTGATGTTTACGTTTTTACAATTTGGTCCCTCTGCAAATTTGCGTTTTTGATTTTGGTCCCTCAAAACTAGTCACTTATCTAATCCCAAGCCACATAAGCCACTAACGCCAACTCAGCCTTCGCCACGTGTGTTTCCGTTTGCCAGCAACGCGTTTTTTTAACAGAAGTTAATGTTAGGGACTAAAACAAAAAAATTAACAACTTATAGGGTTTGTTTTAGAAAAAAAAAGATACAGGGACGAAAACAAAAAACACGCGAACTTACAGGGACCTTTTACATATTTAAGCTTATATGAAATATAGAGACACAAGGGTCAATAAGATATACAAACTACAAAGAGTGCAAAAAATACTCAATAAGTAACATACAAGATGTAATAAACGAAGAAATAACTAGTTCATATGACATAATAAGTAGTTAATGATAGGTCAAATACATCCCCGGGTCCTTTAAGTTTCATGTTTGTTTCAGATAGATCCTTTAAGTTTCTAAGGTTTCAGATAGGTCCTTTAAGTTTCGAGTTTGTTTTGGATAGGTCCTTTAAGTTTATAAGGTTTCAGATAGGTCCTTTAAGTTTCGAGTTTATTTCAGATATGTCCTTCCTATCAACCTCCGTTAAGCCAAAGTTAAAGGACCTATCTGAAACAAACTCGAAACTTAAAGGACCTATCTGAAACCTTATAAACTTAAAGGACCTATCCAAAACAAACTAGAAACTTAAAGGACCTATCTGAAACCTTAGAAACTTAAAGGACTTATGTGAAACAAACGTAAAACTTAAAGGATCCAGGGAGGTATTTGGCCTTAATGATATTATAAGAAAAATAATAATTCCATCAAAATTAACAAAAAATATTATTTTTCGTAGTATGCGTAATTTTATTTTTTTTGTTAACCCGGTTCTCATGAAAAATGTGGATAATTCAGATTTTGATCGACATAGGTGAAGTTTGATAAAAAATTAAATGTGTAAATAATTCTAAAACGAAAACAAACATATTTTAACGTATATTCACATTTAATTTTAAAGTGATACATTGGATACAAAGTGATATTATTTTGAGAAAAATATTTGATACAAAATGAAACTAACATTCCCTAAAAAAAATGAACTAACATTTGTTTCATTCCTAACTGTGACAATCCCACCTCATTGAAGGACCTAAGGCCTATTTTCCTTTAAAATATTTTATTTTATATAAGACGATTTCAAAGTTGTAAGCCAATATGCTGAAAGTTTTCTTGGATAAATGTATATCGGAGGAACAATCAGCTTTCGTTGAAGGAGGATCAATTCAAGACAATGCCATAATAGCTATTCATGTGAAGAGGATAACTAGAGAGTGGAGAGGGGACGGAGTTCTCAATGGATGATGTTGTGTACTAGCTCTTTTAACTATTTAGTGCAGGTGAATTTTGATAAGGTTAGCCCGATATATCTATACAGAGGACTCTCCCTAAAATAAAATAAAAATCTATTTAGAGGACTGTGTCAAGGATAATCTTTATCTCCTTATATATATATGGAAATCGGGGCGACCGCCACCCTTAGTTACTTTTTTTTTTTGAAGAAGCTAAAATGAAATATATTACCAAAGAAAAGTGTGCCTCCTAGTACAAGGTGTACCAAGGAAGAAACACAAAGTCTGAACAATATTTACAAGGGAAATGAAAAGATATACAAAAAAGAAAGAAACTATTAACCTATGCCCAGCATGGTGAACGGACTCAGCCACCAGCCATGTAGATTGAGGGGAAGAGTAACGTACTTCGCCTTCAACCACATATAGGAGATGAACTTAATCCTATCAACCACCTGAAAAACGGGGCATTCTTTGCCTTTGAACAATCTATTGTTTCTTTCCTTCCATATTTCCCACACCGTTGCAAACCAAATAACCTGTAAAATAGAGCCCCGCCTCCGCCCAGGACCACCACAAAATCCGAACTGATGAAAATGATCAGACACATAAAGTGGGTTGGCCACTGAGATGCCAATCCAACTATAAATTGAGTGTCAAACAGTACCAAAGAAATTACAATGAAGAAATAAATGATAAGACGTTTCGACAATGCCGCAACCTGCTACACACAACCTGAAATCAAAATGAATCACACCTCGCCGGAGTAGATTGTCCTTTGTAGACAATCTATCCCGAAACAAGCGCCAAGCAAACAACACGACCCTCTCGCTTGAGCATGTGAAAGACTCTCTCGCTTCCCTAAATATTATGTTCGCCGTCTTCATGAGCTTAACTTGCTAATATATTTTTTTTTAGAACACCAAACTTGCTAATATTTTTTTTTTTTTTTACAAAAAACCAAACTTGCTAATATATTAACATGCTGTAACTTAATTTAAAATATAAAAAATTGATGATAATATTGAGAAGCAACATGCAAATACATCCGCACAAATAACATGTTTTCAGACAAAGATGGAAAATTACAAAAAATCTGAAAAGTGTAGTTGTTATAAATCTTAAAGCAAGATATTTTTCCAACATTTCCTTCCTTGATTCTAGCCTAAGTCATAATCCTAGTTATTATCGGCATAATATTTGATTGTCTTGTCACGTTCATCTCAATGGTGGTTGTAAATGGAGGGATGGTGATGGGATTCGTGAGTCGGCTTCGAGGGGGAGGCTATAGTTGGATTCAATCTCCTCAATTTCAAGATGTTCATGAGTTGTGAGTAATTTGATGATTCAAGGGAAAAGAATACGAGACTTAGAAAATATTCATTCATTGTTCCTTACTTGTGTGCCCAAGATACTCTTTCAACACCTCTTTTGTCATATGTTAACGTTGATACAATGAGTTGGAATGATAAAAATAATGGTAACCATCAGAGGTGAATATCAGGTCGGTTCAGGCCGAAACCTCCAATCCGAACCAACCCACGAGTGATGAACAAAGACTCAAATCTAACCTTTTAAAATTTTAGATTAGCCGGGTTCGGTTTTTTGGGTTCACCAATTCGGATTTTCTAGTTGCTCTTTTTTCCCTTTTCAAATCTTTTTTTTTTCTCGTATTTTTGGTGAGAGAAAATGAAGATAAGGGGAACACAACGTTGAAATTAGAAGATCCAAAAGGAGAAACATCTTTCCATTTTCAGTTTCATTATTTTTCTCTCATATGACAAGATCCAAGTGAAATTAAATTCCAGAAAAGATGGATGATAAGAAGAAAAAAAAATTAGATTCTAGATGAAATTGGATTCCAGATCCAAGAGAATATTTTTCTCTCTATTTTTCACTCTCTTATTCACGGTGTATGATTAATACTGGCATATGATGAATATCCAAAAGAACAACATAGATCTAGCACGCAGTGAAGAAGAGACGTGGTTATTGAAGACGAGATAATGAGGTTATGGTTGACTACTTGAGAGAGAAGGAGGTTGAGTGACGAAGATAAATGTTGGAGATGGAGGCTAGGTTTCGAAAGGAAGAAGAATTGTGAAAGAGAAATAGGCTTGTTTTGTTGATGGCAACTGTGAGTGAAATGAAGAAAAAAAGAGTGGGGGAAAGCATCTAGGGTTTGACGTTACTAGCCGAAGTGTTTGGGCTTGTGTATTTTTTTTAGGGAGTCCCGCAAAGTTTATCTGAACAATGTATGAGTTGTGATCCATTTTAACCCAAACCAAATGCGTGAACTTGCATTGGGTTGATCGAGTAAATTTGGATCGATCTGTAACTGCCCACCCCTAATATCTTGATAGTTAAATCAGGTTACAAACCTCTTATGAGAACTATGAGGAGTGTGGCGGGGGATTTCATAATGGAGCTTGGAATGGTGTTTGGAATGCAAGAACACCTCAGTGAATTCAAAATCTTGGAGAATTGCAGAGAGTGCCTTCGAAGAATTCAAAATCTCATCGATTGATAGAGAGGCCTGTGCATTGTTCTTAGAATTATGAACTGTGCGGGGAACAATGGACATCCGATTGGCATTTGTTTTTGAAATTTTGGCACGTAGGGGACATATGTCTTATAGGATGTCCAGGACACCAAGAATGTCGAATACAATGTCAATGACACTCAACAATAAATACTTAACACAATAAACAACACACAACTTTAAAGCAAAGTGCAGGAAGGAAATAACACATGATATTTGTTAACCAAGTTCGGTGCAACGTCACCTACATCTGGGGGCATCCAAGCCATGAAAAAAATCTACTATAATAGTATTAGTTTGAAGTCCTATGTGAACAACCTCCGGTTCACTACCTTCTCACATAATCACTACCCGTGATATTTCTATTTAAAACTCTCCTAGATATGAGATCTCATCTCACTTCCTCTTAATCACACAACCCGTGATTACAATAAAGAAGGATTCACACTCCAATGAAACAAAACCTACTCTTTGTGATGAGATCATGAGTTCATTAAACATGTGGAAGGAGACATATAAAAAATGCACTAAAAAATGAATAATTTATTCTTTTTTTCAGTCCATTGGTTATATATTTAATTCCAAGTCAGCATCATACATTCTAATTGAATAATTTCTTCTATGAGCTATTATTCTCACTGCTTGGGTATTAACTAGTTGAAGATTCATGGGTTAATTCTTTAGTGTCATTTGATTCATCATTGCAAAATTTGATACATGAAGTGGAGAATTATTAAGTCACAAGCTGCTCAAGGGACAATCTCGTTGGTTTGTATTGCTTCCAAAGTAGAGAATTGTTTTGATTCATGGTACTAGCACATCAAAGACCAAATAAAACGTGATTTTAAATGTCCCAACCATTCAGCTCAATCCCAATGAAGATCAATGGGGCTGGTTCATAACGGTGATATATAATTAAAGGAGCAGCTCACATCAATTTTCAGTTTTGGAATACATCTGAGCATTTGGTTAAATTATTGGAGCAGCTCACTAAATGGGAATTCTGATTCGGCCAAATATGCATTCAATACATAGCAATTGAATTCTTGAATTTTACTACCTGAAACTTCAATTAGACCAGTAAAACACGTACAAGATTCCAAACAGTTGAATTTCTTGATCGCTCACAATCTTTTTGAAGACGTTGTGTTACTTTATTTTTAGTAAATAAAATGTAAGGCTAACCAGTCATTTATTTATTTTCTTTAGATTAATATTAGGTGTATTTTAATTAATTAGTGTCCTATGAGTTCATTAGAGCAAGAGTTCTATAAATCATAAGTTTCATTATGAAATTGTTAAGAGTCCCACATCGGATAAGTGATAGTCTGACAATGTGTTTATAAGTGGGGGCAATCCTCACCTCACAAGTCGGTTTTGTGGGGATGTGTTAGGCTCAACCACAGTTTCTAAGATGGTATCAGAGCCTCTCTAAAATCTATTGGGCCACCAGCTATCAGGTTTCCGCTATCGGACCACCCACCATTTATGTCCACGAACCAAGCCCAATAGTGCTGGTCGTGAGGATGTGTGTTAAGAGTCCCACATCGGATAGGTGAGTCTGACAATGTGTTTATAAGTGGGGGCAAGTCACCTCACAAGTCGGTTTTGTGGGGTTGTGTTAAGCTCAACCACGATTTCTAAGAGAAATAAGGATGTAGAATTTTGATAAAAAAAAATACATTTTATCTATTGTGAGAGCTTTGTCTCTTTTTGGGTTCTGGATTGAACCAAGTTTATGGAATCTTATCAATGGCTTCCTTACCATTGTGACGATTCTTCATAGCTTATTATTCATGCTTGGATTGGAAGTGATGTGACACATTCTTTACCATTCCTTTCCCCAAATCCATCTTTTTATTTTTATCTTTTATTCCTATACGATTTCTGTCCTTCGTCACTTTGCTTAAAAGCTTCAGAGTGATTCACAGATACAACTCAACTATCAGTCCAACTCAAGCATCAAGGTGATACAAGAGTGACTCACAAATAACATTGGACAAACTAAAACCTTAAATGATACTTTAACAATTGCGGCTTCAGTAGTATTCTTTAGGTTTGAGTCTTCCTTTATACAGTTAGAGTATGTATGGGCTTGATGAAACAATCGGGCTTAACAATACAACTGATCCAAAGAGTCTTCAACTACAATCTTCTAGAAGCGACTATATAATGTTTCCTAAAATGTTTAGGTCATTTAATACAATTAACACACATGAGCAAACCGTCGCAAGCATCTTCTAGAACAACACGCTTCTTGGAGCACAAACTACGTGAATTGTATCTTCAATGATCTCACGCATAAATCAAATCTTCCAAGATTGCAAAACATAATATTTCACCTTAACCTAAAATGTCGTACTAACATGTCTAGAACATCTGGTCCAATATCTTGCTCGAACAACTTGTTTTAACAAAATACAACCAACACAATATAGAACACAACAGTTTTTTCAATGCATTGGCAGTTTACAATGTTTGAATGATGTTCGAATGTGGCATGTATTGAGAGATAGAGTCATACGATTTTTTACAGTAACAGAGTTTCTCTGTGATGTTTCTTCACATGACAATTTTTGTTTGATCGAGTATTTGTCAGTATTGTTATTTACACACATTTTATCAAAATAAGATCAATAGTGTTCCCCACTTTCCTCCTTCATAACTCAAACTGACGATCCTTTTAGGGATCAATATTTGCTACTAATTTATTTATTTAATTTTATAAAATTTGCTACTAATTTGTTTAACATATACTTTGTTTTTTTTTCCTGGTAGAAACTACTTTAATTAAGGCATTTGGCACCTCATTCACACTCTATAGTACTTTAATTTGTTTAACATACACTTTGTTTTTTTATTGTTCTAGGTAGAAACTACTTTAACTAATGTCTAACTGAATGTTTAAATCACAACTTAAAACTCTTTGCTCATATTTGTGAGTTAATATTGCAAAAATAGAGTTGTGACCTTCCTTCACAAGCTTATACCTTAACCAAGTGAGGCGCATGTACATCCCATACAAAGATTTTGATATTTTTTTAAAGATTTTTTTTTTGACAAAAAAAATCAAAATCTACAATAATGCATCGATAGTATAAATAACTTTTAATTATTTGCTAAAAAAATTATATTTAATTATATTTTATCATTTTTTTATAGTATAATATTCAGAAAAAACAATTCACTTTTCAACAAAACGATAAAACATGAAGAGAAGTACGTCTAAGAGCATATCTATAATATTATGATTGAACTTAAACTTTTTTTTTTATATTAAAAAGAATCAAAATTTTATTATTTAGAGTAGAATTTTGTTAAGGAAATTATTTATCTTTTTTTATAATATTTTTAGTTGTTTATTAATATTTTTACTTCATATATTCATCTCTTTATAATAAATAGTTAAAGATATTTTCAAGAAAACAATAGCTTGAGTAAAAAAACAGTTGTTTTTTATCGGACAAAACAATAGTTTTTTTTTAAAAACAAATTATCAGAAGTAGATAATTAATATCACTTTGAATTTCATAAGTTAAAGTATAAAACTATAAACCAATAATAATATATATTTTTTCCTCTAAAAATTATAAATAATACTTTTTTTACAAGAAATACTATATTTTTTTAAAATTTATAAAAGAGAGTACTAGTAAAATAATCGCCACCCCATGGCCCCACCAGAGCAGTGATACATCATATTCCCAAAGACAAAACAAACGGAATTCCTCACCTTCCATGCTTCCCACACGGCCACGGGTATTCAGAACAAATAAAGTACTACCAAAGTGTGACCCATACCTATACTCTATTTTGATTCAAATTTCAAGCACTGGTTACCATAAATCGGTCCCATAAAAGCTCCCTATAACATTTTCAAATTTTGGATCCTTGTTCGTTTATGTAAACATAAACATCGTGTTTGTGATTTTGTGTTGGTACAAACAAATTAGAGACACCGGCACAATATAAAACAAAAAATAATAATGATAAAAAATCTCTTGCGCTCTTCGTTTTGTTCCCTTCTTCTCAATTCCAAGAATAGTCACCTTCCTCTTCACAACACACAAAAAACACTCCCATTAAAAATAAACGCTATTCAGCTATAGTCAAACATAAATAATATTCTCTCTGTTGTAAAATGATCGATCTAGTCGACTGTTTTTTACATGTCATTTTAATTTTTAATATATTTTATTACATATAAGCAAGAATTATAAAAAGTTGATATATTGAAAATATTTATAGGATAAATTCAATAACATTTTGTATTTTTTTTTTTACAAAATAACATTTTGTATGTTACCATGCCATGCGTCTTTCTATATTAGTAGAAAAATATGATCAAAATATGTTATGTGAATAATATACATGGTCAAACTAAACCACTTATTTTAGGATTTGGATTCCCTGTTGTAACTGCGTGATGCAGTTACAGCTTCCAGTTGTCCGATCAAAATGAACAATCGAGATTGTTTTGCTGTGTGAACTCAGTTTGAAATCTGAACCCTCCGATCTCAAATCAATGGTCATTATCTGTTACAACGTGAAACAACACCAAAACCTTACAGCACGAAAATTGATCCCTTATTTTATAAGAGAATGAATAATAAAAAGATATTGAGAGTTGGAAACACAACTCATTGGTCCTTTAATTTTGAAAAAAATACCAAGTTAGTCATTTAAGTTTTAAATAAGACCTTTAAGTTGTTAATTTAATGCACTATTACCCTTCTAAGGACCTATTTGAAATTTACAAAACTTCAAATAGATGCATTAAATTAACAACTTAAAGAGAATATGAGATTTTAGGATGAACAAATATTCATATAATAATATTACATCGTTGGTATTATTAAAAAAATAAGAATTTATATTATATTATTGATGTCAGTGAAAAAGAATACTGTACACATGATTTGTTGATTTTATTATATTTTAAAAGTTACAAATATTCATATTTATAATTTTAATTAAAACAAAAAATTTCATACAAAATAGTGCTTATAATTTATACAGGATAACATGCGATATAAAAAACACCAAGACACATGAATACTCGTATTTTTGCAATTAATAATAATATAAATAAAATAAAAAATTGAAATTTGGCGTTTAAAAATGAACTCATTCACTCACACTAGTAGTCAATACTAGACTCTGAGAGGACAGAGAGCAGTCAGAAGAAGTCTCTATCGTCTTCATTTCAATTATTCGGGTCAGATTCGGGGCTCCGCAAAACAAACCGGTTTATGACTTCACCCACTTCACTGACACAGTATTTAGAATCAGATAGATAAACAGAGTTAGCTCGTTACGAATCATTCATGATGATGGAAGAAGACGAAGAAATTGAAATACCACACGTTTTCATAGCTCATGAAATTGATCTTGAATACGAATTCGACGCAGCACGTTTCTTTGATTTCACTAAACCTGAATCTTCTTCCGATGCTCTTCAAGCTGAACTTTGGTTTCAAAATGCTCCTACCTACCCTCCTTCTCGTTAGTCTTCTCCTTCTTCTTCTTCATTTCTTCCATCATTATTCATTTTTATTTTATTTTTTTATTTGTTTTTGTTTCAGCTTTTGTGACGAAGTTAGCGGTAAGAGAGGAATTTGACTATGACGATGTTGAATGTACGGAAAATGTGGTTGATGATGATAAACAACATGGTCCTACCGTTCCTTCTCAGATGGAAATTTCCGACACTGTTAATGGTAACTTGTTTCTTTGCTCTCTTGAAATTACTCTATTATCCAGCAATGTTACTCACATTATCTTTTGAATTGACTTTTTTTTTAGCTCATGCAAAACAATGTATACAAATAAATAAGCTTTTATGTATTATTCAGAATCCTGTCAAGGTAGTTTATGAAAAAATAGCTTCCGAAGATACTTTTTTTTTTCCTGCTTACGAAGATACAATTTTCGTTAGTGACAACTTATGAATTAACATAAAAGCTTATTTATTTGCATAAGCTAAAAAATAAGCCGATCCAAACGGGCCCATAATTGATTCTAGAGGTGTAAAATTGAGAGCTATGAGGTGTAGAATTTATTTTGACATGTTTGATTGCTCTCCAGTAGAATTGATTCCAATTTGAAGCTAGGAATTGTAGTTTTCCGGTATAAACATGATTTTTACACTGAAATTGACTTGTGAATTGATATATAAAAGAGGAAATACCTAATTTGGTCCTTGAAATTGTAGGAATGTACCTATCGAGTACTCCACGTTATGAATATTTCCAAATGATGATTAAAATTGCAAAATTGTAGGAATGTATCTTGATTTGTTATCAATTGCATCTACGACATCATTCGCTTAATTTTAAATGTATCACCGGCATTGCCAGCTTAATGCCCTTATAGTCTCTGCAAATCCCACCGGAGAAATGGGCTTGATTAGTATCTTAAAATTTCAGGGGTCACTTTAGAAAATTGATTATGTGGGGACTAGATTCATACGGTCCAACAATTTCAGGGACTGTACTTGTATATATCATGACTTATAATATCATTGTTTGTATAATGCACCTTTTTTTGTTTGTTTTTGTTAGTGTTTTAAAACTAGGAGATTGGAAATCCCTTTTTTCCGGGGTCTCTGGTAGGGTCCTTGTGTTGGTTCTTTAGTCATGTGATTAATCACATGGAATGTGTATTGAGGTGTTTCCATGTTTTTTTCACTAATAAAATGTACCTGCTTTGGATCTGCATAAGTCTTAGCCTAATGTTTTTAATTATTCACCGTCATTCTTAAATAGCTGCAACAGTGATTTTTTTCTCAGTATAAATGCCAATTCCGCTGGAAGAATTAACTGGTTGTAATATGTCCAAATGAACAAAACTACTGAGGCAGTAAATTGGGGAAGTTTGCTCTATAATGGGCTTATATCATAATACATTTGTCTTTAACATTTGATGATTTCAGAAACATTTTCAGTATTACATTAGGGTCTATTTAGGAAGGCTACGACTCTTGGCTGGTTGATGGTGCCTTCTACTTTATAATTGTTAGATTTGAAACCATTTGGTTAAAAGATCTCTTGCTTGATGGCTGCGATTTTATATAACAATGGTATGAGGCCACTACAAATACCTTTGCGTAATAAGTATGACACGATGGTCTTTGTTCTAACGATAGGACGGTAGATTTGTTTAGTGTCTTAGCATCTTACAATTCTTATGTGAATCCAACCATCAATTTGTTAGTTGCACAACTACAACTTTAGCACCATCAATACCTTTCTTTAAACTCAATTTACAGTTGAAGGTTCTTATATTACATCTGTTTCTCGTACCATGGTAATTTTTATATGAACCGAAGTTCCATGACGCCGTGGATTGACTCTCCCAAAAGTTTAAGATAGGAAGAATGTATTAGTCCACTTTATGCTGTGTTGAAATATAATTTGGTTATGAATTATGTTGGCGGCAAGGATCAAACTTATAACTATGTCAAAAACTAGTTTTCCCAAAAGCTTAAGGTGTTAAAGTAGACACACTTGAATGGTTTTATATCTATCGCATAACCATGTTTTAGACTCTACTTTTGTTATTTCTATCATTATGTGTTTGCCATTCTCTAGCTTTCTCTCTCCACACACGTCACTATACTTTTTCCTATACCTCAACTTGTATACTCTCCCTTTTTCATGACATCTATTTCTCTCTTTTCTAGGACATACACGTGGCAGCAAAGCAACTGGTAACAGTTTGAATTCTAATTTTAAACCTGCTGTGCCAAAGAGTTCATCATTAATGAAACCTACAGCTACTCAACGGGCTAGGCAAATTCGTCCAGCTAAAAATGTTGGTTCAAGGTGATTATTGGAACAACTTATCCTTTCTTCATAGTTAAATAGACATGATTTTTTTGCAGTCCATGGGGTGGAGTGTATGTGGTAGCAGAGTGCGCTGTAAATTGCTATTCCTTTTGAAATGTTCCATGTTAATAATGCACTCTCCCACAGTGTCTTTGTTTTCTCCCACAGTGTCTTTTGAAATGTTTCATATTTTTTTTAGTAAGTATTACATTTGTTCCTTTACCTTCTTCCTGGTGCTTTAAAACCCCGCATAATGTTATGTCGTCAACTCTTCAATTCTCAGATTTCGGAAGCCACTAACTCAGAATGAAATGAATTCATCTACGTCCTCTGGAGCAGAAAGCCAAGCTGCGAAACGGCAAAAACTAGAGGGTGGTCATTTGCACAAGGTCTGTAATTTTTATATTCTCCCTCCTCTGAATTTATAATAATTGAAGAAACTGCGTTTATATTTGTCAGTTTGCGGTATATATTAGAGATTGATCATAAAGTTGAGTATTAAATGCAGTAAAATTTTGTACATTTCCTTGTAAGTTCCAAATAACGCCCAACATCGTGAAACATTTAGGGGTGGTAGTGGGATTTGTTATAATGGGCTTTGTTTATTCCTCACAAGCTCCTAATTTTTTATTGCACTAACTCTAGACCTAAACCAGAGCATAGACTCGAAAAAAATGGATTATGTAGACGTCTATGGTTCATTTGGTTGAGAAAAGAAAGTGGAAGGAAAGAAGTAAGAGAAAAGACAGTGAAAGGAATGGAAGTGAATAGAAAATGAATGGAAAGTGAGATGTATTTTAGTTGTTTGGTATGAATGAAAGTGGAAAGAAATTGAAAGGAAAGATAGTGTATTTAGTAAATGACATTAAAATAGAATATTATATATTTATTATATATGTATATCGGTGGTATATTGCTAAAGAAAATAACAAACTGATAGTATATCTACAAAATAAAATAACAATATAAAACTGGAAAAATGAAGGCCATGTAGTGATTAACCCAATTAATTTGAAAATTCAGAGCACTTGAACTAAAAATTAGGCATCAAATGCAGGGACTGCATCGTCATTTTATTTAAAATTTCTTGGTTTCCTACTTTCCGTCAATCTCAGAGGTAGGGTTTTTTGGCGTGGGACCCACTGAAATGAAACTTTCCTTCCTCTCTGACACACCAACCAAACAGTGGAAACCCAATGTTCAAGAAATTTTCCTTCCTTCATACTTTCCGTCCATTCACTTTCTCTAGATCCAAACGATGCACATATGAAGATTGAACTGGGTTGATCTGAAATATATGCTAAATAATATCATCACATTTACAATGCAGTGGTCAAAGAATCAAGTTCATACAGTTGGTAAATATATCATATGTATATTAGCATTTCCCTCTATAAATACAATGATTATTTATCTCCTTTAATTTTAGGACATTACCAAGAGGAAAAACGGCACTATATCACTGTAAAAAAGTGTGATTTTAGAAGTAGAAGATTGGACTAAAAAACTTACATTGAAATTTATCAATATCTCACACACATATATGGGTTAGGCTAGGTAATACGAAGGTTGGCCCAAAGTCAGCCCTTGTCAATATTGGTTCATTGAATGAGACCCAATAGTTAGAACAAGTTATTTCTCGTCAGCCTGATCAGAATAGTCTGGGTCAATTGGGTTGGCAAGATGGGTTGTGTTGTTCTCATACCAAAATACATGAGTGGCATTATATTCTAGCTTCCCATGTTTAATTGGGCTTAGATAATATTTTATCGTATTTATTTTGGATGGGATTTGAAATTCTTACTATATCTTCTCTATGACAGGTTACTGATGCGAAGCAGCAAACTAATTTTGTGCACAAGAAACCTATGCGGGTATGAATCCTAATGCATATTTCTTAAATCCTGCCTTGGCAAATTTGCCAAGTACTCTATTTGTATGAAATAAAAAATGTATTATTTTTGTTGTCCTAATACGGGACTATTGTTGAGTGGAAATTTTTCAATGATAAAGGGATCCTCTATTGAGTACCTAAACTTCAAATGGGAATAGCCAGACTGATTCCTATCTACTAAAGGGTCTTGTTTTTTAAAAGGTGTGAAAGAGATTTGCCTGATCCACTCTATACATTCACCTGTTGCAGGCTGTAAATGTTGAGCAAAACTCTGCTTGTTCTAAGCTGAAGCTTACTATTCCCAGAGAGCCTGACCTAAAAACAGCACACAGAGCACAAAGGATAAGGTTTGTCGTTTTGGATGAGTAGCGTTCATGAAATTCCGATGATAAATTTTCCTCTTGAGATAATAGAAATTAGACAATGAGAAATATTTTTGCTCAACAGACCCAAAATTGTTGGAGAAGCAGAGCACATGACAGTGGCTGCCCCCAGGTTCAAAGCTCGCCCATTAAATAGGAGGGTTAGTACATGCTGTAGATATAATTGCTATAATCTGGTTAACTTTGATGCATGATTGCCATCATCTTCTCTAATTATGTTCATATTCTAGATTCTCGATGCTCCTTCCTTGCCGCTTCCGAAAAGGAGCACTCCACGCTTGCCAGAATTTCGAGTAAGAATAGAGTTTTTTTTATGCTTTCTATCCTCTCATCTTTATCATAATTTCATTATCATAAAAAGGAAAAGAACCGAGATAGCAGTTAATCAGGAAAACAATTTTTTCCGGCATTAACAATATTGAAGCTCATGTTTTATATGTCAACTTCTCAGGAGTTTCACTTGAAGACTTCAGAGAGGGCCATACAACACACATCTGCTACCTCAGCTTCACATCACTGCAATGATTCTGATAAGGTCAATTTAGTTGATACAATTTTAACCACATGCATGTCCTTCATGTTCTTATATCTAGTTGAAGTTTATATAGGAGAAACATTTATTACTTTTTTATGATGTATTTGCATATTATGTTTATTTTCCTGTTACATGATAGATATGAATGGCCTTTTAGAAACCAAGTTCTCTTTTTGCAGGGTTGGGACCAGCATACTTCTGTTGAACATAGAATCAAGGATGCCAGAAGGTAACAGATGCCATCATGAAAGCTCACTGTAACTTTGACAATTCACAAAACTATGGGGCTAATACAGAATTCTATCTTTCTATAGGCCTACTGCCACGGGTGCCCCAAAGCATGATGGATTGGGTTTTAATCACATTTTTAAAGCTCAGCCTCTTAATAAGAAGGTAATGAGTCATCGTTTATAAATTTTGGCAAAGATAACGTGGAGTAAACTATGCATTTGAATAAAATTTCAAATGATGGATTAGTTATAATTTTAAATTTCTTATTTTAACCATGTTTTCTCCATTTAAATTTGTTTATACAATCTTAGACTTCAATGACAAATGTAACAAAAATTGAATTGATAATTTAATGTCTTTATCATGAAACATTGATTATTATCTCATTCTTTTTGTTTAACATTCGGTCTTAGACCTATTATTGTCAAATTTATCATGAAACATTGATCATATTATATTCTAGAACAGTATTCTGATGGAGACTTGGTATTATGGGGGTCCAAGCCCCACATCAAGTAGTATGAGATGTTCGATAGAGTATTAAAATGACTTGGTTCTACCTTCTGAGAGCTATCTTTTAAGGGAGGGTGCCCCAACTGTTTGGATACTTGTCAATTGGTATCCGTGCATGGTTGTTGGTGGCTCAAAAGGGTCTACCTATGAAGGGGATGACCAAAAAGGCTTTGTGAAGTGTCGTAGAGTGCAAATGTCGTTTTTATCATTGCACATATACCAGTTTTTGCTTTTAGTTTGGTCCTTACCCTCAACATTCATTAAGAAAATGCTAGCAGGACTAACAAATGTCCATATGATCATACACCACATGAAAGATTAGTGAAGCCACATAACATCTAAGTTGGATGATGGCATGGCATTAGGGTTTCTTCTTCTTTGCACAATTCAAGGATCACAAACAAACGAGAATTTTCCATCGATTATAAGCAAAAATTGGTATACATGCACAGATGAAAAAGACGCTTAAGCCTTAGTTTTATCTCTCATTCCCCTGTTGTTTATTGATTTGCTATATTTAACTCCAAACTGTTTGAATGCAGATACTATCTAATAAAGAGCATGCTGGTGTTTTACATACCAACAAGGAAACAACAGATCAAATGGTGAGGCATACTTTTATCATAGGTTTTATCATCCTATTATATTTTTTCCAGATAGAAAATTGTTTTACTGTCCTATTATATTTTTTCTGATAGAAATTTTTATCAATCATATTGCTACAATTCATACAGGAATTTAATTCACACACTGAAAAGGGGATTCAGCATAACCTTCCTATTGAACTATTTAGCAAGGTGGACTTTTCTTTTATTTAGCTACCTTTTTTTCTTGATGCAATTTCTTGACTAAATTCTAGTGCCAAATAGGACAGGTTTTGAGTTTTTGCATCATAACGATACACAACTTCCACTATTCTCAACCATTCTACTTTCTTGGATGTTAGTTGTCTCTGACATCTGAAGGCCAGCCAAATAATGGATCTCATTTCAAACTGCCTCAACAATCCAGGATGTGCAGAAAGGTTTACCCTCTATAATTTTGAATTACATGTAATTCTCTTTGGATTATTTTCCATTTCTCTTAGCATTGTAGTCATTTGTTTCTTAGGGCAAGGATTCAAAAGAAAATATATTAAATTCTTTTCGTCCAGATCAAGAGGTAAATATTAAGTATAGCAGTGTCTGAACTCTGAAGAGCATGAATTTTGCTGAGCCCTATTCTTCTGTCTATTCTTTTCATATTTTTGTTGTTCTTTGCAAAATATATTTCTATTCTTTAGTGCTACACCAAGTATGATAAATTTGATCATCTAGCTGACCTTAATCATGTAGGAGAAGACTTTTACTTTTGGGACAAAGCAAATTCATCATGGGAATGGTGGTTGCCACAGTCTGTTAAGTGCAAGGAGGTATTTACCACTGATTCTACTTTCCGCGTTTAATTAACACATTTGATTGTTCATGCCCCCTTGCAAAAAGAAAAAGGTTTCCTTTTATATTCCGCTTTCTAACTGAAATGATCCAGGAGCTTGGGAATTCGGTGATAGTGAGAGGGCAATGTGCAACCAGCTTTGGTATGGGCATCTGACTTGAAGTTTTGCTGCTGATGTATGTGTAGATTGACAGTACATAGTTGAACCTGACAGACGGCTAACTCTTTTCTGATGAGAGATGGTTCTTACTGTAAAAAGAATCTTAGAAAGTTGTAGAAATTAACATGTCAAGGTGCATAGCTTGTATTTGACTGATACTGATCATAGCTTCACAATGATTAAATCAATTGAAAAAGTAAATCATTAAAGGCAAGAGTTGCATTGTTCTTAAGCTCATCTTTTGTTTTCAAAGTAATTTATTTGATAAAAAAAAAAAAAGAAGTAAATTTATTTACTCTTGTTTGGTTTAACCATATATTGTAGACTTTTCATATTAATGAAGAAATTATTTAATCATTATGCATCAAGATGTGATTAATGATTGAATCGTTTCCTCAAAAACAAATTGACCGAGTTCTGATGGATCAATAACCATGGGTTTCACTTGGTTGACTTTGAGTTTGGTGATTTTCGTGTCTTTGTTTCTATCAATCTCTTAACCAATGAGTGGACTGCTGATTAAAAGAAATTGATAAGGTAGCTAAAGTCTAACAAATGAAATAGCTAAAATTAGACTATTAGCTAATCTATATATGAATCATTTCAATTTTTTAAACACAAACACCATTCAAATATAACTCTGTCGAGCATAATATGCTCAAGATAATATAAATCCACAACTGACCCCACATTAGAATTATAATGGCAATATTGGAGTATTCTGCTACTCATCCTAGGCCACGACACTGCTATTATCGCATTGGCTGTTGTAGCCATTATTCTTACTATTATCTTTGTTCTCTGAATTCTTGGTCAGAGCTTTCTTTGTCCAACGCTTTATGTCATAGGCCTTCTTCAGGGGTTTCTTCTCCCCACCTTGCTTCCTCTTTGTTATTGCAATAGCAAGATCATTTGGGAACAAAGTGCGCCAATAGAGGGCATGCAGAAGAGTGGACACAAACAAAACAGAAACCATAGTTGATGACATAAATGCAAGGCCAAGAGCAAGACCCTTAGTTATGTAGGCAGGGACCGCCTCTGCATACCTGATCGTTGCCACTGACACGGTTGTCATCGGAAAGGTGTAAGCCCACCACGCCACTGAAAACCTGTCAATTAAAACAATACATAGTTATTCCTTTGCACCCCTTCAATCATGTGAACTCTGTTTTCCCAAAATCTAGATGGTTGAAATTTAACCAAAGTTGAATTGTATTTTGATGGTGAAAATATTGTACCTAAAACCAGTGAAGAATTTGATCCGGACGACAAGTGAAATGTAGAGAAACAAGGCAATGAAGTAGCAATTTCTGGATATCCCATCAAACTCTCCATAGATACTCTGCCAAGCAATACAAGCCGCGGAGGGAGCGGCAATAAACATGGAGTACACAGGATGCAGTTCTTTAGGCAATGCCTCACTTGTTGGCAATCTCTGATACAATGTAACAAACACCACAAGGTAATGTGCAAAGCCAACAGCCCAAAAGAACTTAGCAGGTTCTTTCCAACCCACTTTTGAAGCTAGAATTGCTCCAACAAAGTTACCAGATACAGAAAGATGGTTAGAGGGATTTGCAACCTTAGACAGACGTCGTTTGCCTCCAGAAAGCCACTGGCCATATATTTTGAGTTCAAGAAGAAAATATGGTACTATGAAAGTGCACCAAATGGCAGGGTGAAGGGTTTGTTGTGGGACTATTCTAGAGGGTACAGAGATGGCCAAAAACATGCAGACAACCCAAGGGGCAAAGAAGAAGTTGATTCGAACTGGATGGAAATACTCTCGTCTGACTGCTTCAAAGTAGAATATGCATTTGAGAATGTAGGTAATAGAAACTGCTATTAGCACTGCTAAGGATAACAGCCATATTAAAAAACTGATGTCCGGAGAAATACGGAGAAACCTTGTGGCAGGGCTTGTTGCCAGGTTAAGCCATAGAACCGCTTGGCTGCTTAGGCCTAGACAGATACCAAAACATCCGATAGGAAACCGAAGGAGAAAGGGCCACTTTTCATCGGTAGGGAGAAGGATGTCCTCATAGTCCTGTGTCAAATGTATGCACAATATTAATTGATCATACATATGCATATCTAGTGGTGGTATTTGATCTGAAATGAAATTTTTAATATTTCAATTACAACTATGTAAACTATCCTTTTAGCTTGGTGGTTTTCCTTTTGGGTGTTGAATCAATAACTTAGACCAAGCATAATTAAGCATTTTGTCTCAGTCGTGTATTGTTTGATAATTGATACTCTGCTCAGACTTTGTATTGCTATACTTTGACACACATGCTTATATTTTTTTTTGGCAAACTAAGGTATCCTCATGCACAACCATGTACACTAGGTTCTTAAGATATCTGAGATTTATTTAAGGGTTTGACCTCTTCTAACATGTTTTTCATACACGCTAGTCAAGGTCAGACCTCCAACCAAATGATTAATGAGCCGAAGTATCTATCACTTGTGCTACACCATGTTGGTGAGTGGTGACACACCTGTTTTTAGCCCCAAATTTATATCAATAAATTGTTTTACTTAAAAATAATTATATTATTTGGGTTGATGATTTTGCTCATTATAGTTAATTTCATTGATTACAACTTTCACGGGGTTATATGAATATGGATGAATCAGAGTAAGTTGCAATAAGAAATATGAACGAATCACAAATTTAGCTTTTAAAATTACAGGTTTGACAATTTGATATATGACATCAGCGAAATTTCAAAATGATTTTTGAAATATAAAACTGAATCTATAGAAAGATATAAATCATAAAGCTAGCTAACATGCAAGTTGAAGTTAAAGTGTACAACATATGTAGCAGTATCTCACCTTGACTTCATCTAACTCAGGTCCTCTAAGAGCAGCAAAGTATCTACCAGCAGGAACACTTGCATTAACAGAATCATCATCCACACCAGAAGCACCATTAATCTTCTGAGACTCCAACTCCTTCTCTACTTTCCTCGGCAACAAAGAATTCTGCTTACTAAGAGTAGATTTCGTCTTAAAGATACTGAAATCTCTTTTCTGTCCTTCCAAACCAAACCTATTTGCCCCTCCTAAGCTGGTTCCACTTCTTGTCAAAACCTTTCTATCATCTTTACCTTTTCTTTCTCTGTTGAGAACAGAAAATCCCGTCTCAAGTGAAAATTGCCTGTTAATACTTCTATGGTTTCTTTTCGTTTCTCGAGCTCTCGTTGTTGGTTTATTCAAGTTCTTCTCTTCATTTTCCTCGTTTTTTATCGTCCCTTCTTCATCTCCTTCGGATAAAACTTCACCATGTATGTCCATAAAATGAGTTGGGAAAGAATTCATAGGTTTCTTGTCCATTATTTCTTCTGGCTATAAACTATGCTCAGCAAAATAATTAAGCTAGCTCAATTTGGATTCTTAGTTTTAACAAATAGTTGGTATAGTTTTTATATGTGTGTAATGGGAGGGACACATGCACCTCATGAAAAGGTGACTTTTTGTGTTGATGGTTTGTTTGTGGAAGCTAAGCCACTGCTTTGAGTGAAGAGTTGGTGTTATGGGAGGAACATCTCGTGAATGAAAATTTGTAGATTATTTTGACTTTGAGTTTGTGCCATTGTGGCGTATAGTTATGGTTATGTGCAAGTTGAAAGCAGTGTTAGCACTTAGCATGAGAAACATAGCACGGGGATCAAACTCAAGAGTATATGATTTCTCATGTATCATATTTTCCATTGCTTTTATACTTCCACTGTCTCTATCTATTGTTGAATTTTTTATTAAAATATTCACATTTTCTCCTTTTTTTAACCTAATTTACATATTATGGTGAATATGAAAGAATCTTTATTTGAAACTTATATTTTTTTGACTAATTACTAGCAAACTTTTTTTTTTTTAAGGAAATTACTAGTAAACTTTTAAAAGATCATTTGGTACCCATTTAACTCATTGAAAGAGGAGAGATAGAAAGGAAATAGAGAAAAGAGATGTCATACATGATTTATGATAGCAAAGTGGTTATCACAAATTTATTTTGTATTTAATATTAAAATAACACTAATTTGGTACAATCTTACGATTTAAAAAAAAACATAAATTTAAAAATTAAAAGAGTGTAAACAATTAAAGATAAAATAGATTGGTATTGATTTACCTTTATATTATGCGAAATTCTATTGTTCCTCTTAACACTGAACACATACATGAAAATATATTATATTTTTTTTGCTCTATTACAAAAATTATGTACCCGCCGGCACACATACCACCAGGGGTGTTCGCAGTTTGGTTTGGTTCGGTTTTGAGCGTAAAAGTCATCCGAACCGCGAGATAAAAAAACATGCGGTTTGATTTGGTTCGGTTGATTTTAAAAATAAAATCCGAACCAAACCAAACTAATGCGGTTTACGTTGGATCGGTTAGTGCGGTTTTTTTATACAATATAATTTTTTGTTTTTAACATTAACATCAAGTTAAAAAGATGAAACACAACATATTTTCAACAATGTTTTAAACTTCATCAAACATTACAATTTAATTTTCATTTTACAATGTTTTCAACAATATAGACCAAGTTAAAAATGTGGACAAAAACTAATTCTATTTTGTAAGAAATGAAAATGACTAAAATTTTATCATTTTCTAAATGTTCAAGTAGCACATAAATACGTTTTTGAAATAAAAAGAAGAGAATGAACTTAACATGAGAAAAAATATATCATTTTATAAAAAAATTCATTGAGTTTATATAAGTATTTGTCTAGGTCACATATGTTTAATTAATATTTTTCTTATGTTGCGGTTTGGTTTGGTTGGTAAAATGAAAACCGCAAACCAAACCAAACCATGCGGTTGAGTAAGAAAATGATCTGATTACATCCGAACCAAATGCGGTTTTTTGCGGTTTCGGTTTGGGTTGGTTCGGTTTGCGATTTTTCTATTGGATTGGTTCCGTTTTGAACACCCCTACATACCACATTAGTTGCATTAGTTGCCAACTAGCTATAAAGTAAAATTTGTGACAACTTACAACATTTTTTTTTAATCTTTTTATTAATAAAAAACAATAGAGAGAAAGAAAAAAACACACAATACGATTATGAGAGAGAATTGTCCAAAAAAAATTTAAAAATGGTTGTACAAATATGATTTATCTTTAGGTAAATAAAGCTTACAACAAGGCATGAATTTCATAAATTTGGATTAGACTAACTTTAGACCGAAAAAATAACGGTGACCATGTCTATCTCTCTTATGTTAGTGTCTCTTTCTCCTATTTTATCTATCATTTCTCTTTCTTAAAATACATCAAAATACACTAATGTTACAATATCTTTTCCTTCATAAAGTCACCGATTCTCGATCCGAATTCCATTTGGATTTGAAGCAACTTCATCTGTCCTAGCCTTAGCTGAATTACAATTGCAAGAGAAGACTCTTTTGTTTTACTTAAGCGGGTATGAAGAGTTTACATTATTTATTTGTTTTATTCAACTAGTTTTTGATAAATTAATTGTTAGTCGCCAAAATGTAAGTTCATAACCAAAAGAATAGCAAACATTAAATTGTGTTTCCTAAAGTTCACCACTGCTCAATTGGTTTCGTTAATATACAACAAGAACCAAAATCTCATATCGATCTCTTGCAAACATACAAATCTTCTCAGAAAATGTAAATTTCAAAATGACAACTTAGTACTACATTTTTTGTTTTCACCCACAGTTCTTCAGAGGAAAATGGTTCTTAGACTACTTTGTGCTCAGGGGTAAATAAATTCTAGTTATGAATTGTTCCCTCATCAAGGATCAAACTCGAGTAATTGTTCCCTCATTTTGGGACGGAGGGAGTATTTTAGTTCCTAAATTTATGAAACTTTGTTGTTATAGTTGTTAAATGCATCAAAATTACAAATAAATTCATCCCAAAGTGTCTCTTTAGTAAGTCATTTTGATCCTCGAACTTATTTTTCATTAGTTAATTGAGACATTTCAAACTGATGACAATGTCTGTTTACCCAAACAAGTTCAATTAATTGACAATGTACTCATTTATTTAATATATATTTTTGGTAAGAAGTCACACGTAATCAAAGCAGTCAAAACTGTAGTGATAGCACTACACACCTAACATTGCTCAAGTACATAAATATTAGTCCTAAAACAACTAACGAGCGACAGTTTATTAAGACCGCCGAATGTCTAGCTTTTCAAACAGCCAAGATTTCAAATACTCTTATATTGATAAAGACACATTAATACAATCCAACCAACAACCCCTTAGACAAAGATTGCGTACTAGCAAGAAACCAGTTTTCAAGAGATTAAGCCAAACGCAAGGACATAATGTCATTTTTTTTAATGCTTTGAATAGTGGATGGTGTTAAAGTATGAACTACCTTGAGGTGAAAAGGATGGTGTTAAAGTATGAACTACCTTGAGGTGAAAATTTTGCATAGGGTAGTCAATACATTGCCACTGTAGTCTTTGCAGAGATGTCACTGTTATACTAAGTTAGCAGCCACTCATTGATGCATCAAAGCAAAAATAAGCATAAATTTGCACAGTCGGTTAAAAATAGTAAATACTAATAGTAGTAATATATATTCACCCCAAGAACCAACAATTATACCTTCTAATAGGAACTAAACTGCTACCAACTTAATTTGTTCAAAATTGAGCAATGTTTGTCCTAAAGGCATGCAAATCAGTGTTATCAATGATGGATGATAAATTGCGACGATCAACCAAAAACCCGCTATATAAATAGCACACTATGGCAGAAACATGGTAGACATAATAGGCATTGTTGCCTATGGCGGCTAGCACAGAATCCGCCCATGGTTCTGTCATCTCGGCATTTTCACAACACTGCTGAATTATTTTAACTAAACTTGACTCTGTCAACACTGAAATTAACTTAGCTAAACTTGACTCTGTCAATTAAGTTTCTGTAAAATCAAATGCATTCACAAGTGTCCTGTTCTTGGAAGTTTCTTTGAATAATCATTTTTGACTTGCAAAATATTGATCAGCAAATGTCTAGACTAACCAAGCAATCTACTAGGATAAATTTCACGGTACTCTCTATTCTTCCTCAAAACTGTCATTTCAAAAATAATATATTTGAAATTGAAACTGAATAGCTGAAAGATAATAAATCGCAGAAACAAAAAAAAAGTTGGAAGCTTTAGTTTAGTGATCATTTCATTAATTGCAATGAAATGCAAATCAATACAAAAAGAAAATACAATTCAATATCAACAAATAAACCCGGAGTTTGAATTCTTGAAAACTGTCTACACAATTGTAACCACAAAATCATGGGTTTCCCAGTCAACGCGGCCGCAACACGACAAAAAATTGAGATTATATCATCAAGCACATTAGACTGCAACTTACCGCAATATCAAATATTGCGACTCAACCGCGATTGAAAACCTAGTCCTAGATGCCTATCAACTGAAGCAGCAAATCATATAAGCAATTAATTCTAAGCATTTAAATGAATCAAAATTAAAACTAGCAACCTTTCACAATAGCAAATAATAAAGGGACAGAAATGAAACAATGGACAATGTAATTAACAAAATGAAGCAAAGGAGAATTTTCCTCCCTCGCCAAATACAATGTAGCTTTATATTTTCTATAATTCATTAATGTATGTTGCCAAAGGGCATCGAAGCGAGCAATTTATATGGTTACACAGCCGGCAATAGAAAAACAAACATAACTAAATAACCCTTTCCCTCTCTGCTTCTTCCTATACAGTCCAATTGCTGTAACTTGATCCGATCAGATCCAATTCCACAGAAACACAATTGAATCAAAATCAAAACTTCCCAAACAATTAACAATAATAAGAAGCAAGTAAGAAATACCCGTTTACGCCTTTATGAAAATCCAAAAAAAAATTGAATCCATAATCACATTCACCAATCACCAATCCATCGTCAATGAGATGCACCTTTAGATCTCTTCTTAGCTTCACTATAAAGCACAACACCCATGATTGTAATCCCAAAACCAGTCATCCCCATCACAGTAACCGGATTTCTGAATATCAAAACTGAAACAACAGCAGCAACAGCAGCTTTAGCATTCCCCAAAACTTGAAGAGTCAAAGCACTAGTATGCTTAGTCACAAGAAAATTAGTCAAATTCACCAAATAAGCAACAGTAGCATTCCCAATCAACAAAAACACAATAAACGGATCACTCTTTGCTTTCTCAATCGTTATCGCAAACACATTGCCTTCAATATACAAAGTAACTGGCAACAAAATCATCGCGGCCAATGGAGCCATATAAAGCAACAAATTCATAGAATGAAGCTTCTCAGCTTCACTAGTCAATATAATTCCTTGCACAACACTCTTCAAAGCTCTCCCTGCAGTTGAACCAACACAAACCAAAAACCCAAACAAATGAAACAAAGGTTCACTATTTGTTGAAACAACAATCCCTAACACCACTGGTAACAAAGCAAGATAAACCTCAGCAGTTTCTTTTTTACAAGTAATCAAAAACGCGAAAATCGCGGTGAAAAACGGCGTGGTTGCACCAATAGCTTGGTTAAAAGAAACAGGTAAATATCTCAATGAGGTATTTCCACAAACAACTGAGAAGCAGAAAATTGCGCTGAGCGCAAAGATTTTGAGAAACTGTTTCTTGGAATGGATTTGTTGATAAGGAACAAACTGAACAACGTTAATGGCGGCGTAGGAATAAGCGGCGCAAGATAGCATATGAAGCATTGTAAGAAAAATAGGGTAACGGTAACCGTAGAAGCTTAAAAGATATTTGTTTAAAAGAAGAACACCTATGTTTGAAAAATACCATGATGCTATTATAAGTGAAGTTGTTACTAGGTTGTTGTTGTTGATGTTGGATCCATTGTTTCTTTGGTCACTTGGTGGTGTTTGTGGTATGTCTAATTGTAATTGGTCGTTTGTGTCTAATGTGTGTAATCTTGGGTTGCTCATTCTTCTTGTTGTCCATGTTTGTGCTTCCACCATTGCAAGAAAAGGTTAAGGTTAGTAAAAATAATGAAAGAAATTGTTGTTATAACATATAGTTTTGGTTTGATCAGATCTGAGGGTGAGACTGAAAAAGATGAAGGAGGTGTTATTAATTAATATTATTTTTTGGGTGGTGATAGTGATGATGATTGGATGGTCAGGATTGAGATTTGGGGTTAAGGGAGGTTTGTGGGGGTTGGATGAGAATGGGAACAAGTGGGAGAATATAAAAGCAGGGGTTATTCTTCTACTGTGGGAATTGGTGGGCCCTGAAAAGATAGGTTAGAATAGAGAGTGCAGGTATTTGCACATGGTTAGGTTAAGGTTGAGTGTCGGCTATGAGTCATGAGTGGGATACCTTATTAATGCTTGGATTGGATGCTATCTTTCCTCTTCACCTTTGTGTCTCTCATTTTTCATTCTTTTTTATTGGGTTTTGCTAGCTACTAGCTAGGTTAAAGATTTAAAAATCAAAATAATTTTTTAATTTTATATTGGGAAAATTATTTTTAAAATTTTAGTTTAAATATGTGTTTAGTCCTGTACTTTTATTTAATTTTGGCTTTGGTCCCTGCATTTTTTTTCGTTTGACATTGATCCTGCACTTTATGAAACTTTTGACATTAGCCCTTCTATTAAAAAATAATATACCAAAACTAACGATGTGCCACGTGGACCAATCATGACACGCCACGTGACACACTAAAAGACAAAAAAATCCAACTTTTTAACTAAAAAATATCATTAGTCCCTGCGTTTTCAACATTTTTTTATATTGGTCCATGCACGTTGGTATTGGTCCCTGAATTTTTTTAAAAAAAACATTTAATGAAATTATTATGTTTTATTATTGTTTTGTTCATTATTTTTATTGAAATAATCATAAAAAAAAATCAAAAAAAAACTTTTTTAAAAAAATTGATTAAAGCTTAATAAAAGATTTTTTTAAAAAAATCTTTTTAAAGAGAAAAATATCTTACTTATACCTTTTATTTGATAATAAATATCTTAGCTTGTTTTTTTAAAGGGGAATAAATATTTTACTTATCTCTACTACTTTTTATATAATAAATAAACTTTTTTTAGAGTAAAATCTGTAGTAATTCCAATGTGGATTCTAACGTCCTATTTCTATTGAAGCGATAAAACACGCGAATAAAGCATTTATTCAAGAAATAGATCATAAAAATCTCCAAGTCTCGACATATGGGCAAAATCTCAACAATATAAATACATCATAAATAATCTAGAATAATCATAAAGACAGACATCCTAGATCATAGCCTACTCTAAGACTCCAAAGGAAACGATAACGGAGATAGCTCCCGCTATCCAAGCACTCACCAAGCAAACAACAACTACTTCTGCACGCTGTCTACCCATTCATACAAATAGGTAGGCGGTCCACCACATACCACTGGGGGTTAGCTTCACATCAATCATAATCACCATAAAAAAACATAAACATTCAAGGATTTCATGCATAACACATATACATACTCATCCCTCCTAAAATACCACCATCACATGATTATTATCCCCCATTCCATACACAACAAGCTATCACAATACTAACATAGCATGGCAAGCATATTCAATCTCAATCAAGTTATCAACATAAGCTCATCATTTATCAACATCAATCAATGAAAGGATTACTCACCTTATTCTTCATTTAGCATACTTAACTCAACAAGTGCAATTCATCATTTCAAAGTTATAAGCAAACAATCATCATTATCAAAGGAATCACCAAATCATACATATATACATATACAATTCTCACCTCATTACTATTACCAAAATAATTATCATCAAATATATTCACCAAGTGTATAAGCACAAGCAAGTAAGACGCGCAATTAAAGCCTAGTCCAAATATTCACAATCATCAACAAAATCCACCAATGTACATATACACCAATCCACATAATAACAACATTCACCAAATTTCACCAATGCACCAATTCATCAAGTCACATATTCAATTATGACACGACTCATAAACCATTCAAATGCATGCAATGTTCTAGACTCTTCTAGATGCATGCGGTACCAAATCACCTCAAGGTCGTCACCTTCGATGCAACAAAAATATCGTATGTAAGATTTCACACCCGTCTTACATTTTGGATATAAACATCCGTCACCATCAATCATGTATGCATGAACATATGAATCGACACAATGCATATGTTCACACAAACAATTCACCACATCATCACCAATCATTTAGCATATATGTATTCACTAACAATTCACCATCACTTGACATGTATGCAATCACCAACAACATTCACAATTCAATTAACACATATGTATTCACCAACAACATCTCAATCAATCAACATATATGTATTCACCAACAACATTCACAATTCAATTAACATATATGTATTCACCAACAACATCTCAATCAATCAACATATATGCATTCACTAACATCAACTTCTTCACATAGTTCAACACTAACATAC
>Ga0228711_1000174_pt1 | contig 62993 bp, 28 predicted proteins | sample MedpolnodulmetaG_2_FD_177996 | JGI IMG/M metagenome (GOLD analysis project Ga0228711, IMG submission 177996) | Root nodule microbial communities from Medicago polymorpha collected in Santa Monica, California, United States - brown nodules | ecosystem: Host-associated > Plants > Roots > Nodule...
GTACTCTAAAAGAAAAAAGTATACGGTTTCTCAAAAAAAAAAAGTATAGTGTTATCGTTGAAGCAAATCCATGCTAGTAGATTGAATATTTAATTCAAGCATGCATACGTCCTTACACCAATAATTGAGATCATGTGTCAGCAGATATTGACCTATATATTTTTTTGTAAGATTTTTTTTTTTGACAAAATTTTTTGTAGAAGATATTGGCCTGTATATAGCGTTCAATTTTTTAATGCTCCCGTATTTTGAGAATAGAAATGTACATTAAACAATTAATTAAACAATCGCCAAAATATTAATACTATAACAATGGAATACAAATTGTTAATGATCTTTATCAATAGACGAATCATTTAAATAACCTAAATTTAACCTTTTAGATAAAATAATTTTATCAAATTATATTTATCTCACAGTTAAACTCAAATGATATTTATCTTACGACTGAACTCTAAATTATTACCATTATTATTTGTTGGATGAACATGATTTTTTTTTTAATTTGACCAAAAAGATTTTTTTAGGGAAATTTGACCAAAAGGATAGTGCATGTTTTTTATTATTTAAAATTTAACAATTTTTACATGAATATGAGAATCCAAGGATTATAATATTGGGTCCATTTTTTTGTATTATTTTATTAAAATGTCTTGAAAATAGTAACTAGAGTCTCGTTTGATATGGTGTGGAAGTGGAAGCACTTTCCGGTGTTGGATCAAAATACAGAAAAAAAAAGTCGATATATCATGTGTGAAAGTGCTATGTGAACACAAGTTGTATTACTCGCACCATACTTGTTGCCCTTGAATTTGGATATATTTTTTTTAATAATTTCTTAGCTCATCTTGATTTTTATGCAAGCTCAATGAGATTGCACTTGAATGACATTAAATTTTAGTGACATTGGTAGCATTGTTCATTTTTTTTATTTTTATTTTGAGAGATGGTAGCATTGTTCATGTCTCTCTTTAAATCAATCATTCTCTTTCATTTTAATAATTTATTTTAATCATTGTACCACCATTCTCTTTTATCTAAAATGCACCAATGTTATTAGAGTCATCAAAAGTTATGTCATCCAAGTATTTTTTAGCTCCATGTCCGTTGTATCATTGATGTTGGCATTGTTGTGTTCAAATAACATTGATCACATCAAATGAGTTAGAGGTTCATATTAGATTGATTAATAGATGTTGAGAAACATATACTTGTAAGGAAACATTCCGTCAAAATTAAAATAACAATAAGTTCAAAGTCTCATATACTCAATGTCTTAATATTTTTATATAAATGTAGTGTTCAACGGTTGCTCTTATTTCAATAGAATGATTGTTATCTTATTTTATACTCCCTAAAATACCAACATGGTTGTCCTCGAATCGAAACTGAGGGGGTATTACATTACATTTTCTTTTTTGACAAAATTGTTACACTTATGAATATTTTGATAACTTAAATTATCTAAGGAGGGTACTTATGGTACATTCTTTTAAATACACTTGCAAATATAAAAATGAGTAATTATAAAATAAAAACAAAAATGAGCTAACTTGTAAAGACGGTAATGTGGTAAGTGGTTGGAAAATAGGAGTTATATATTTCAGAATTTTAACTATAAACTAATTATTCAGTCAAAAGAAAAACTAGTAAACTAACCATTGTTGCAATGCATAGTTGACTAGTTGTTGCAGTGCATTCCGCACCAACCATCTTTCTAACATTTCTAAAAATGAAAACTAGAAACACCATATGTCGATATCATAATATTCCAAGATTAGTTTTAAAGTGTACTTAGAGTCGGTCTACTTAATAAAAAAACTTTTGATTCAACAATCAGTTTGGTTTGATGAAATCTGATATTTATAACGAGTTATAAAACAAAGTAACTCTATGAAGAAATCTTGTTCAAAAATAAAAAACCTTCATGATGAGAAGAGAAAAGAAATGAAAAGGAGAAATGGAAGAGTTAAGAGGGAAAGGAGAAAACATTAGCAACAATGGTTAGTCATATTCATGGTTAGACATGTCAAGGTATGAACAAAAACAATGTTCCACTCCAATAAGAGTCAATGGTTACTCAAATTGAATCGAGTTAACCCAACCAAATTACATGCCTTTTCAAATTGAGTTAAAAAGACTTGATTAAACACTAGCTCTAAAATTAGTGTCCAAGCTTAGGAACAATGCATGCTACGAGTTTTTTTTTTTTTTTCCAGAAACAAATTTAACTCATTTCATTTATAATAGTAGTTTTAATGCAAGATGACATATAATCATCAACTTGGGAACTAGCATAAGATAATGACGCCTTAGCTAACAAATGAGCAGCATTATTTGTTTGTCTCCTAATGAAACTTATCTTAAAGTTTTGATGATTCATAAGTGAAACTTTGCAAGTATTCAGAATCACGCCGAACATGGAATTGGTGTTGAGATTGCTTGAGATGCCGTCAACCACTTGCTTGCAATCAAGTTCTATAGACACCAAAGGAAACCTCAAAGTACCAAACCATTTTATCGCTTCTTTTAGACTTCTTGCTTCTGCTTCTTTGGGTTGTGAGATGCCTTTGTACCAAGCTGTATTCGCTCTAATGAACTCCCCTCAATCCCCTCTCAGACACATACCGATCCCATAACAACCTTGTTCCTTTAAAATTGTTGCATCAACATTACACTTCACTTCCCCGACAAGCTACGAGCTTTTTTAGACTGGCTCACATATGTTGTTTATAATCAACATTCATTTTATAAGGTATGAATAAAATTATTTTTATCAAAATAAAAAATTATAAAATATATAACCAAATTTTGAGGTTAAAAATACATAATTTTCATATAACCTAATTTATAATTAATATGTAGAAGTGAAAATTAAAAATAAAGCTCAATAAATAAAAAAATATTCATTTTTTAATAGAAATTATTTATTGTATGCATGTATATGTATCATATGTCACATCAGCGTTTACATGATGTGTGATATATAATATATCACGTCAATATTGATTAAGAGCCATTTAACTGAACACATTAATTAAAAAGATGTTGCTAGTATGTCTTAAAGACACATGTCTTAAAGATGTTGCTAGATGTAACTTCTTGTAACAAAAAAAATTGTAACTTCTATAATAGTCTTGGTCTGTTGTGCAATGTGGTCGGAATTTTAGACTATCCGCATTGGAATAGGATATGACCAGTAAGTTGAATATCAAAAACATGGATTTTATAGTATGATTAATTTGGACTCCACTCTAATTGTCTTCCTCCAATATCTTATGCAAGAGATGATATGATCTCCTCCACCACCCTAATGGATAATTTTAGTCAATCATGTGTATCATGAGTCTAACCAGCCCGTTGATCTGTTAGCAAATCTCTTACACTTTGTTTCTTCAATTTTAACCGTAATGTTTTTGACGTTGTTCCTTATTTTATTTTTTTATTAATAGAAAACAACAAGAAAAAAGAAAAAGAAAACTAAGGTCTAATGGAAGAAGATACCCCATTGTATTAGTTGAGTAGATACTAGCCAATAAAAGGCGGCAAAAATAAAAAACGCTAATCTCATTATCAAGAGCAGCTTTAAATTTGGCCAACCGGTCGACGCAAGAGTTTCGTTCCTGAAAGGTGTGAGCAGGAATAATGTTCCAGTCCCTAGTCAACAGGGATATATTGTAATCAACAATCACAACATATGGGTGGATAGAGAATCAAATTCATAAATTATATCTATGTAGTCCTGAGTCCAAGCTAGATGGTGACCACGAGATATGACCTGAAGCGCTTAACATTATTTTTATTCTTTTTGAAGAATCATGGTCAACATTAATATTAGACGTAAAAAAAGCAAAAAATTTAACCCTCTGACGAATTCCTAAGAAGACCATTATAACCAAAACGATTGGGTTATCAATAGAGCTCTCACCTAACATTGAGTTTGATCAAATTCTGAGTGTTTTCATAAAACTAGTCGGGGAACGTTGTCGAGATTAATGTCACAAAACACTTGAATGCTTGACTAAAAAAAAAAAAAAGAAGAGTTTTTATCCATTTTCCAAACATTGATTAATGAGAGAGTGACGCCATTGATAACGCAAGCAAACCCCAGCTGGGGTCGGTGACGCCATCTCTTTCGTCATCCAAACCACTTCATCTCCTTATCGCCATCGCCATCCATCTATTACGCGCGTACAGTCACTCTCTCTCTCTCTCTCTCTCATCCATTTGAAAACGATTAACGAAACTTCCACGATGTTGAATGTCTCAGTTATTCCTCTTTTCTCATTCTGATTACTCTTTTCACTCTCTCTCTCTCTCTCTCTTCTTCCCATTTCTTTCCCTTCAGAAACTTCCTCTTTTTTTACCCTTTGACTTTTTCTCTCTTGACCCGTGATTCTCTCCTTCTTTGGGTTTCTGGGTATGTATCAAAGTCTCAACCTTTTTGTAATTTCAATGGATCTCATTACCAAAATTCAAACTTTTCTTTTCTGGGTTGCTGTTGTTTCTTCTCACTCAATCAAACTCAATTGAAAAAACCATTTTTTTATAGTGATTTTGTTTTCTTCAATTTTGGGTTTGGTTTGATTATGCTGCTTTGGTGGCTCTGGAAATTTAAACAAGTACCCTCTTAATTAATCTTTTTTTTATTTTTGTTTTATAGAATCTGCATACATACTTAATAATCGAGTTTAGCTTTTTAATGATATATATAGAGAACAAAATTAAGGACTTTTTTGATGTTATTAAGGAACTTTTTTTGGTAACAAGTTATTAAGCAACTTTGGTTTGGATAGTTGTTGATTCTTTTCAACTTTTGAGCTGTGTACTCTTGGAATTTTGTGACTTGTTGCATCATATCATGTCTTGTGTGACGTGAGGTTTTGCAGCTACCATTTGTTCAGATTTGTGTTATACAAGTTTTCTATTAATAGATTGTTTTTGTTTTTACTTCTTTTCTAGAAAATTCAAGCTCTTATTTAGTATCATCATTAGTGTTATCATATCTCACAATAGAGGTTTTGAGATTCTATATAAGAGGGAACTTTCAAGTGTATAAAGTTTGAGTTTTGTGGTATAAGAAGATTATGTTATAGGTTCATATAGATTCTCAAATTAATTAATGGCTAATTCGGCTGAACCCTCGTCGTCTTTGAGCAATAATACATCATCGTCACACTTGTCAAATGGTAGTCACAACATATGCTCTAATGGCTCCGATCATGCTCGTAACCTCGAGGCTATAAGTTTGAATAAGCTGAGTTCTAATTTGGAGCAGCTTTTGATTGATTCTGATTATGATTATGGTGATGCTGATATCATTGTGGAGGGGATTCCGGTGAGAATTCATCGATGTATTCTAGGTTCTAGGAGTAAGTTTTTCCATGAAATATTTAAGAGGGGTAAAGATAAAGGATTGTCGAAGAATGAAGGGAAATTGAAGTATTGTTTGAGTGATTTGTTGCCTTATGGCAAAGTTGGTTATGAAGCTTTTCTTATATTCTTGAACTATGTATATAGTGGTAAACTTAAACCCTCTCCAATGGAGGTGTCTACATGTGTTGATAATGTTTGTGCTCATGATGCTTGCGGACCTGCAATTAATTTTGCTGTGGAGTTAATGTATGCCTCTTCCATTTTTCAAATACCAGAGCTGGTATCACTTTTTCAGGTAAACATTATATCCATGATGATAGTTATGAATCTGTCACAAGAAATATACAATTCAATGTCTATAGTTAGTTAGACGTACGGAACACGTATCGTATCCGGGATCCCGGATGACAGTTGCGTCTTTAGTTGGTAAAAAGCATTGAAGATGTATTTGAGAAGTATCGGTGAAAATATATGTATCCGGGATCCCGGATGACAGTTGCGTCCTTAGAAGGTAAAAAGCATTGAAGATGTATTTGAGAAGTATCGGTGAAAATATATATTTTTTAAAATAATATAGATTATTATCAGATACTTTTTGGACACGTATCGGGAAGTATGAGATGCTTATCAGTATCTGATATGTGTCGGTCGGTACTCTTTTATCAGTATCTGATATGTCCTTTATGTTTTCTCTATATTATGAAATTTAGTTCAAGTTTAGGAATAATTAATTATCTATTAGGCTATTGTCATGTTCTATGCCAAGATGTTTTGTATGATGATTCAGAACATGGGTAGAGGTTTCATATATCTTGCAAGTAGCAGTGCGTGCTTCAATATAAATGATTTCCTTTTCCAAAACAATTTTTTTACCATACATGTATTATTGTTGATTGAATACAACTTTTACTTTTGTTGATTTTGAAGGGTTTTGAAATTAAACTCTATGATCAAAACGCCATATATCTTGCTTTCTTTATGCATACTTGGCATCTTATGTTGGGCATATTTGGAAAATTGCAAACTAATTTCACATCTGAATTACTAGTCATAGTGTATCTGATCAAGGTTAAGGATTGAGAAACTAAGTATTACTTCAAATTTTGCAGAGACGTCTTCTTAACTTTGTAGGGAAGGCTCTTGTGGAAGATGTCATTTCAATCCTTATGGTTGCTTTCCATTGTCAATTGAATCAACTCGTCGCTCAATGTGTTGACAGGGTGGCACGATCGGACCTTGACCAGATCTCAATTGAGAAAGAGCTTCCCCATGAGCTCTCAGAAAAAGTTAAATTGCTCCGCCGCGACCTTCATCAGGATGATGAAAACGATGCTCCTGTAGTGGACACTTTGTCCCTAAAACGAATCACTAGAATTCACAAGGCATTGGACTCGGACGACGTCGAGCTTGTTAAACTTCTTTTAAACGAGTCAGACATTACCTTAGATGAAGCCGGTGCTCTTCACTATGCAGTAGCCCACTGTGACCCTAAGGTTGTTTCTGAAGTCCTTGGATTGGGTTTGGCTAATGTCAATCTTCGGAATTCTCGAGGGTATACAGTGCTTCACATTGCTGCCATGCGTAAGGAGCCTTCAATTATAGTATCTCTTCTTACGAAAGGGGCTTGTGCATCGGATTTGACTTTCGATGGTCAGAGTGCTGTTAGTATTTGTAGGAGGTTGACGAGGCCAAAGGATTATCACACAAAAACAGAACAAGGGAAAGAAACAAATAAAGACCGGATATGCATTGATGTTCTTGAAAGAGAAATGCGAAGGAATCCTTTGGCTACAGATCCCTCTGTGTCTTCCCACACAGTGGCTGATGATCTCCACATGAAGCTTTTGTACCTTGAGAACAGAGGTATGGTGATATTCCTTCAACTTCTTCCTTATGTTCTATATATTGTTGTCGTGGATCAAGCTTTGAGGATTTTAAATGCTTTGCTTCCATGTCTTTGAATGAAAATTTCCCAAAACTGAGTCATTTTGTTTTCATACTTCTTTCTGTGTATATTTCTATTTTACTTTGTATTTGATCAGTAAGATCCTTTGCTTCCCATTTTGGAGTTTTTTTGTTTGTGAAAAATGCCACTCGAAAGAACCACGTAAAATTTTGGGGTTTGGATTGTGTTCTTTAACTCCTTGTGCGACTGGACCTCGGAAAACTGACCATTGGATCTGCCAGCTTTATTGATTTTCACAGTAACAGTTTTGACACCAACTTTATAATTTTGAACTCAGAATTTAGATAGTTCTGTGAAATGTAAGGCTGGAATTTGGAAGTGGTTGGATTCACAAGTTACCTCATTAGGGTGTGTAGAGTTCTAAAGTTTCATCTAGCAAAAGGAATTCAGGCGAGAACAAAGGGCCAATTTTCTGCTGAAGGTTTTAATTCCCTTGCGAATGATTAGGATTGCTGTTGCATGACGAAGAGGTCACAGTTTTGAGTTATGGTATTACCGTCTTGTAATTGCAAGGTAAGATTGTTTACACAATAGATCAAACCTGTTCCTGTACTGTACCATGGAAGGAGCTTTATAGTAACAGGTTGCTGCTTTTAGGGTTCTTGTTCCTTGGTCATTGGATTCACCTTAAAAAAATATTGTTTAAAATAAAATGTTGAGATGTAGAAAAGTGCAAGCATTTTACTATGAATATAGCTTAGAGCATGAAAGGGAGAAGGAAGAAGTATTAACTGAGTATGCCTCAGGCCTTAGGGGAGTCACGTTCCATCTGCATTCACTGATTAAGGAGTTTGAGTGAACACTTAGTGAAAAGGATTAGGAAAGCACGTCCATCCTTGTTCTTGCTCCAGCTCTCGGATTTGGAGCAGCTATATCATCCGCAACACATCTTATAGAGGAAGAATTTCTTGATGCTTTTGGACGTCTTTCGCGAAGGCTACCAGCATTGATCTTGCCTTGTTTAATTTGTAGCTAAATGCCATGAGAGATTTTCATGTTGACTTGGATATTTTCTTCATTCCAGTTTTAATTAAAAAAAAAAATTAAGGAATGATAGTTGTTAAAAGAAGTGCAGAAACCACCTTCATATGGCTGAAAAATTCAGGAGCTAGTTTTTACAAAACCTTTTTTTTTCTTCCTGTTTCAGTCCTGTCTTATTTATGCTGGTATTTTATTATCTTAATAAATATGATGTTTGGCTTCTTTTTTAATGTTATGTTCAACTGATTTACTATGTTTGTGTTGGTTTTATATTCTCAAAAACCATCAAATAATAAGTATTGCTGTCTACTGCAGTGGCATTTGCAAGACTATTCTTCCCTTTGGAAGCCAAACTAGCCATGGACATTGCACGTGCGGAGACAACATCCGAGTTTGCTGGTCTTTCGGCATCAAAAGGTTCAAACGGAAACTTAAGGGAGGTTGATCTCAATGAAACTCCCATAATGCAAAACAAGAGACTTATTTCTAGGATGGAAGCCCTAATGAAAACAGGTAACTACAGTCTCTATTAATAAAATATTTTACTATTTAATAGTATACTCTTATGGTCACGGTGACTTCCAATGGAATCGCGGGGCAGCAGGTGACTTCTCTATAACGATGTGAATTCGGCTAACTCTGGGTTTATACGGGTAGAGAAGCCATCTGATGCTCTGACTAATTTCAACTCGTCATTAGGTTGTATTGATTAGATTTAGCTTTATTTATCCATGTTTCTATGTACAATTCTAAGTCCTACTGTCTTCTATGTTCTTATGTGTTGTCAGTCGAAATGGGGCGGCGCTACTTTCCTCATTGCTCGGAAGTGCTCGACAAGTTCATGGAGGATGACCTACCTGATTTGTTTTACCTAGAGAAGGGCACCCAAGAAGAGCAAAGAGTCAAGAGGACGAGATTCGTTGAGCTTAAAGATGATGTCAACAAGGCTTTCAGCAAAGACAAAGCCGAGTTTAGTCGCGCTGGGATTTCATCTTCATCATCCTCTTCATCCCTTAGAGAGTCTGTATATTACAAGGCTAGAAAAATGTAACAAAAAAAACATAGCGTCTTTTGGTCATGTCTTATAGTGCAAATTTTAAAAGGGTAATACCCACCAACTCATGTAAAATTGTAAAATCTCTTCATTATAAAATAATTTCCTATCCCTTAATTTTCGTTGTCAAATATATAGTGTAAAGTTATAAAACTTGAAAAAAACAAAAAGTATAAGATATACCATATGTTAATTCCGCAGTGTCTCGTAATTTTATTGCATTTGTATGTTATATTCACCCCCTTGCATTTTGCAAACCACACTGCAACATTTCCAAAATACCCATATCTTCTGAAAACTATTTAACACCCCACACTCGTTTTTTAAACATTTCAGAAACAAATTTGATCAAGAGTGTTGTTCTATGTCACGAAACACACTCTACAATTAATAACTAAATGTAATACTGATAAAACAATAAATATAATGTTCCATTTAACTTTGAAAATGATAAATAGAAACAAAATTTTCAGCAAATGTGACAGTTAAAATGTAATAGTTTTTTTGGTTTTTCATATGTTCATTTGACTAGAGATAAGCTTTTTGGATATGTGACACATAATATCAGTACATCTGGTTTTCACGTTGACACGGTATGGTTGTCTAACCCTTTCTACTAGATTCAATCCATTCAACCTATATTGATATGTACAAACTTTCGTAATTCTTGTGATTTGTCAATGAAGTTCAAAATTTAGAGAATGAGATAATAAAAACTTTGTAGGCTTGTCTTTATCAAAGTGAAGCATTAGCATATGAAAAAAGTGTTTTTTTTAATTTAATTATTTTTTAAATTATGAATAAAATTTATTGTCGCATAACTTCCACAAATAATTTTCTAATAATGACTATAATTGTTCATTTTTTCACGAGAGAAAGTTTAAGTGAGTTGAGTTTAGGGACTCGTTGAGGTTGGTGGGGCAGGACAGGCGTGAAGACTTACCGTTTATTTGTTCCGTAAAACTAAATACTAATATGGGCACATAATTTGAGCCTCGTGAATAAATGTCTTGGCTGATTATGGAAATTTACTAGGTCTCACAAATAAAGCACAGCAAGTCTTGCCAGAAGCAGGTACTATAGTACTACAATAATTCTAACTCATACAAAAACTTTAGTGTCGGTTGGTTTATGGAGACAAAGCAAGAAAAACATTTCAGTGGCTACTAGCAGTTAAAAGATTGAGTCAATGTAAAATCAGAGCAGAGCTGTGGATTTTGTTGTAGTGCCCTCTCTGCAATATTTCTGGCTTTCTTTTCTGTGTGTTTCAAGTGTATTATTTTTTTGGCATGTATGTGTGTGTGGTTTTTGACTAATATAGAGTGGTTTGAGTTGGGAGCAGTTTGGGTAGCTTAATCATATATTTTGATAGAAAGCTACCGGAGAATTAAAGAGATCAATTATGATTTGATCATGGAATTTGGTTAATTGTGTAAATGTCTTTGATAATTGAGCGAATTTTGTAATTATTATATAAATCGTTTCTATTTCACTTTCTCCTCTATAGTCTGATGAAATTGAGTAGTGTTAACAACACTCTATTTTCTTATTGGTTTAAATCAACGTAAATATACACTTTATAAATAAAACACATATAAAATGGTGGAACATATTTTAATTTCATCCAATAAAAAAAAGTGTTTGAGAGATTGTTAAAAAAAAGAGTGATGATAGAATTCTTCAATAAAATTTGTGATGACCTAGTGATCAGGTAACACTCTATACTAGTTGTCTCCGCAAGAAACTCTTAGAAAGTTCGATATTCAGTCTCAAACATTTTGCTATATCTCTTAAAAACGCATTTAAATACCGTGTTCCTCTTGATTTTATTTTATTTTAAATAAAGCTATGAAATCGATGATGATGTATGAAATATAGTGTTGGGGCATTGAAAATCAACAAGCAAATAAACTCGGTGTAGCAACGATAAGAATGTTGTACTAGATGTGTGAAAATACTCGATAAGATATTTGAGTTGGAGTAAAGATAATTGAATTTGGAAAGATCTAAGAGAGACTTTACAAGCATTTAGTGGCACCAAAATCCAAATTGGTGTGAAGTTTCCTTGCTCTGAAATTTTGTTGCGTCGATATTACATTTTAGACCGCCTGATTCATTTTTGTGCCTATGTGATACATTATTACCAGTGGTGTCCAAGTCTTGTTTGGTCCTCACAAAAAAAAAAAAACAAATCTTGTTTCACATCACCCACAAATGCATAGTTTTTTTTTTTAATATAAAAACAAAACAATATTCATTTATTTAAATTAATATATTACATCATTCAACATCACTAAAAATGTAAATGATGAATCTGTGAATAAACTCACAACATTCAAATTAATAGCATACAACGACAATACATACAAATAATATGATAAAATTAAATTGACCGGAATATCTATGCCTCCAGATCTGCAATGTTGATGATCAAACATTGATTGAATAGTTGATCTTTCAAAAGGAACAAAATGAACATCGCAACAAGACGGAAAATCAAGCAACACCATATAAATTGACGAACAACACAACACCACATTCAGATGACGAAACAACTAAGAGAAAAACTAGATCCATGTTAAAATTATTTGTTAAGATTGAAATAGGAAGAAAAAAATGTGTATGAGTGATTTCGGATAAAAAAATTGACCTAAAACCACTCGCACAATTAAAAAATGGAAGAGAAAGTCTAATGCAATGCTTATTAAATTATTAGTAAATAATGAAATTATTTTTTTCAAGATAACTACAAAGTAGGAATGAGTATTTGCATCTGGGATGATAAGGAAGTTTTGTTTTTGCAAAAACTGAGTGGGTCTCGCCTATGAAAAGTGTAGATGAAGGAGAAGCCTTAGGTTAAGGGTCGTCTTTACGAAATTGAAGGTTCAGCTCTCATAGTAAAGATAGACCCTTAATAGAAAAATGTATTTTTTTTAAAGTGAAAAATAAAATTTTATATTTATTTTTTGAGAGAATAATTATTATGGTTGTCGTTAGAGTTTTGCTATTTTATATGACAAGTATGAGACAAAATTACAAGTGCTCTAAGAAAGTTAGAGCTATTCTATTTTATTTACCACAAGTATGAGCCAAAAATTACAAGTGCTCTAAAAATTTAGAAAAAGAAAGCTAAAATGTGTTTTTATTTGTAAATATGTAATCCAATAGGTTGAGGGGTTGGACTGAATTGGAAGGAGAAAAGAAAGTATTAAGGACTGAATTGTGTTTTTGAAACTAATTTTTTCCCAAAATTTAATTTTGAATTTATTTTTTGTAATTTTTGAAAATTAATTTTCATATTTTTTTTAAAAAAAAATTCGAAAAATGTTATCTAACTTCTTTTTTTTAATTTACAAAAATTAATTTCCAGGAAAAAATAAAAATATCTTTTTATGTTCGAAAAAAAGAAGAAAATCTTTTATTTTAATTTCGAATTTGTTTTTCTAGTTTTTGAAAAATATTTTCTAATTTTTTTCCTTTTTAATTTGGAAAATCAAGTTCCATATTTTTTAATTAAAAAAAATAAATTGATTTTTTTATTAATTTCTATTTTTTATTTCGAAAATTAATTTCTAGATCTTTTAAATTATTTTTACATTTTTAAATTAATTGAAATGCCACATCAAATGCCACGGGGACACTTATGCACAATTAGCATAAGAGTGACACCTAGCACCTCCAATGGGCCCGGGGGCTTTTCTAAAAAACAAAAAAATTTGTAAGGATCAAAACCGGCATTTTTTTTACAAGGACTAATAGCCAACCGAGACATATTTGCAGGGATTTTCGGCATATTTTAACCTTCTTTATATAGATAAAAAAAAGTATTTTGGACCCTAAAATTTTGGAAGCCCAGCTCGATAGAGCTATTTGCACCCTCCATGGGACGGCCCTGCTTAGGTCTCCTATACGCCCTTAGATAGGTCAAAGACCTTCATATTAATAATGTCACTTATGAGTTTGACTCTATGAGAGTGGTTGATAGCTACCATAGTAATAGAAGAAATGATTCCGACTTTGGAGCTACTATTTGATAAAGTAGGAACACATTCTCAATTTTTTTTTTTTAAAACTCGAAGGTAGAGTTTATTATAAGACAAACTAACGAAGTTACTCATAATTTTATCAAAACGACTACATCATCTAATAGTAAATTTTAGTTTATTCATTGAAATATCTGATTGTATCTGTAACATTATTATAAATAAAATGAGTTACATTCCTATTGACAAAAATAGGAAAACAAATCATCATAACCAACCAAACAACATATACCCATAGTATCCTTCAATAAATAAAGAACATATACCCATAGTAAAATCCAACAGAACACAACCGCACAAGTTGATCGACCTAATCTAACCGTATCAGGACAGAATAATAAAAATAAAACCAACAAAGTTCAATAAATAGTACTGTCTTGTCCATGGCAATAAATAATAATAAAGTTACTGTCTTAAACTTAAATTTTTTAATTGCAATAGTTTATTGACATAAAAGTACTTATTTGTAATTTTGTATGCTCTAGTTAAATTTACAAATACAATTTGCAAGTAACTGTTAATAAAATGTGGCGGCAATTTAACTCATGAGTTGAACAAATTCACACAACAGAATCAAATAACAATTTTAAAATATAGTTAAAAAGATTCACCAGCCACAAAATCCAACACATTTCTTTGTCTTCATTGTTTGTGCTTATTATATTCACATATAGCTATGTATAATCTACCTGTCTCTAAAGTTTATCTTATATTTTATTTTATTTTTGTAAGTTTTTCTAACTCTATGAATGTCATTGAACCTCTTCTTCATGCTTCAAAATCAAAATCAAAATCATTCAACACAATCATAAAAAACACATGGCTTCTTCACAACAGCATAAACTTCCACAACCATTTTCTTCATATATTGGTAATGGTCCAAAAAGCCATGTTTCATCAAAAGGGTCTTCTTCATCTCAGTTCAAAAGGGTAGGTTCTACTTCAGAAAGATCAAATCCTAAGTCTCTTGTGTCAGAAGATTCAAGAATGGATGAATCTTCTATTATTACAGCAGTGATTGGTATACTTAGTGGTTACATAGGAAGATATGTAAAAGATGATAATTTCAGGAGAATCATAAGAGAGAAATGCAATTCTTTTTTGGATAGAATAAGAACAAGAAAAAGAAGAAAAGATTTAGGTGATGATGATGATGAGATCTTTGTGAACATGGAATTTTGTATGAAGAAAATTGATAAACTGATAGAGGATCAAGGAACAAAGAAACAAGTTACAATGATGAAAAGTTTAAGAAATTCTATTGAGCTCTTGACCAAAATTTCTTCTTTGAATTCTTCTAAATCTTATCTCTCATCTTGTGCTCATCTTTACTTAGCAATAGCTTGCAAGCTACACAAAAATGATAGAGTTTCTTCAAAGCATTTACTTCAAGTGTTTTGTTATTCTCCAAATTTGGCTAGAACTTATCTTCTTCCTGATCTTTGGGAGCATTTGTTTCTTCCTCATCTTCTTCATCTTAAAATTTGGTATACTAGTGAGTTTGAGTTTCTTTCAAATGAAGTTCATGGTGAGAAAGAAAAGAAAATCAAAGTTTTGAACAAAGTTTACAATGAAAAAATGGATAGTGGAACTTATCTTTTTGCTATGTATTATAAACAATGGCTTAAAGTTAGTGGTGCTAGTGAGCTTCCTCTTCCAATTGTTCCATTGCCATCAAGGCCAAGTTTTAGGTCATCAAGAAGAATGTCTTCAGATTCTTCAATTTCAAATTCTTCCATTAATCCTAATTTGTAAGTGACAGCAACCATCTTTTTATGATATACAAATATGTGTATATGGTACTCTCTCTGGAATGAAATATAAGCAAAAAAATATATATGTATCCGACCAGATACACGGACTTTACATTTCATTCCTGAAGAATTTGTTCCAGATACATGTACTATTTTTGCTTATATTTCATTATTCAGTGAGTAGTTATATTATGTGCTTTAAAATTTTGGTTCTTTTGCAACAGATACAAGGCAGTGTTTGGCCTCAAACAAGAGCAGCAAAAATCTACTAGTCTTGGTGATCAAACTGGAATTTTGACACCAAGCAAGGGAAAAATGTATGGAGATGATTATAGATGCAGTTCGGTTCAGGTTAGTTTCAGTTACTTCAAATTTATATATGTTAAGGGCCTATTTGGATTTACTTATCTGTTTGTCAGAGCTTTTGGAAACAGCCTATGACATGTCTCTAAGTTGTTTTCAGCTTGTTTCTATAAGCTCTCAAAGATAACTAGTGAAAACAACTTATAACTTAAATTAAAACAGTTTGACTTTATGTTATCTTTTGTTATAGAAATAGCCTATACATAAGCACTTATGTGATGTGTTTAATTAAGTTGTTTATACATAATTGCATTTCAGCAATCTAATCTCCTTTCTCACTTGTGACAGAAAGAAGACAGAAAATCTTTTGGAAGATCATCGAACCAAATTGATAAGAATAAAGCTCACCAAGGATTGGACTATTTTCGGTGCTTGTCTTGCAGGTTCATACCAACAGAAACCACGTCAAAAATCAACTATATTAAATCTAAGAATTCTTCTTCAAGTGTTCTTTCAAGTGACTTAGTTGAAGCTATTACAACTATATGTTCATCGGATATTCTAACCGAATGTGAATTCGCTATTCGCGTCGTTACCAAAGCTTGGTTGAACTCTCCTGGTGATCCTCTCATTGAAGAAGCATTGACACAATCTATTGTAGTTCAAGGTATCTTAGAGGTTTTATTCGTCTCGACTGAAGACGAAATTCTTGAATTGATTATATCAATTTTGGCAGAATTAATAACAAGGAACGATTCAATTAGACAAATAATACTAAATTCTGATCCACAGCTAGAACTATTTGTGAGACTTTTAAGAAGCACTAGTCTTTTTCTTAAGGCTTCAGTGCTTCTTTATCTATCAAAACCAATGGCAAAACAAATGATATCATCAGAATGGGTGCCATTGATACTTAGAGTGTTGGAATTTGGAGACAAATTGCAGACACTTTTCACAGTACAATGTAGTCCTCAAGTTGCAGCATTTTACATTTTGGACCAACTTCTCAATGGTTTTGATGAAGATAAGAATTTGGAGAATGCAAGACAAGTTCTTTCACTTGGTGGACTGACACTTCTCATCAAAAGAATTAATGACGGGGAGATTCACGAGAAGGAGAATTCTGCTTTGATTATTTCGTGCTGCATTCGAGCCGAAGGAAGCTGTAGAAGCTATTTGGCTGAGAATATTAATAAGAGTTCATTGCTTGAACTCATTGTTCTTGAAAGGAAACAAAATTCAAGTGGTTATGCATTGTCTTTGCTATTTGAATTGCTTCATCTTGATAGGTATGTACTTCTTATTCTTAATTTCTTATCATGTGTTTCTTTTTTCTTTTCTTTATTTTTTTGTTCTAATTTTGTATATTGATATTGTTTTGGAAAACACAACAGAAGAACCAAGATTTTGAAATTCTTAAGAGGACTCAAAGATGGATGGAGTGGCTTAAACACAATGCACATTTTCTTCATATACCTTCAAAAGGCTCCACCAGAAGAAAGGCCCTTAGTTGCAGTGATATTATTGATGCTTGATCTTATGGTAATTCACTCAACTTATAATTGCATGTATGGAGCTATTGGTTATACACAATTATGTAATTGTGACACAAATTCATTTAAAAATCATAATTTTTAGACCTCCTACATTTTATATGCAAATGTTAGTAAGTTAGTGGTTATGTTAGTTTCTAGGGTTCGGACCCTGAACCTCGGGTCATGCTTAAAATTTTGTGTCCCTTATCAACCAAGCAACCTTAAATATTGAATGAATTTTAGCTCATCAACCAAGCAGCCTTAAATATTGTATGAATTTTTTAATATGTTGAAGAGTTCACTAATGCAATAGCAGATGTGTTGCAGGAAGATAAATATCTCAAGGGAAGCATATATAGAGAAGAAGCTATTGAGGCAATTGTAGCTGCTTTAAATTGTCAATGTGATGATAGAGTTCAACAGCAATCAGCAAAAGCTCTACTCTTATTAGGAGGCCATTTCTCTTATGCAGAGGAATCATTGATGGAAAATTTGCTTTTACAGAAAGCTGGTTTCCAAGAATTTTGCTTAGAAGATTCATTTCCTCCTTGCAAGGAAATTGTTGTTTATGACTCAATTAACAAGGTATGCTTTGGTTAAAAGAATTATTTTTTGTTGCAGTTACCATTTTACAAATATCTCGAATGAGATGTGTACCCCGTCTTTAAGATAACAAGGTCAAACTCTTATCATTGAATTATCGGTATTTGAATGTCACGTATTTCAATTATGTAAGTCGAAGGTGTTAGCATCTATATATGAAGAGAGAAAAAAATTACAAGACTCAAACCCGAGACTTAACTTGAGAACTCCTGGCTACTTGGTAAGATTTTCTATAAATTGATTAATAACATAAAAATTATATGATGACATGTTTATTCATATTTTGTGTTTTCAGTTTTTAAACATCATAACTATAAATAGGTAAATAGTTCATGTGATGTTTAATGAAATTGCTTGTCTTTATTACTTCACACAAGAGACATTTTATAGTATTAGTGGATTCCCTTTTTAGCACTTGAAAATTATTTGATTATTTTTTGTATATGGTTGATTATAATAAGGAGGAAGAAGAAGGTGAGAGTTGGCAAAAAAGAGTAGCATGTGTCTTGTTCAAAAGTGGAAATAAGAGATTACTATCTGCACTTGCAAATTCTATAGCCAATGGCATTCCAAGTTTAGCACGTGCAAGCCTTACAACTATTTCATGGATGTGTAGCTACCTCCACTTACTTGAAGATACAAAGTTGCCACAAATGGCTTTCTCAATCTTAACACCACAGTTGCTACAATCATTGAATTATGATAATGATGTTGAAGAAAGAGTTCTAGCTTCATATTCTTTGTTGTATCTTACAAAAAATTCAGGTACATATTTTCTTGACATAATTGGAGGGACCAATCTGTCTGAAATTTTTAATGAATTACATTAAGTATTCATTCCATGCCAAACTTTAACTTTTGTACTAAAATTTGTGGTCACAGTTATGTTCTATACAATTAAATGATTTGGCATCATAGAGCTTTCAATAAAGATATGGTTTCAGAACATGTTCTTATTATTATAAATTTTAATTTAATTGCTAATTTATATCCTATATAGTTTAACTTTTCTTCATTTTGATTTGTCTTTACTAATATGTCATATTGCTAGCAGGATGTGACTCTAACCTCCCATCACTAAACAATGACTCACTCACACATCTCAGAAATCTCTCCCTAGTGACGTGGACTGCAAATGAGCTTATCTCAATATTCTCAAAAAGAAGTATGCAATTGAAACGATAATATTGTGATTTTGTTGAATATCTCGTCTTGTATGTTTCGAAGAACGCTGAGTTTGAAAAAATCACAATGATATTGTGATTTTGTTGAAGAGTTTACGTCAAAATTACAATGATATATGATGATTCTGACAATCTTTTTGTCAATTCAAACATGCACTCAATCGATTGTATTTTTCTTAATATTAGTATTATTCCCTTTCATTTCAAATAAGTGAGGTTGTAACCATATATCATTGAATTTTGTATAGTTGATTAATTTGAAAGGAAGGAAATATTTTCCACCAAGAGAAACCTAATATTTGTTTTATTCGTAGAAGCTTACGATTTCAATATATGAGTTATGAAAAAGTTTGTTTTGCCAAAGAAAGAAACTATTACGAAATTGGAAGAAATGGAACTTTAAAAAGATGAGTAAAGTTCTAGGACATGCCTAACATAGATTCATCTCGACCTCAGTGTCATCTTTATCCTAGATTACAAAATTTGTACTAATGTTACACCTGTTTCTGTGTTTGCACTTGCTCACATGGGTAACAGAAAATAATTGGACAAAAATAGAACCTTTCAATTTTTATTTTATTTGTATTTGTTTACAACATATCTCTTGATCATGTGCCACTGTTTGCTATAGACTATGACAGGGTAAGCATTCAGAAACAGAATCTCTTGGATAAAAAGTCTTAATTTTTTGTTAAAAATAGAAGACGTAATTGAATAATTTTTGTGAGTATTATTTAATACAAGAAACCATTTCGAGTAGAAAACTTTTTTCATTCTTGCTAAGCTCCAACCTTGAAATATAATGTGATGGCAGATTTTGAAGTCTAATTACACTATTATTAAATAGTTATCAAACTTTTAAAACTAACCCTAAAATAATGTGGGTTGACCCGAACATACTTAAAGCAATTATTGTTGTACGGTCTTAGGTAAAACCAAAAATTACTTATAATCTGAGACGGAAGAAGTAACTTGTTAGATAGTTTAGTTTAATTGTAATTTAGATTTTGGTATTGTATTTGTGTAGTTTTGGTCTATGAGATATTAGTCGTGCAAATGAGATCTTTCCAGTAAAACGATTACACAAGTTTGGTCACTCGGTTATCAATTGGACCAGTTGAGTTCTTCAAGTATCACAATTATGATATAACTATTTTCATTTGGCAATTTGATTCATTCCCCAAATATGACAATTATAATTAGGAACTTATCTATTTTCATTTTTTTAGATGGAAGAATGTTAACGTGTCATCAATCATTCTTGAACTGTGCATAATGCCCTCGTGAGGAGGACAAGTTAATATCTTTGACAACAAGGACTTACACTCACACTTTGCTAAAGTGATTATCCTTGACATATCCTTCTCATAAAGGAAACTCTAGCCAAGCTTTCATTATCAAGTACCACTCTTTTTCTTCCATCATAATTCCTAGTCCTTACACCTCAAGCTTCATCCAATTCAGATGGCCCCAGTACATTTTGGCAAGTTACTGTTTTGGTTGGACCATCGTATTTTAGATCACACGCCAATCTAGCAGCATGTTATGCGACTAGAGTTCATTTTGGTATAAATTGGCACGTAGCAGCCATTAATACATGAGAATATTGGCCACCCCACCAATGCTCTTTCATTGTCCTTATATATGCACTAGCGTGCTGTCCAATTTTTTATTTTTTTTTATTTTTTATATGTTGTCTCTATTGGAAATAACTGTATGCAAAATGTGTCAGACATTAAATGTGAATACTTCTTTCAAACAAGATTTTATATATTGGTTTGTCGCGTTTATATATAAAAATAATGGAAGTAATAAAATTTTATTGGATTATTTATGCAAATTTAGTTATTTGATTGAGTAAAGAATGATAAAAATATAAGTAAAATAGTTTAAATGAATGAGAAAATTGAAAGAAAAAGTAGCTAAACAAAAACATAACACCCCCACCCCCTTTAGATATATGTATATAAATTTTAATATTCAATTACTTGGTTGGATAAATAAGTGAATAGTTTAAATAAGGATAAAATTTGAAAGAAAATGTCACACAAAAACTTAATATTGATTTTATATAGAAGTATTGATATAGAGAAACTCTATGTGTCTTTTAATAGTGAAGAGTTGAACAAGAAGTTGGCTATCTAAGCTCAAAACTTAGATGAAGCGGATGAATAATCTGCATGGTATGGTATGGTCCCGTCTTGTCTCTATATGCACTGTCCACGTCATCACGTGGTAGTCTTTAATTATTACATTATTTCTTCATTACATTTTGTTTTTTTTAGGTGATTTTTTTCTTCATACATCTTTTTTCTATGAATATGCAATGTAGTATAATGTAGTGTGTGAACCTATGTATGTAGTATACGCACGACGCGGTTCAAACTTTGTATCTGTTCAAGAAATTGGCATCATATGAGGAAGGGACCATCGGAATGGGATATATAATTAATAGTTTGAACTCAAAGTTGAGATGACGATTGATATCCTGTATTCATCCAAGGATTAAAAAAAAGCCATTCATAAGGAATGAAATATAAGAATAATGGAGTATTTTTTTTTTTTAGTAGTGAGAATAATGGAGTATATGTATATGGTTCAAATGTTGAACCAAAATTATGTTCTCTTTTTTGGGTTAAATAGAAGAGACACACTTGGTTGGACTCACACATTTTGGAGGTGCTTTACTTAGGTCGGACTCACACATTTTGGTTCATTCCTAGCAAACAAAATATCATACCAAATGTTCATTCCTAATGAAAATTCAAAGCACATAAGTTGCTAAACACATGGTTTCACTCTTTAATTTAGGATCTTTACAATATTGGGGTCATAAATATTTGTAGGAAATTCACTGGATGTAGTGTAAAATATATATCAGTAACTCAAGTAGTGTTTTGACAACTTCCTGTATAGCTTTTTTTTTTGAAGGAACTTCCTGTATAGCTTGAAACTTTGCTTGAAATACGTTTGCATTTTCATTTATAAATTATTATAAAATTTAATGGCTTCCCAACCGTGTACTTACCAACAAAACATAACTTTCTTCAGCCAAATAACTTTATTGCTATAGATATTGCTACATGTAACATACCAAAGCCAAGTAAATTTTCAACTTCAATTGACTTTTACCATATCTCAAACTATGTAGTGTAACTCAAGTACCTAATAAAGTAAAGCACCCTCTTTGTTCTTGAACAAATTGTCTCATCAGAACATTACAAAAGTCTTAAGACTTTGTAAACTAGTTGTGCATACATAAGATCAGGTCCAGATGAAATAATGCAAAGTAAAAATAATTTTTTTGAATCTAGATTCCTATGAGAGTATCTTCTTTATTGTGCCAAAGGAGCATGTACAAATTTGTAATTTTTCATTCTAACCTTTTTGAAAATTTCATTATTTTATTGATGTTGATAAAATCTATCCTTTGATTATTGTAATTCCAAGCTAAGTGAATAGTTCATATTCATACATTTTCAACTATTTACAAACAAAACATATTTCTTTATCTTATTTGCAATTTGAGAATGGTGATTTGACATCGAAGTTCATTATATTTTTTACTTCATTTAAAGTGGTATCTATTTTTGTGCAAAATTGAATATGTGTGGTACAATATTAAGTGGTTACAATGTTACCAAAAGAGATTGAATTGTGACATTTTGAGAAGGAAAAAAATCAACATCTGTTAATAAAAACATCTTACTGATATTGAATTAAACTGGGAACTGATTGTCAAAAGATATAGTTTATAAGAATAATTTTATAACTAGAAAATTGATACCCTTGGTGCAGATAGGTATTTGAGAATAAACAGTTTCCTTCCAAGTGATTATATGCATTAGTTTAAAAGATGTATCAGTATGGTTCAGAAAGAAAGAAATTTCTGTACTTAATAATTATGTTCTAATATTGGTGCTTTCAAAAATTTAATACTTTGTAACATGTATAACAAGAACAAAAAATAGAGAATCACAATTTTAATTGAATACATGTTGCTTTTAAGTTTAAATAATAACACTAAACCTACTAGTTGATAATGTAATTACACTATATACAAAATGACAAACCATCTAGGTCATCTACAAAGTTACATCCATGTAGGATGAGAAACCTCAAAATACAGTGTATATTGTAAGAAAAAGAATGAAAAAAGAATGTAAATATTGTATAATTTAAAAGTTATCACATCATAAAATGCCTTTTTCTTTTCGCCTTCGTCTCCTTTTAATTATGTGACGTTGAAACTCCGGTTGCCATGGAAAAAGATGGGTGCGTCTATCCATAAAATTCTTCAAAACCCAATTTCGCAACCCCATATCCCTTACCTCACAAAATCGGTTTGACCAATCAGGCGGTTCAACTGGTTTGGTTCCCAAACCGGGTACTCTATCCTTAGACTCCACATTTTTTTCTTTTTTCCAATCTGCCACATAAGTTGCAACCCTCCTATAAAACTTTTGTTTGAATACTTTCCATACTTGATATTTATAATGGTTAATCACCATTACATCTTTTTCTACATCAGTGAACATAAACGGTCTTCTTAAATGAAAGTGGTGTACCACGTTAATGAGTGTTTGATTAAGTGCATCAGGTCTCACAATACTCTTATGTCTCTCACGTTCTGCCAAACGACACGTGTACCCCATCATCACTCCTTCACGTGGCACTTCCTTTAGGCCTGAAGGCCCAAAACTATAACACGATGTTCTTATTTCAGCCACATTGTCTCTTGGCTTTGAATAGTGCCAAATAACATGTTTCAAGCCTCCTTGTATCTTTACGTTGAAGAATTCATCCACGTCAATAAACCCAACCCACTCGCAAGAGGCCTGAGCCCGCAGAGCACAATGAGCAAACCCTGCCTCTTGAGTTTTTACCCATGCCCATAGATGCCATGTGACGTTGTAACCCGCAGTTTGTAAGAATGCAATCACATTTTCTATATCATCGTCACTGTTATTATCGTAAATAAACCAACGTTCAACTCCAATTTTTGCATGGTACATGACCCATTCTTTGATGAACCGTGCTTGGTTTCTGAGCATCGTGCAAATGCACAACTCATACGGTTTTCGCCTTGCTGGTTTCTGTGATGAAATAAGCTCAGGCCTTGCTATGGAGGGAAATATTTTCTTGCCTTCAACTTGAATAGAGACTTTAACATAAGCTTGGGTTTGGTTTTGGGCTTGGGCTTGGGCTTGGGTTAAAATGCTGATAGGTGTTTTGCATCTTATAATCTCTTGAGCAACTGATAGAACATCAGATTTAAATAAGAAATTGGGCTTCGTGAAATCCCAACCATATACACATTGGAATCTAGAGGGTTCGCCTAATTTCTCTGGTCGTAGATTAAGGCCTTTAACAAATACGAGGGTGGTATTGTCGCGATCCAAGAGAGCTTCGTAGACTAGTGGTTCCCAATTATGGATCGACGACTTTTTTATTTGAATGGGACCGTTGGATTTTATCATAAGTGATATATTCTCGCCACGTGGAGGGATTGGACAACGTACGATTTGTTCGTGGAGCCTAATCGAGTAAAGTTGAACCGGTTCTTGAGTGAGACGAGGTTTTGAGTCAGCTGAAGAGTAAACACATTGAAGGTCACGTTTGGTGTGATAACGAAAAGATAAAGGGTAGTTTAGGAAAATTAAAACATGATCAGGAAGCATAACTGTTTCCCGAATTGTGATTTGGGGTGCCACTGGAGTTCGCCATTTCAAAGCTGCAGTTGGGATGTGAAATCGAGGGAGGTAGAAGGGGTGGATGGATGAAATAATTAAAGAGGTAAAGATAATGGAAGATAAGACAACCACAATGGTGAACCAAAAGAATGTGCTCCATGAAATGGTTCTGCTATGTTTTCTATGATCTTTCATGAGAGATACCCAAAACGAGAAGAAAAATGTAATAGTAATGTTCTTTGTGTTGCTTCATGTCACACGTTAAATTTTGATTGAATAAGTTTGTGAAATATGATTGATTAGTGTTTTCTTTCTTTCTGCAAAGAGGAATGTCAACGAAAGAACTCACAGGAAAGAGAGTGAGTTTCGGGGATTGAGTGGAAGAATGAGAACGCATATGTCTAAAATTATAACTCTTCTTGTTTTCTTTTTGCTTTGCACCTTACATGTCGCTTTGGTTGCGGAATCAAATCTTATATTGTGCATTCCAAAATTATTATGTAGATTTCAAACCATGCATATCAACTCACTTAAATATGTAAATACGCATTTTGGTAATTGTTATATATTAGTCCAATTTTTGTAACCCACTAATCTAAATATATACATGCAATTAATGTATAACTTTTCGTAAATGATATGTGTATGTGTATATGTGTGTGTGAGAGAGAGAGAGAGTCATATCAAGTGAAAATAAATATTTTGTGTGAAAATAATAGGAACAATTAATAGTCTTTGGATTAAAAATCGGTAATCAAGATTATAAGGCTCATTTTAAGTGATATTGTATATGGGTTTTTCAAATTCCAGAATTTTTGTTTGCCACAACTTCCATTCACCTATTCATCTTAGTCGTCGCCGTCGTCAATCACCACCGCTGCCGTTTATGTCACTAGAGTTCATACATTGATTTATATTTGTTATTTTCTCTTCTAAAAATAAGTACGAGAACAAATCTAGTTCCCCTTGTTTTTCTGCCTCACCTTGCCGGCGGCATCTCCGCATGTCGTTGTTCCCGTCGGCGCCTCCAACAACTATGAGAGAGAGTGAATGATAGTGAGAGAAGACAATCGGAGAGACACTACAAAAGAGAGAGTACACTAGGGCGAGAGCGACACAAGATCGTTGATTCACCATCGACGTTGGTAGAGAACAAGAACATCACAAGAGAGGAGATGAGAAAGTGAAATATGCAATAATGTGTTAATAATGGTGATTCAACATAAGGACATTGTAAATTGTGGTGGGTTTAAGAAGAGTAAACATAAGGAACTATTAGATAAGAGAGGGAGGACATGAGTTATTTTAATCTTGACCACAAATTTTTAATCCAAAGGATATCAATTGCCTGTCATTCTCACATAAAATATTCATTTTCATTTGATATGACTATAAAATATAGTGTGCAATGATATTGGCTAATTCCTCAACAAAAAAAATGATATTGGCTAATGTTTTTACCAAGTTAACTTTGACGGTGACTTATTGGGATGTTGCAAAATTTATTCACGACTATTTTTACGTGTTCGCCATCTCAAATACTTAGATATGTTGGTATAATAGAATGTAATTGTGTGTAAACAAACATAAAGTCATAAACACATGATATGATAAGTAATTATCATATTTATACTTTATTATGTTGTGTGTTTTTACAGGAAAATATTATAAATTATTGACTACGTTAGTTTTTTTGTCTCAACATGTGACCTCCTTCTTAAAACTCTTTTGGACGATGTCATTTATATGACCAAATATTTTATCATATTCTTATTCATTTATTATTATTATTTGTTTGTTTTTAAGTGTAGAATTTATCTTGTAAGTCCAGCTCAATTGATAAAAGGTTACATGATATGGAGAGATGCAAGAGATGAATAAATTACTAGTTGTAATGATAAATACGAGTAAAAGTAAAATGCATTTTAGATACTACACTACTATATAATATTGTAACTTCATGTGATGAATTAAGCTTTGAAAAGGTAAAATTATTGACGGCGTGTGAAAGTGGAGGATTGATGTACATGAAAATAATATGAATGAAAACAAATAAATACTTAAAATTTGTTTGAATATTTTTATTTTATTATTGAAGAAACTAAGAAAAATTTATTAAAATAACACACTACAAAGCAAAAAATAAAACTTTGAAGATAAAATAATAAATATTGTAAGAATGGTCTACAATAAGTAAATATCATCACAACCATTCTCAAGGCTACATACCAAAACAAATATCACCCGAGTCAGCTAACACATCACCATAACACACCTACATAATACATCATTGTATCACACTCCCATTCTAAATTTAAAGGTGTAGATGTGATGAAAAAATTAAATTTTTCTTTAATTTTTCTATGGATATATTATTATTTTCTATCTTGCCACATAAACCAATGAATAGTCATGTTATATGTAAAGAGTAAGCAAGACAAACAAAAATTACAATTTAAAATTGAAGAGTGCCACCAAGAATGCATGGAAAAGAATTGTTGATTGTCCAAAACCAAGATTTATACACATAATCACATATTTTTACACAAAGATGATCATGAATAGGAAAATAATAATTAATAAAAAATTACAACATACTAATTCATTAATTAATATTTTTCATTAATATGGCTTGTGAGTAAGTGATAGATACTCAATAGTTAAGGTTCCTTATTCCCCCGTTTCTTTATAATGAAATAGATAAGAAGACAAATTCATTTTGGTGGGGTCATTCATACCAAAGATATTCACTGAATATTTGAATAAAAAAACTCTATTCACAAGATGGTAGTGGTATGGGGTTTAGAAACATAAGCTTTTAATTTAGCGGGGTGTATTGGATTGTGATTTCAATGGATTTAAAAGACTTTTTAATAATAAAAAAGTTTAGTGGTATTCAATCAAGATTTTTATAAAATATAAAGAAATTTTGTGGTATTCAATTGAGACAATCATGACTTTTTTATCAGGCAACGAAATTCGTTGATATTCAATTGAGATTTCTAATGACTTAAAAATTATCTCTTGGTATTCAAAAGTCTATAGATTTTGATGGATTCTTGGATGGAATGGATTTTATGAGACTTTTTAGTTAAAAATATAAATACTACTCACATCAAACAATCTCACACAAACCTTTGAGATTTTGTGAGAGTTTGCCCTCATCTGTTCAATGCCAACTTTTTTTCTTCTTCTTTTTCATCTGTTAAAAGAATTCTTCCGATTTTTTTTCTTTCTTTTGGTATGATTTCTTGTTATTCTGATTTCTTGTTTTTTTTTCTTGTTTTTTTATTATGATTTCTTAGTCTGATTCTTTCTTTCCATTTTTTCATTCCAATTTCTTTCCATTGATATTGTGTTTGTTGTTTTGGTTTTTATTATTATTATTATTAACCGATAAAAGGGTAAAGACAAAAACAGTTACATAGTTTGGACCATAGATAAAACTACTGAGTTGTTGCACCTTGTGGATGCTATAAATAGGGGATTATGTGATGCCAATGGGCCGCTTAGCAAATAAAATGTAGAGCGAACTTTTATGCAATAATCACTTTTTTTTTAAGGAAAAACAATAATCACTTAGTTAGTAAAAGAATTTTGTATCGGTTTTATTTATCTTTATTCAAATTAAAAAAAATCTTAAAAGTAGTGTTATAAATTCATTGAAATCTTTGTTATAAATCCATTAAAATCTGTGTTATAAATATTGAGTCTAAGAAGTCTTTTAAAAAAAAAATTTAAAATCTCACAGAATCAATACAATCTTACAAAGTCATTTAAAATCTCAAAGACTTTTTCTATCAAACTAGTCTTTTAAAATCTGAATCCAATAACCCCCTTAGTCAAGCTTGGTAAACAAAGTTGGCGCATCATGATGACATGACCAATCCTCAGAGTCTTACTGTTTGTCTATTAAAAGTTAAGATATTTCCCTAATTCAAAGTTTTTGAAAGCTATATTGGACATAACCCAAGTTTTGTGTGAAGGAGCTTATATTCTACAAAGTTTTTTTATTAGGGAAGGAAGTCGATGGTGTATTAGTGAAGGTGATAATGTTTCTCTTTCGTATAATAGATGGTAGACAACGGCTCTTTCTTAAATGTTCTTACCAATATCCCCTTTATAAATTACTTGTGTGTTAGTGACATATTGAATCCACGTGAGTTTTAGAACTTTCCTTTGATTGCATCTCTAGTTGATGATGATAATATGCCTAACAATATTGTCAATACACCTTTGTTTTCTATGGTAACAAAGGATAAAAAAAATAAATTAGAATCTGGGAAAAATGGTGATTACTTTATCAAAATTGCTTATAGATTCTGTACTAGTGAATTAGTTGAAACTTCTTTTCTACATAGTCCTGGTCAATTAAATATCATATGCACCACCAAAAATTAAAAAACTTCTTTGGAGAATTTGTCGTTGTTTTTTCTAACTCGATTTAGACTTCGCGATAAAGGCATTAATTGTATGTCCAACTGGGTATTATGTGATGGTAATGATGAGGACAACTTTCACTTGTTTTTTTACCTGTTCGAACACATAAATTATTGTGCACCACACAAGCTTTGCGTAGGTTGTTTTTGATGTAATATAGAGAATGAATGATGCCCCTGCTATTATTTTCGTGTTATTACAAGAGCTTGGACACGATGATTCTAATACAATTGGTGCTATCATATGGGGTATTTGGAATCAATGGAATGACAAACTTTGAAGCTACAAGTCTATAGTGCAACAACTTTGTGCTCGAATGGGTAGTTGATTCTTACATATTAAAAGAGTGTTCAGAATTTTCAGTCTAATACACGTCTATTGTTATTAAATGCCAAAAACCAATTCCAGGGAAAGTAAATTGCAAAATTGAGCCTTTCCATCTGATGATAATCATGTTGGAAACGACATTTGTATTCAAAATGAGAGTGATCCATTCATACTTGCTAGAATTAAATGGTGTAGACCGAGGTGTGAGGGGCATATTGGCGAAGGTCTTGACTTTTTGTCGGCACTCAATTGAGCCCATGAGCGTAATGTAGTTCCTGTTGATGTTGAATTGGACCCTAAATTAGTAACGAATAATTTCCACTCTAACGAGAAGGATTTGAAGGAATTTCATGTTATATTGCATAATTATAAAATTGTATTTTCTTCTTTTTATGTAACAATAATGTTAAGTTTATTATGAGACAAACAAATGAGGTTGATCACGATTTTTTTAAGATGACCATATTTTTAGCCAGTGATTAAATTTTGGGTGATATTCCAAATTATATAGAACATATAGATCAATGAAATGTTATAGACACTGTTTTGTCAAAAACAAAGTTACATAATGGTAATACATAAATAAATGTGCATCAGTGCATGCATATATTTTTATTCACAGACCGTGCGTACTTATTAATATGATATTCAAAATAGAAAAAAATGAGTAACCTTAAGTGTAGTGTAATGATAAAATTTAGCATCTTTAAAAAAAAATTATAGTGCTTGTTTATTTTTTTAGTAAAAAATACTTATTTATTTTTATAAATTTTTTATAATAATTTATTACTGTAATGTATCTTTTTTTCTTTTCTATTTCCTATGTTCTAAATGCGATTGACACATTTTTTTTAAATAATATATTTTTGACAATAACATTATTGTATAATACTATTTATCAAAAAGTTATTGAATAATACGATTTTTTAGTATGTTATATATGTTGATTTTTTTAGTTGTGTATCATGTAATTCTCTTCAAAAGAAGTACCGTTGTCCACAGTGGCGGATCTTCATGGGAGCCCATGATAGCCATAGCTCCCCCTAGTTTTCTAATAAATACAGTCTCTTTTTTCTGTATTTATAATGGATTTTTTATTTTTGTTCACAAAAAGTGTTTGACAAGATTTAAACCACGACCCTAAGGGAGAAATTAAGCACAACAACCATCTACCCCAAATTAGATTTTGCATCTATAAATAAAAACACTTACATATATATATAGGTTATGAATATTTGCCCCCCCTAAAAAATTAGTCAAGATCCGCCACTGCCGTTGCATGTTTAGAAGATGATTTGACATAAAACATTTAGTTAAATCGATAGATTTCGTACCATTTTATACAAATGTTCTTGAGTTTTTTTTTATTCTTTTAAGAAGTACTCTTGAGTTTTTTTATTTTTTGAAACAAAGTACTCTTGAGTTATGTTAACATTAGTTGACACAATATAAATAAATATTTACATCTCAATAAAACTACTTGAGTAAATGATCCAATCCAAATTACCACACTTAATCAAATATGAACGGATTTGTTTTTTTTTTTGTAACAAAATATGAACGGATTTAGTATTTCTAAAATCGAACCAAATTAAATCAAACGAGACACCACATCATTACAATTTTACATTATATATTTTTCCTCGAAAACGTTCAAAGTTCAAACTATTATAAATTTTGGTAAATAAAATAAAATAAAAATTTCCATTTTTTATCAAAATTATACTAATTTCGTAAAATTAAATATTTTTAAATTTTACTGTAAATTTTTTTTTTCAAAATTATCAGAGCTTTTTTGATCCTAACCCTGATCAAGTGATTGCCCCCAATGGAAGCCGCCGGCGACGGTTACGGCGGACGACGAACTCAACAACCGACCAACGAGGTGAGTCTACAACCAGAATGGCGACGCCGAACTGCTTCAACCGGAAGAGAGCAAAACCTTACACTCCAGCGAGAATGGAGACGAGGGAAACCAACCGCTTCTCCTTCTCCTTCCGGTGCCGGCTATGAAGGTGAAAAGAAGGTAGAGGAGCAGAAAAAGGAACTAGAATGGAGAAGCTCAAAGGTGAATGCAAGTAGTGTTTGGGAACCGGAATGGAGACGATCAAGGTCTGGTACTAGTGCTACTACTACTGCATATCCATGGAATCGAAATGTTGATGAATCGCAGCGAAATGCTCCATCATCAGGTATATTCAATATTCTAATCAATGAATAATAATTTACTTTACATTTGTTAATCATGTTATAGGCGCGAAATTGATGTAACTTATGTTATGTCCATCGACTATTTTCAGCTTATTTCCATAAACTCTCGAGAATAGCTTAGGAAAACAGCTTATTGATTATATGAAAACAATGTGACTTTATTTTATCTATTGTCATAGAAATAAGTGACATATGTTGACATTTAGTTCTTAGTCATTGGCTTAATCATTGACTTTTTGTTAAGAAACTAGGATTTGTAATCATTGGCTTAATAGTAATTGAATGTAATCACATGTCATAATAATCTATTTTGCTCAACTCTGTTTGAACACCAAAGAGTACTAACTATTTGTGTTATAATAAGACTAGGAACTAGGATCAACTTCTTCTATTGAGAAATGCTAGTTGATAAATTGTTTTCACCTTGTTTTTTTTATTGCAATAAACTCTTGAAAGTTGGAAACAAAATGAAAACTTATAGTTTTTGTAATTGTTAACGAAAAACAATAGTGTATTAATAGTGAATGAAAACAAGAAGGAAATAGTCTCAATTTTTTATTTAGTTCTTAATCATTGGCTTATTGTTAAGAAACTATGATTTGTAACTTTTAAATCATTCACTTTGTTGAAATTCTGACATAGGTTGGCATTCTTTATAAGCATCTGTCCATTGACGTGTGTGTGGATATATATATATATATATATAGATTTTCGAGAAGTCTTGTTTAAATATTATGCCAATTTTCTTTAGCTGTTCATTTTCCATTTTTCCTAGCAGATTATTCAGTTCCAAAACTGGAAAGACTGCAGATATCAGACAATTTAGCTTCATCATCTTCGGCACTTGAAAAAGAGGATAAAACTTCACCTATTCGGAGACCTGACAGTGGTGGCACATTAGCGGTTCTTACAAGCACACTCCGTGTCAATCATTTCCCTGTTAAGTTCGATCCACGGAATATAATATTTCATTATAATGTTGCTGTCAAACCAAAGTTTTCCTCAAAAGTTGGCCAGCGTCGGAAGTTATCTAATAACGATCTTTCCATGATTAAAGAGAAATTGTTTTCTGATGATCCTGGGAGGTTTCCCTTGGACATGACTGCACATGACGGTGCAAAAAATATCTTTAGTGCAGTGCAGTTGCCAGAAGAGACCATTACTGTGGAGATCTCTGAAGGAGAGGATGAAAAGATCACTTCATATAGTGTTACCATAACACTTCTTAATAAACTCAGATTTCACAAGTTAATGGACTATCTCTGTGGGCAATCATTCTCTCTGCCTAGGGATGTTTTGCAAGGGATGGATGTGGTAATAAAAGAGAATCCTGCTAGGTGCACAATTGCTGTGGGACGATTCTTCTATCCCACAAATCCTCCTTTGGTAATGAAGGAACTTCGCCCTGGAATAATCGCAGTCGGGGGGTTTCATCATAGTTTAAAACCTACATCTCAGGGCCTGTCCTTATGTGTAGACTACTCGGTGGTGCCTTTCCGAAAGCAAATGTCAGTCTTGGATTTCTTGCATGAGCGTGTTGATAACTTTAACTTGGATGAATTTGAAAAATTCAGGAAATACGTTGAGGAAGTGCTTATTGGATTGAAAGTTAGTGTGACACACCGTAAATCCCAACAAAAATATATCATTGCAGGATTAACACCTACGGTTACAAGGTATGTCACTTTCCCCATTGACCATACTAAGGGCTGGAAACTTGAAAAGGAAGTCAGTCTTCTTAGCTTTTTTAGTGACAAATATGACAAGGACATTGTATACAAAGATATTCCTTGTTTAGATTTAGGGAAAGGCAACAAGAAGAACTATGTACCCATGGAATTTTGTGTTTTAGCTGAAGGCCAAAGGTATCCTAAGGAGCGTTTAGATGGTATTTCTGCAAAGACATTGACGGCAATGGCTCTAGCTCACCCAAGTGAGCGGCAGGGTGCTATACAGAAGATGGTGCAATCTAGTGATGGACCTTGCGGGTAAGGAGAATGTTGGTTCAATTGTATTATTTCTAAATATTAATACTTTTTGTACTTTTATTACTTTCCTTGGTTGTTGGTTACAAGATGCATGAATTGGCAATGATGGATTTGTATGTATCATTAGGCACTTATTTAAAGGATAAATTGCATGTTATATACACCCTTCAATTTTGACCCATGTGTGAAGAAGGTTGCAGATGACCCCACAAACTTCATACTACTAGGTGTCCTACTGCAAAGAGGATGTTGGTAAATTCTTTAGATAATATAATCAAGAGATCGATCAGAAGGAATTCAATGATAGGGCAAACAAACTTACTAGCTAGTAGGAAAGAACTACAATTTACTCTTAACAGCAATCTCTGAACCTATTAAGTCTATGAAAACCAAGAGAGTCAACTTTCTTGGGAAGACGAGAAGGGAATATAATACTTGACGGAGTTCCTAGCATGATTGCTAAATTTACAACTAGATACCTAGCTAGATAATAAGAATCACACTGCAAGATTCCTAATGAAATTATGAAAATATACGGACTCCTAATGAAATATGATTTCTGCGTTGGAATTTTAATGTAGTGCTGACAGTTAATTTTCAAGTCATGAATAATTAAACATGATGAATCCTCGAAGTAGCAATTGCTATAGCTTAGTCTATCAGTGCAACTTAACAGTTCTTCAGCTTTCTTTACATGAATGCTGGACGTTATTGGTTGAAATATTTGTATAGAAATAAGAACTGGATTTATGTCTATGAATATATTTGTGTATATTATTTGTCCTTTATCTTGGTTTTCTTATTTGTTGGAGTCACGTCTCACTTACAATCTCTTCATTGGCAGGGGTGATCTTATTCAGAACTTTGGAATGAGAGTCAGCACGACCATGACAACTATTCAAGGACGTGTAATTGGCCCTCCGGAATTGAAGTTGGGTGATCCAAATGGAAAGAATGTCAAGATAACAGTGGATCTAGATAAATGTCATTGGAACCTTGCTGGAAGATCAATGGTGGAAGGCAAACCAGTTGAGCGTTGGGGCATTCTTGATTTCACCAGTATTGGACCATATAATAAAAAATTTAGACGAAAGGAATTCGTTGAAAAGTTTATTGGTAAATACAAAAAGTTGGGTATCAATATGCAGGAGCCCATTTGGTATGAAGAATCTTCAATGAAGATACTTACGAGTCATGACTTGCTATCTGAATTACTTGAAAAAATCAACAACATTTGTAAATATAACCAAGGTCGCTTACAATTTCTTCTCTGTGTGATGGCTAATAAAAATCCAGGTTACAAATACCTCAAGTGGATTTCTGAGACCAAAGTTGGTATAGTGACACAATGTTGTTTGTCTTATAGTGCTAATCAAGGGGATGACAAATTCTATACTTATCTGGCTCTCAAAATCAATGCCAAGCTCGGAGGCAGTAATGTAGAGCTCAATAACAGGCTCCCTTACTTTGAAGGTGAAGAACATGTTATGTTTATAGGGGCTGATGTCAATCACCCTGGTTCGCACGACAACAAGAGTCCGTCAATTGTTGCTGTGGTTGCAACCGTTAACTGGCCTGCTGCAAATCGTTATGCAGCACGTGTTTGCCCACAATTCAATCGTAGTGAGAAAATATTGAACTTTGGGGAGATTTGCGTTGAGCTTGTTAGTTGCTATTGGCGAACGAATGGAGTCAGGCCTGAAAAAATTGTTGTTTTTCGTGATGGGGTGAGCGAGTTCCAGTTTGACATGGCTCTTAATGAAGAGCTACTTGATTTGAAGAGAGCATTCCAAAGATTAAATTATTTCCCAACAATCACTCTTATTGTTGCACAAAAACGACATCAAACTCGATTTTTTCCAGACGGTTGGAAGGATGGGTCTTCCAGCGGCAATATTTTACCGGGAACGATCGTTGACACAAAAGTTACTCACCCCTTTGAGTTTGACTTTTACCTTTGTAGTTACTATGGAAGCCTTGGTACAAGCAAGCCCACTCACTATCATGTTTTATGGGATGAACACAAGTTTACATCTGATGAATTGCAGAAACTTATTTATGAGATGTGCTTCACCTTTGCAAGGTGCACTAAACCTGTGTCTCTAGTCCCTCCTGTGTATTATGCTGACCTTGCTGCTTATAGAGGACGGTTATACCACGAAGCAAAGACTGGGATGCAACCTAAGAAGTCAAGAGCATATTTGTCTTCTAAAGATTCATCATCAATTCCACCGACAGCTTCGTTTGAACAGGGATTTTACAGGCTGCATGCTGACCTGGAAAACATTATGTTCTTCGTCTAATTGGCCTATCATCCACTCATACAGAATCGGGGGAAAATCTTATAACTTACTCCTGTCTACACATATATTACGCCTTCTGCTTTTTTCTACTGAAAACAGTGAAGTAATTTGTGTGTGAATCTAATGGCTTATGAGTCTGTTTTCTAGCTTACCTTTCCATTTTAGAGGAATTTTGTTCCAAGGAAAATTGACGGGCTCCGATCAACCTGGTCTCAATGTCTAGATCTTCCAGTAATATTTTGATCTCCAAATGAGGTCGTATTTTAGGCACTCCCTTTCTCTTCCCGCACCTCCTGCACCTTGAGGTATGCCATATTAGCAATTATCATCATGTTTCATTGTTAACACTGAATTAATGTAACTCTATTTCCTAGCATCGATCTTTGATTTCTAATTTGCGACTGAAAATTGGCAATCTGTTTTTTTCTGTCTGGATATGATACTGCTATGCTTGGAGGAACTCAATTTCCCAAGCTGTCTTTTATATTAAGTTGTTTTTGAAGTTTATAATTTCTATTGTTGGCTTATTGATTGTGATATATGGTAATCATGCTATTCTTTTAGATTTATTATTTTTCACATGAACACTTGGCTTGACTTGTATTGTATGCAACAATTATAGTATGTATTCCATGCCTTGGAATGATTTGTTCGATTCCTCAACATCATTTTTCAGGTTATCTAAAATCTCAAAATTTGTGACAGGTACTTCAGTCTTCAAATGCCATTGTTGAGTTGAAAATTGGGAATGATGTAAATTGCCAGAGAAATCTCTATCAAGCATCTCAGTTTTCCTAATCCTATAGATGCATTACCTGTAAGTACTGGTATCATGGTTTTCGACATCTACATGTGAATCTTCAAACTTGCATAGAAGCCTTTCAGAGACACAAATACCATCATCTCGGAAAGGAGGGAGTGAGAAAATTGGACAAAAATTATACTTCATGTAAAGATTGTGATTGATGACATGTAAACTATGTGCACATTGATTAGGGAATTGATGATTACTTCATGATATTGTAACCCCAAACACTCGAAATCTGTTATCAAATCTTTCTTGGAACTTCCGCTTCTTGACACGTCTGCCCGCGCCCTTACCTTTTACTTTAAACTCGAGCATTCTATACACAACTTTTGTTTTATATTTCGCAGCACTACCACAATGTATAAGTAGGAGGTAACAGACACTTGTGCTTCATGAACACATGTATGAAATAGTTAATTTATGTACGACCAAACAATAACATTAAACAAAACAAATAAATGTTACATCTGTGACCTGCACAAAGTGGCATTTGTGCACATTCTAAGCTTACTAAGCAATTTCAATTTTATAAAATTAGTCTCGATGCATGCTTTAGGATGCACATTCTATACCTCCGGAAGTACTCATCCGAAATCATTTTCATGTCAACAAAATATTGGTCTGAAGACTTCCATCTGGAGTTGTACAATGTTATAAACAATGAGATGCTCACTTCCAGATTAAACCATTGTTTAGAGAAAACGAAAATCCAAGTATAATTAACCACCAAACAAAATGGAGTCCTTGTTGGAGTTGGAATTGGGGGTTGGAGCTTAGGAATTTATTAGACAATAGGTAGGTGGATGCTGGATTAAATGGATTAGTGGGATGAAGTTGGAAGGGGGAGATTTGGGCGGGGAAGAGGGTTGCAAGGATTGCTATTTTTAAAAATGAAATCATGACTTTGTCTGGATGTGTCAATTCGAACAAATTCCGTTCAAATTCGTTGTTCCAAATTCTCATCCGGATGCGTACTTTCGATATGGGGTAAAATACGAGAAATGTAAAACTTGAGAGGTCTCATATCAGCGTCCTTGATGAATTCTTGATATGCGATTAAAGGTGATTGCTCATATAACCCCTAAAAATGGGGGATCTTAGCGGAGGCTAGCTTTCGATAGTGTATTTTAAACTGTTGACATATTTGAGCATATAGAGAGGAGATGAGCAATCGTTGTAAATAAAAAGAGTTATACACATCTAATTCAGCCAAGGTGATTCAATGTAGTTGTTCAATAGGCCCTTTAAATTGTTCACATTTTTTGAAAAAGCCGATCAAGAGTTACAATCTGATCGGAGTTTACACACAACAGAAAAAAGTAGATCGAGAGTTACGACCCGATCGGTTAAGGAATTTGTGAGCAATCGAAATGGCTTATTGAGCAACCATCAAGTGTGAATGCTACCTTTTGCAATTTATGATTTCTCCTTCCCCTCATTTCTGAAATCACTTTTGTAAAGGAAAAAAAAATTGAATTGTGTAATCCGGACTGGTTTGAGAAATGGTCCAACACATTTCCGTTCACATGTGTAATGAGAAAAATACAATGACTTGCTTTTTTACTCACATTTCCAAATAAAAAATAAAATAAAAATTGAACAAATGACTTGCTTGAATTGTCATTAAACAAACATTTTGAACCGAAAAGTTAGTCAGGCATCCTCTTAAACAATTTTAGGTGGTGTCTAAGTCTCCTCTTAGAGCTAGAATTCAACATAATTTTCCCTACAATTTACTCTAACACTATTTTGATTCCCCACTTAGATCATAGGTGCACGTGCTCCCCCTTTCTAATCCATGTTAGGGCTACAACTCAAAGCAGTTCAATTTCAACTATTAGATCAATTTATTTATTTATTCATTAGGTGCATGATTTTACTTGCTTGAAACCTAAAACAAAGGGTGGATGCATTCAAGAGTATGCAAATTCAAAAGACCAGAAAGTCATTTCTAAATTTGGAATTTACACTGCAGCATTCCTGACACTGTCAACGAGACCACAATCACACAGTCTTTACATATTTAAGGACTAAAAATAAATAAAATTTAAATAGAGACATATGCAAAAAATGTAATATACTCATTGATTGTAGATATGCTTTACTATCTATGAAGTTTGCTAATCAAACTCTGGAAGTGAAAAATGTGTAGACAAAATAATGAGGCTGTTAAACTAAACTACTCAAAATCCTATATCAGAAGCAGAAAATTATATATGGCCCTTGCAATCATAGATATGATTGGTGCCATAGCTTATTGTTTGAAGATTTGATTCAGACATATTTGTAATCCATCTCATTGCACCATTTGATTCACCTTGTATATTGTATGCATAAGAAGGCCATCTTACATCAGCCCCGCACATGCTCGCGACACTCATTCTGATCATCTTCTGTGTTCTTTCAAGAACTATGAGACTTGAAAATGTGGAGAAACTGTTTCCAACAAAGATATCAGCTTGTAAACAAACTTCATAGTCAATTGCAGACTGAATTAGATATGGATACTTGCTATAAATTCCTTCAACGCCAAGTTTCTTTTTCTCAAAAGGAAGAAACCCTTCTCCCCAGTCTTCCATTATGGAAGAATTGTTAAGGAGTTTGTCGGCTACTGCAAGATAAACGGCAATCGGTGTTTTTTTCAAACCAACTATACTGCTTCTAACTCTTTCCACTATCTCTTTCTTGCTACTGCATATCTGATTTGTGTTCAATCTCTGCTCTAACTTTTTGCAATGAATCATCCAATCAATTTCTATCCTCATATGGACAGCAACATATGGAAGAGGCCGAGAGGAAGACCTATCTGTTGGGAAAAAACAACTAGAGAAATTAAGGAACACAATCAAGTACAAGAATATAACGTTCAAAACTCCAAAACCGGAGAAAAAACCAGTTGTTTAAAGACAACCAAAGGTGATACCTTTTTGCAGATCTATTGGTTCAGTGTTTCCAACTTCCCTAATCCTTGACACAACCCTTTCCGCTTCGTTACGAATTTCATCGATCAAAACCAAGCACTCAAAAACCTTTCCATAGTCCTTCAAAGGCCAATGATCATGCCATAAGAAAGGGTTTTTCCCTATAATTTCAATTACCTCGTAATCATCATAAGAGCCTTTACTATACTCCTTCAATTGTGATAAATCTCTTTCCATTGTCCACTTCCTTCCACTCCCTTTCGTCATTTCAAGTACTCGAGTTCTATTCAAGACATTGGTATACCTACCTAACCGAACAAAACCACTACAAAGTGCATTAAACTTTTCAAATTGGAATACTTTCTCAAACGAAATCGGTTGCAATTGATCAATTTCTTTGTAGAAAAGGGAGGCACTAAAGCTAGGCATCAAAAGGGTTCTATTCAACATTCTTGCAGTAAGACAAGCCCTTACGAATGCGATTTTCTGATTGTTTAATCCCCAAACAAGCTGAGGAACAACCAAAAACTTAAATTGCCTAATTCCAAATTCATAAGAACTCATTGATGGAGGAGTGTGGTTGTGGTGAAAGACAAAATTTCTCCATTGATTTCCATCAAAGCCAGGGAAAAGAAGTACTCTAAGGATCAAAACAGTAACAAGCAAAACCATGCATTTTGTAGTTATTGTATTCAGAGTTCCACCAAATAACTTCAACAACACCTCCATGCAAGGCTTCAAATTTGTTTTAAGTTAAGAACTCACACAATAGCATAAACCACTTACAAAGGATCAACAACATCAATCTCAGTGCCAAGATCAAATTTTGAATCCCTAACCTTTTCACAATCTGAAAGAGTGATTCAATGCAATAATGAGCAAAAAAATTAGTTTTCAATACATTGAAAAAAGGTAAGAAGAAATGAGAAAATAAAATCAGAATCAGCTTGACCCAGAATAGTATAGGGACTTGTAATGTGAAAAAGATTGAATTTTTATTTTAATAACTTTATGTCATTGCAATTGCATTAAAAGTAAAATAAAGATTAAGAAAAATGAAAAAATGTTGCATGCAGATGTAGATATTTTTGAAACCAAAAGAAAGACCAATTCAGAACAAGCCAAAACAATGACACGCATGTGAATGAATGTTGAAAACAAACATTATGAGTTTATATTTATGAGAATGTAGAATTGTGAAAAAGTAATAAAAGAAAGAAAAAAAATGCAGATTATATGAGAATAATAATAACAAGAAAGAAAGAAGATTGAAAAATAACAGGTTGTGCATGCATGCATGTTGATATTTTTACCTTTGTGTGGAGAATTGTGTTTGAGTGATTGAAATTGAATAACAGCGGTTGAGAAAAGCGCAGAGGAAGAACAGAACAGAGTGGGGGTGATGAGTGTCAAAACAACCATATGGAATTAAATCAATAATAATATAATATTATTATTTATGAGAAAGAGGGTGTGAAAATTTTGTGACATGTATTCAAGTTATTTCTAGTTTGTCTGGGGTCTTACATTGTTTACATTCATTCTTAAATGATTAAGTGTATAATTGTATTTAGATATTTTCATCATTTTATCTACTTTTACGAATAAGATTCAAGTTCGTTTAACAACATAAAACCGACTCTAACATTTGATTGGAGTCAATTTTTAAATTCAAACATGACCTTAAATCCGATCAAACTCGATAATATTTATATGCAATAAGAACAAAACAATAGTGAGACAGCCTTACAGAGTGTCTTGTTAAAAGAAAAACTAACATAGTGTGATTATAAGTTAAGATGTATAATTGATATGTATAGAGCATGATTTTTGTTGGAAGGGATCAATTCTCTAAGTAGTCTATATCAAATGTCTTTTGGTTTCAGGCTGAAGGAAGATACTTTGGGGAAAAAAACTCGACGATGAATCAATTAAATCCATATTTGACACGTTGCTCATGACATGTTCATTTGAAACATATTTACCACAATTTATTTATAATTTTATTGATCTCTATTTCACAATTTAGATTCCTCAAAATTGTTGATTCAGAGAGAACTGAGTAATTTTTTAAATTGACTAAAACTTTGAATTTTAAGAATTAATTTGTTAGTATTTGGTTAATTTGGTGTCCTACTCTTATTAACTAATTAAAGAAATAGTAAATCTGCAAAGGGACAGTAAGATTTGATGCTGCATAAGGAATGCTTGTCCCGTTGTCGGGTAAGATATTCAAAAAAAAGAGCTAAGATCAAATTTGAGTATATACGGGAAAGTATCAATTTAATTAATGAACCGTGTCATATTACTTTTTATATTATTAATTTATGACTTAATTACCTTTTTTAGCCATGTAACTTATTTTTAAGGATTTAGTATTATTATATCTATGACTTAATTACCTTTTATAGCCGTTTAACTTATTTTTAAGGATTTATTTAGATAGAAAGCCATGGAAATATTAGGAATGTAATTGAGTTTTGTTTGATTTTGCAGCAAAACTGGTATAGGGTGTAGGAATATCAATATTACTTTGAGAAGAACAAAGGTAATATTTGCTTAAATATGTTAGATTTGATTCACCCTATAAATATGTTAAAAAATTTATGGCAAGCAATATCGATATTACTTAAATAAACAAAGGTAATACTTTGTCGTGCACGACAATTTTTTCTTAAAATGGAATATGTCATAGCAATCACGGTGTAGGAATTCAATTCAGCCACTAGGGATAACAATGAACTAATTACTCGTTAAACTTGATTTAACAATCATCTGAATTGAACTTAAGCAAAAAATTAAATTTGATAACTAAATGGGTTAAACTTAAATTCTATATATTGTTCGTCTCATTTGGTTCATAAGTGGGATCAATTATATGTACATGTGTGTGCATGTGAGTGTGTGTATGAAATTATGTGTAATAGTTTTAGTGTACTTTTTGGTTTTTATTGTTTTCGGTTCTTTGTAGCTTGTTATGTGTTTAGTTTTCTATATTTATTTGCATATTTTTGCATGTATTAACTTTGTATTTGGGTATGTAATATGTTTTTTAAACAATATATGCTTGTGATAGATTTTATTTTAATTCAATAGTTTTCTTTTTGGCGCAATTTGAAGAGTGTTGCTTGATGATTCTCATAAGATGACAACTTGAAACGCAACTCCAATAAATGGGGGAATGCATCCCAAGTGGATAGTTGATTATTTGTATGCATCCATTTATAACAAGTAAGTGCATGTCCTTGCATGAAAAAAGGGTATAAGTGAGTCGTTGTCCAGGTGGAATTGGTGCTAATATGAAGTATTGTTTAATTTGGAAAATTCAATCAAGAACGTAGGATCCAATCAAATGTTAATGATTGAATTTTTTGTTTAAGTTTTAGGCAAAAGTGAGAATTGGTTTGAACTTCTGGAAAGATCAACCGTTGATTTCTGGTTTTGAATTTTAGCCATTTCATAGGCTAACAATTCCTTTATTTGACTCATACATGCATCGAACATACCTTCATGCACTGTTTCAGGTTTGGAAGGCATGATGAATAGGGATGAAAGCACCAAATAATACAGGTCCAAAATGTTCAAGAATACAATTTTAAAAGAAAAGTTGCATAAATAAATGCTTTACCACTTTCAAGCAATGAGTGCTCCTAGATTAGATATATTTCTTGATATAAGAACATCAAACAACTGATAGTTGGAAATAAAAGAACTAATCAAAGATCAGTTTGGTAATCATTAATTTGTATTGTCATTGAAAACAATGTTGGAGTTGCAAGAAGTGAAGAAATAACTAATATTGGGTTAAAACATAAATCTACAAGAATATATGATCACGCTTATTGCAAAGACTCAAACACGAACTCAAACACGCAGGATTTTTGTCGTCGGATCAAGCGGTGACACTCTAATCACCTTCTTATCCAGTGGCACCGGTAACCCTAAACTGGTAACTCAATCTCAGTGATTGTAGGCGGTGCTGGAAAACAGGAGCAGTAAAGGAGCACCAAAGCTACTATAATCGCAAGTGCTAGAGTGACTGCCAATATGATCACAAATGCTAGAGTGGCTACCTGAATAATATGATGATGGTCTTCCAAGGGAAACTCAACTTGTAAGTTTCTCGATGGGGAATTGTCATCCGATGTGTGGAAGTGATCGAAATGTGTCTGAGGTGCTAAAACAGGGCGAGAAAACCCAATGTCGGTGTTGGTTGTGACAGAGCAGAAGAAGAGGAGGAGTAGGAATGATGAATCCCACATCTCCATGATGATGATTATTATGAGTGAACATAAATTGAAAGAAAGTCATTCAAATGAATGAGGTGCTTGAAGAGAAGAATGGCAATTTGCAAATGTGGTGGTAGATGTAATTGGTAAAGAGAAGAAGGTCACTTTCAGAGGCGTAGTGTTTTTTATTGGCATATGATCAATATGTGGAGCGAGAAGTCAAGTATATACCACAAATATTTGGTTGCTTCTAGGACTGGCAATGAACCGGGCCAACTTGAATAAAGTTTGGAATTTGACTCGATGATTAACTTGTTGAATTTGATTCAAGAACCAAATGAGTCGAGCTTGAGCTAAAAATTAAGTTTTAAAACTAAATGAGTTGTATTTGTATTATATATAGTTTGACTTGTTTGATTCATAAGTTGGCTCGATTATATGTATGTGGGTGCGCACGGGCGCGTGTGTGTGAAATTATAGTACTAGTTTTAGTGTGTTTTTTGGTATTATTATTTGGTTCTTTGCAACTTGTTATGTGTTTAGTTTTCTATATTTATTTGTTTATTTATGCATGTATAAACTTTGTATTTTTTAGAGGGTGTGTAAACTTTGTATTTGTTTATGTTCTTTAAACAGTATATGCTTGCGATAACTTTGATTTTAATTCAATATTTTCTTTTTTAAAAGAAAAATGAAAAGGTCAAAGATATATTTATTTATTTATTTACTTTTTTGATTATTGTTTTTTTCAATTATGTGATTTGAGCATACAAGTTGAACATAAAGAACCGAACCAAATTGCTCGTGAGTTTTAAACAAATCGAACTCGAACTAAATAAAAAGTTTATTTTAAACTTGAGTCAAGTTTTGAATTGAACCGATTCTTATCAATGAACTCGACCCAACTCATTCCAACCTCATTAGCCACAATTGAATCGTGATAAACATGCAGGGGGTCCAATTTAGCCAAAATTAAACCTTAGAACTCATGTGTCGTAGGTCTGCTTGCACAAGTCCATAGTCGCCCCATACAACAATCATGCCTTTACATCCTTATTACAATTAGAATTAAAATTAATTACAAACATGACATTAGTTTATTACATATTGTTACTTATTTATTTTCTCTTATGTTTACATGACATTTTTTATTGAGTGAAATTAATATCCGATTGGGAGGTAAGAACCCACTTTACATGCTTTTTCTAATAAATATTGGTCATTGCTAAAAAGCAGCAGAAACTTTATATTAATATCATGCTAACAAAAAAAATATCAAAACATATTAATTCATTATTCGAGTGATCTTGAATCAAAATTTAGGTAAATTTTGTTTTTATTTATGTGTTGTTTTAAACTTCAAAGTTAAATTAACTACTTTTATATCTACCCCAACTCCTCAAGTTTTCTAACATATCCAACATGTATTGAATCTTTTATATCAAAAGAAATAAAGTAAATATTTTTCCACAAAAATTCGATAGGAGATGACATATTTGGTTGAACTTTTACTCATGCTAAAGGTGTGATTGGTTAAGAGTCGACCCAATAGTAAGACCTTAAAGACAAATGTCTTAAGCCTCAACATAAATAAAATAAAAAAGAAAAATGCAAACAAAATATCTTTAGGACACTTCTTAAGAAGTTTCAAGAAAAAAATTTGTCTTAAGAATTACTTGATAAAAATGTCTCATATTCTACTATTAATATTATTTCAACAAATATTAAATCATTTGAATTTCTTATGAATAGAAAAAGAAAAAGAAAATAAAAAATTTTGTGAGGATGAAAACATTCAGTTTAATTTTATAGGGACTAAAATCAAAATTCGTTATATTTATAGGGACGAAAAACTTATTTAACCCTTTTATTAAAGTACTATTATGAACTTAAAAAGACTTTGGTATCAAAATCCACCTTAAGTCTTGATATGTATTTGATCGATCCTAAATTGATTTAGAGAAGTAGAGTAGAGAGTGAGGTGAAAAAGAAGCGGGAGGAAAGAGATAATAAACGTCTCTTTAATGGTTTAGAAGGGATATAAATAAAATATTAAATTTTTTTGGAATCCACCACTTTTTACAATCTCTTCAAAATATGGAAGAAATGATATTTTGTTACTTTTTATTTATGTTCCTGTTTCTTAATTCAATGATATTTTTGGGGTCATTCTTGTACTTGAAAAAAAGATATTTATGTTTTCTCTATTTCTCTTATTTTCTGGGTATTATCCATACATAATTGCGAAGATTAATCGTGAGTCCTATCAAATTCAAATGAATGACAAACTCTCTAAAAATTTTAATGTTGTTACATGTTTACACGTGAATTCCAAACTCAAATCTTCATATTCTTTATACTAAACAATACATCAAATTTTATTTATTTCTCAGAATATCTCTTACATATTTATCTCCTCTTTTTTCTTCACAACCAATGACACTTACATGTTTATTGTAAAATTTTTGTTAATCTCTCTTCTCTTACATCTAAGTACCTTGAACTTGTAATATTAAATTCTTATCACTCAAATAACATATTTCCTCTTACATGGACAAAGTAATATCTCCTAAAATAATATATTTTTTTGAAAAAACTAGAATGGAATATATTACCAACGGAAAGTGTGCTTCCTAGTACAAGGTGTACCAAGGAAGAACAACTAGTTCTGAACAATATTTACAAGGAAAAAATGAAATGATATACAAAAAAGAAAGAAACTATTAACCTATGCCCAACATGGTGAACGGACTAAGCCATCAGCCATGTAAATTGAGGGGAAGAGTAACGTACTTCGCCTTCAACCACATATAGGAGATGGACTTAATCCTATCAACCACCTGAAAAACGGGGCACTCTTTGCCTTTGAACAATCTATTGTTTCTTTCCTTCCATATATCCCACACCGTTGCAAACCAAATAACCTGTAATATTGAGCGCCGCCTCTTCCCAAAATCACCACCAAAACCGAACCGATGAAAATCTCCTATTATTTCTTTAACAATATATATTATAATGAGGTCAATCTAAGGTAAGCAATCAAACATCTTATTTTAGACCAACCAACAATTAGGTGATGCCATGTGATGACTGAATAGTTTATTTTTCATCTACTAATTTTTTATTTATATATAAACAATCAATTTATATTATAACATTCTAAATTATTTGCATAATCTTATTCTTATACTATACATTAATAAAAAAAAGTAGTATAGTATAAGAATCACAGGCTAGATAATAATAGCAACAATAGAATAATAGTACCAAATTCCAACCACTTTACAGATAAGGAGTATGGTACCTTCATACACACACACACTCTCTCTCTCTCTCTCTCTCTCTCTCTCTCTCTCTCAAAGTCAATGAATGACCTATGAATGAGGGTCCATATTGATTTGTCCCAAAAATTCGATTTTGATTGTTGGGTCTTAATAGTATCATCACACCCTCTTGTGTTCTTACACTTACGGTGAATTAAGGATTAGATTTGTGAATCACATTCTTCAAATTATTCACTTCTATTTTTCTACTTTGATTCATCAATTGGGTCCAAAAGGGTCATCGTTTTTGTAATTTTTTTATTGGGAATTGTTCTTGTTGCTAAAAAAATTGATTTTTTAGTTCAATTTGTTGATGGGCCATGCTGAAATTTGAGATTTTGTTGTAATTGAAAATCTCTAGTATTTTTTATTTTATTTTATTTTTGGAAATGGGGGATCAAGCTTTTTTAGATTATGAACCATTTGTTAATGTTGAGGAGGAAGAAGAAGAAGATGAGTTTTGCAGTTGCTGTGAAGATGCAGAAGAAAGAGATGAAGAAGAAAGGGAGGAAGAACAAGAAGAGTGGAAAGAAACTGAGGAGAAAGTGGTGGAAGGGATGAAGGAAGAACTTGATGAATTTTCAGTAAGAATGTTCTTTAAGGGGTTATCAATTACTGGTGTTGAAAATTCAACTTCAGGGTTTTCTGGAATTGGAGTGTTTATGGAAAGATCATCAAATCTTCCTCCTATAAGGGTGCAGAAAAGGCTTGATTTTTATGCTGAGGAGCCTATGGTTGATTACTTGGCACTCATGGATGGGTTGTTAGAAGCTTTGCAGAACAAGATCCGTAGGGTTTATGCTTTCACTGATTCTGAGTTGTTATATAAGGTTAGTGAGTGATTCAGTAATTGATTTTAAGATTTATTTGTTGTGACAATTACAATTTATGTATATTGATGAAGATTCTGACAAACCCTATAATTGTAAAATTGAAAATCACTTGTAGTTGTACTTTATTTATTTACTTTTTAGCATTACTAAGTTTTGATATACACCTTAATTAAGCCCTTATAGCAGAAGCTAATGAGTGCTTATGAAATGTTATTTCTACAGCAACGGATAAAATAAAGTCAAATAGTTTTCATATAAGATAGTTGTTTTAATAAACTATCATGGCAAGCTTATAGAAATAGGCTGAAAGGAGCCTATGACCATGTAATAAGTTGTTTTCATAAGCTCTACCAAACATGCAATTAACAAACTCAAATAAGTCAATCCAAACAACCGAATATCTGTTTAAAGTGTTGCCTTGTTATTTTTGCCGCCAGTTGTTTAGGTATGCTTCTCAATGTCATGTTTTACTTTTGTGGATGATCTGAGGTAAGCATTATAATATTTTCTATTGCTTACTCTAAAGTCTTGGTCAATTCTTGGGCGTGCTTAAACGTGCAATGGTATTTTCATTTCAAATTTTTTATTTTCTTATTGTAATTTGCACTTGAATGTATATCATTTACTTCTGGTTTCCTTGATTTGAATTTTCCTTTCTTTGGACCCCTTGTTTAGTTTCTTTAGTTTGCATATGATATTTTTTTAAGAGGTTTGTGTTTAGAAGCCATGCTTTGACATAACCTCTATTAACTCTTACTCTGTGTTTGCATGTTTTTAGCATGCCCTTGTCTTTAACTATGTTTGTTTGTGGATTTTTTTGACAGATAACAGCTGAGAAAAATTTGGACATGCCGCTTTTGATGGCACTGAGAGAAAGGATTCTGGAACATGCCAATAATTTTGAAACTTTTGATCTGAAGCTTATACCAAGCATTGATCTTGAGCAGCCAATGCAGTTGGCCACAGTAGCTATGGGACTCGTCACTTTTCCAGTAAATGGCGAAAAATTGCTCGAGAATTGTTCTATTTGTTGCGACGACAAGCCAGTGCCAATGATGATTACCTTGAAATGTTCACACACATTCTGTTCACATTGCTTGAGGTCCTACGCTGACGGTAAACTACAATGTTGTCAAGTCCCTATAAGATGTCCTCAACCAGGGTGCAGATATTGTATCTCTACACCTGAGTGCAAATCTTTTCTTCCATTCTTCTCCTTCGAATCTCTCGAAAAAGCCCTTTCAGAAGCAAGTATTGCCCAATCAGAAAGATTTTATTGTCCATTTCCGAATTGTTCTGTTCTCCTTGATCCTTGTGAGTGTTTATCAGCAATGGACGGTTCATCTAGTCAGTCGGACAATTCTTGTATCGAGTGTCCTGTTTGTCAGAGGTTTATCTGCGTGAGCTGTGGTGTTCCTTGGCATTCTTCCATGAGCTGTGAAGAATTTCAGAGTTTGCCGGAAGAGGAGAGAGATGCTTCTGACATTACCTTGCATCGTCTTGCTCAGAATAAAAGGTGGAAGCGTTGTCAGCAGTGTCGTATAATGATTGAGCTTACTCAAGGTTGTTACCACATGACATGCCGGTAAGACACGACTTCTCTTCATATGAAAATGAAAAGAAAGTGCTGGTTCATTTTATATGCATTTTGCTAACCCTATATATACATACTCACCTTCCGAACATGCATCACAACTACTCTTGCCACATAGGCAGTTGGTTACTTCCCCACTACTCCCCTAAATCTGACCAAGTGCATCACACTTCATACTTTGATTAGGCGTATCCTTCCTTTTGGGCCTCATCTCATAAGCCTTATTAATTTGGGATTTGGGTTCGCTTCAATTACTGTTTGAGAATTACACCACTTGAGATTTTTATGTTCCTTAGAATTTGGGTTGGGCCTAACGCAACCCTACGAAACCGGCTTAGAAGGTGAGAGATGCCTCTTATAAGTACATTGGGTTATATTTCATTCAATGTGGGAATCTCACCACACCCCTCTCATGTCCATGATTGGACATCTAAAGCGTGACTTGAGTGGTCTGATAGTGGGTGGTGCCGCAGCAAATTTTGGATAAGCTTTGATACCAGCTTAGAATTTTGGTTGGACTTGGCCCTTGGCCCTTGGCCCTAACTCAATCCCACAAAAGTGGCTTGTAAGGTGAGTCATGTCTCCCACTTATAAACATAAATTCATATCATATCTCATTCAATGTGGGACTCTCAATAGTAACCTTAATACAAATGAGAAATGACATTTGTAGTTGTACAACCATTTTGCAACAACTTTTGGGACAACTCTCTCTTTCATACTCACATTGTGTTCTTACTCTTTCTATTGTTTTTGTCTCAAAAGAAGAGGAAAAAAAAGTTGTCCCAAAAATGGTTGTAAAAATATCATTTGTATATGTAATGTTCAGACCTCAATATCAGTTTCAGATTACTCTCCTCAATGTATGTAATCTAGGACCTATTTTACTCAATGTAATCTATGACCTAATTCTTCAGGTTCAAATTGATTCAGATCACTAGGTAATTAGTTGGGACTGGGTAGTGAGTTCTATAATAGTATATGTTTTCTGAACAAGGGCATTATTAGAAGAATGATCAAATTTTCTTTCGTTTTGATAATACTGAAAACAGAATAGTTTTGTGAAACAACTAAAGCAAAAAACTAGGGGCTTGTGAACATTTTCTATTTTCATTTCTTGTTCGTATTCTTATTAATTTGGTTGCATAGGTGAGTAAACTAAATGTGCTGTATGGAAAGAGATAGATTAAAAAGAGATTGTTTCAATTGCTTTCACTGTTATTAAATTGTTTATGGTTGGAGAGGCAAAAGGCATTTCATGGATATTTTATTGATAGATGTGAGAGAAGAGGGTGTAGGATTGGAAAATAGTTGTCTAAATAATTTTAAGGCTTGAGAAGAGCAAAGCTGAGTCTGCCAACTAACTTGCAGAAGTGGTCATCCTGAGATGATCAGCCATTTAGGTTACATTAATTTTAATAAGTTTTATTGGTGTAGGATAGATTACATGCCGGTTTAAGGTGAGCTCTACGCATCAAAGCTGAAAGTATTTTGTATTAGCTTGGGCTGGTAAAAAAGATAATATAATTACTGAGATCCATGTTATTCCACCTGCATTATCCACGCTTCAGATGTCTAATCCGGATTGTGAGGGGAGTGTTGAGATTCCCACGTTGACTAGAGATATGACCTATGTATTGCTTATAAAGCTTAGGCAATTCTTACCTTACAAGCTAGTTTTGGATGGTTGAGTTAGGACCAACCTTTTTTTGAGTGGAATTAGGACCAACTTACATTTTAAGAATAATGTTTGAAACTGTTTAATGAATATGATCAATACTGGCATTCAGTAGCAGCAAAGAATGAACAGGAGCGAAGCACAGAACACTTCGTAGTCGTGCCTGTTATGCACTTGATTCCTCTCTCTATCAAATTAATACTTTCAGTTATCTGAAATTGCTCAAGTATACTAGTAAATTTTCATTACTGTTATTTAATAGGAGTAAGTGGCCCTTTATGTTAATTTAATGAAAATAGAATAAGGAACATTTTCCAAATCCAAGATGGAATCAAATCACTTAAATTAGGCTCCACCCTTGAATTTAGGATTGAACCTTTTTGTTCATTTAATGAAAATGTTGTAGACACTCAACGGTGGATCAAACCGGCGTACTAATATATCAATTGGTATTACTGGAAGGAGATACTTCAGTGCCATATTTTATTTAGATTTATATGGTTAACTTTGGTTTAGAGCTACTAATATTTTCCTTCATTTTATTGGTACTTATTTACATTGCCTTTTTAGAGCTATATCCCTTTGATACCATATTAACTGATATTGATAAGATACAAGATCACGATTCAAAAAATAGCCTTGCCATTTGCATGTTGATAACTTTGTTCTAAGGTTTAAAGTATGTTATATGTTTGATAATGATATAATAGATTGTTGAGAAGTTTAGAAGTCTATGTTGAATTTCCTTAGTATAACATAAGCAGACACTTCTGTCATAATCTATGTACCACTATGAAGAGGCATGTCTAATGTCTAACACATGTCGTGGTTGTATTCAAATATTTCATTTTCTCAAATTATTATTGGTGTCGTCGTGTCAATGTCGTGTTTAGTGTCCATGTCCATGTCATTGCTTCATAGGTCCACAATAGTTTTGATTTCATGTGTCTAAATTTTCAGGTGCGGTCATGAGTTCTGCTATTCTTGTGGTGCTGAGTACAGGGAAGGCCAACAAACATGTCAATGTGCATTTTGGGATGAAGACAGCCTGACAAACTCCGTTCAAGAATCAGAACAATGGTCATGGGAGACTTCTATGATCATGGATGCGTACTCAGATCAAGAACGGTCACAACTTGCGCTTATACAACGGTTCCTTGATGGAGGTTTTAGTCTCAGTGACCACAATCCCTATCAATCTCCTCCTCCTCAATGTACAGAATCATTTGTAGACCCTTTGAAGGATCTTCATCAACTTCCATGGCTAGAGAGATTTGTGTCTGTGATAAGTGACAACTATTATGAAGATTACATGCAATAAAATTGTGCTACATCTTATACCGCATGTTTGGATTGTTGGTGAGTTTGGCGGAATCATAATGTGTTACAGTGATTTTTGCAAAAGCTACACTTTTGAGCTTCAAACAAAATCACAGTGAGTGTGGCAGCAACACGATGTCTTTGTGATTTTGGCAGAAACTACAGTTTGGAGCTTCAACAAAATCACGGTGTCATTGTGATTTTGTCAAACACATTGTTAATCCAAACATTCAAATAGTTAGTTCATCAAAAACCTCATACAATCACTTGTAGAAAGAGTTTCTCACTAAGGTGTGGTAACACCATGTCATGTGACTTCTTTTATGTTCTACAATTTGATATCTTTGACCTAAGGTTCATAGATATTGTATTAAGGTGAACAACTTGTTCATGATGACTCTCTTTAGAGAAAGTAAAAGAAGAAAAAGGAACATTGAAAGAGAAACTAGTTTGTTTGTGATTTGGAAATAATACAATGTTAGCCAATTGAAAGAAATTCCAGATTTTGTTTTTCATCTTCTAATAATGTCTCTATTGAGAGTGATTTTGTAGAAGCATGTAAGGTCTACAAAAAAAAATGTATGCACATATTCTTTAGGTAAAGTCTTTGGTTTAATATGTTGTGAAAAATAAATTCCTTGATATTAAACTGAATTACTACTTTTTTCGATTTTCATTTAACCCATAGCTAATTAACTAACAACATATATTGATGACATTTGCTTTTTTAATATACTCGTTAAATATTTTAAAATCTTACAATTAATATTATTCAAATATCTTTGTAAATTTATCATTAATATTGTTTTTTTTTATAATAAATTGCTAAAACATTTATTTAATATATACAATGATGCAATAAAATTTACTTATACACGTATAGACGATCATTTTATTAATCTAACTATACTTTATCTTTTTTATTCTTTTAAGAAATTCTCTTTGTAGTCGACCCCAAATATACTGGAGACAGGTCACACGCAACCCGATTCAGTCTTGCCATGGGCCATAAGTCACCGAATAACTACATGACCTTCTTGGATCGTGTAGAGGTAAATGATGTTAGCTTCAACCCATACGACCTTCATCATTAGACGCGTCCGTTTGATGACATATGTTAGTTTTTTAGATGGATTGAGTGTGACCACAAGATGAACTATCACCACTTGCTAGAGCGTGTGATGAAGTAATATGGACACATTCAAAGCACTCTAAGGCACCCCCTCAGTCGCACCAGAGCTAAATGCCTTTCAAATATATTAGACATTACAAGATTACTTGTTGCATGCTGTACCTGAAGACATGTGACAAGCTGTTTCGGGTTATATTTCATGGTTCTACAAGATCTCTCATCCCATGCTATTGGCTCCTGCCTAGGCCGATAAATATGAAGGTTGTGATAGAGTAGGAGAATGTCAATGAAACTCTGGATACTTTGCAACTATGTAGGAGGGTTAGGCTCTTGGCATTGGATGAGATGGTAATTGGTACCACTTACGATGATCTATATGGTATTGTAAATAAGATTGCTCTCTAAAAATAAAAAAATAAAAAAAGATTGCTGAAGAAATGGATCTGATTATCTAGTGTTGAGTGAGGTGTGGGAGGAAGAGGAGGACGTATTCAGGTTATACAGACGGACGGTTCTATAGTTATTTCATTTTTATGTATTATGATGTTTCCACCCGATTTTAATAACTTTGATGTACATTAGTATTTTATTACCGCAACATTTAGGTCACAAATTATGCATAAATTTGGTTATTTTCAACACGTTTCCGTATGTATGTATATTAGTGTTTATGTCATAAACTTGGTTGAATGTTGAATGAGTTTGAGTTTGAATGTGTATGAATTTAGTTGAATATATTCAAAGTGTTACTATTTCGACTGTGTGGAGTTTGTGTTTGAACATGTATGAATTTGGTTGAATATTTATGTATAAAATTGCAGCCTTATGTTTTGTGTTATGTCCTTCAAGGTAGATCGGGTCCTAACTTCGCGACAATGCAGCCTTAAGAATTTATGAGGATAGTTGGACTGTGATTCAATTTCCTTGGTTCCAACTCCAACACGGTTATCAACTAGCTCCACTCATGAACGTTGTTGACACGGTCACAAACTCCAATATCTCCATCTATTATCTAGTGCAATGCGTAAAAATAGAAGGAAAATGGCACGATACAATAAGTGTAAAGAATTTGAACAATTTTGTTTAATGATATTTCAAAACGAATAAAATAGTGGTATAGTGTGGGAACATATAGTGTGGTTAACACTTCTTCTAGCAAAATGTTAGTAAAGTTTTCATATAAAAAAAAATGTTACTACTAAAGTTGATGTTGAAGCCGTGTCGGTGTAAATAGTAAAGGAAGTGGGTCTCAATTAAATAGGGAAAGATAATGGAACCAACGTAGTGAAAGCAAGATATGACCCAAACTTGTCCCATTTCCATTATCTTTGAATTTCATCATTGTTGAAATTGAAAATGTTAGATTGCTCCTCCTTAAGGTCAATCCATTCAATGACTTTGTTTTCTTCTCCTTCCTTTCCATTTAAATTTTATGGATTTGGTGCATGTGAACTTCCATTGTCACCCATTCAATTATATATTCATAGATTTATACATAGTGTATTAAAGTATAAAAAGATAACCATGAGATAGAATTAAAGTTTCATCTAAAAGAAGAAAAAAAAAATCCATTGATATCAACTTTTTAACAAATCTAAAATTTAAACTTATGAATTTAGAATAAGTAAATATCTAATTTTGTTTTAAAATTGTAGGAGTGTTTTATCATAGTTCCCTTTATTATTAATATTTCAAAATGATCTATAAATTGTAAATATCACTCAGTTTGTTTCCTGTTGATATTTGTATGGATTATAATGACCATGTGTTGGTGGTATGGAAATGTATTTTCTCACCAGTCATACATGTACATTTGATATAAAAAAATCAAGACAAAATGATGAACCTGATTAATATTTTATAATTTTAGATAGAGATTAATTTGTATCATGCGTTGATGTGTAATTTTATTTTTATGTACACATAAAATCACATCACCATTTTATCCAAAAAAATTACATCACATCATAGTGTCATTTTCTTAAGACAATTTTAGAATATTAATGTTAATATGTGGTACTATAATATACTAGTATTTCAACAAATTACTTATAAACACATTGAATATTTAATCAATTTAAAATACTTTAATATTTTATTTGTTTCCATACCTTTCTTTAAAAAATACTACCAATTTCTAGTAAAAATAATTAGTATTTATTAAAGGGTCTTGCTAACATGTGTTCTAAAAACATTGTTTAAGGAACCCAAAAAAAAAACTTTAACTTGAAAATATAGTCAAGCACATGTTAAAATCATAATTACACAATTTCTAATACAAAACTTACTACTTTTAGATGCTTAAACAATGCGCTAAGGACATTTGTTAGCATTTTCTTTCATTAAAATGGCTATCGGATCAATATTGTTTTCACTAATCAATTTATAGAGACATTCTTGTATGAACACAGATATAAATGAATAATATTTGGTTAAACACACATCAAAAACCTTTTTTTTAAAAGACTAAATCATTTCATTATTAATTTCTTTTTTATTATTAGAAAAAATCTTTTTATGTGTGTGCGTCTAAATACTATTCGTTTATATTTGTGATCAGGTAGACTTTCTCCAATTTATAATATGATATTTTTGGGAAAATGGTCCTATATATGTTTAATTGAGTGGGATAGTGATGGACAAGGAAAGGAGAGAAGCAGCACAAACACAAAGATGGATGGTGGGGACAATGGGGACAATGTTGCAGTGTTGGAGATTTGGATTTGGGAATAGGTAGTAGGATGGATGAGACTTGAGAGTGTTTATGAGATGTGCAGAAATACCCCACTCACTGCCAACACTTTCAAAACAATAATAACCCATGGTTGCAGACTTGCACCAGTACTATAATATCACCCTCTTATTATTGTCATCATCATGCTGTCGTGGCCCTTTCTACTTTTAAGGCTAAATAGAACCCAAACTCCAAGGTAGGGTTAGTATATACTTCAAGAAATAAATTTTAACAAATAAATTTTTAGCTTCAAAAAAAATTTCATTAGAATTCCATCAAAAGATGAAATAAATTTGATAAAGATTGTTGTAGATAAAAAAATCAAATTTAGGTGTCGATGTCATATGAACATTTGAGTTGGTAACTGCACGAACACTTATGATTTGTTTAGAATTCAATTGAACAACCACCAAACACACGTCTAAGCTGATGCCAGGATTTTTAGCCTTTTAAATATCACGTTGAAATGGCATTGGGATGCGATAATAGTGTTGGAAAGACAATTTTTCACGCATTATATTAAGTGGGTGTTTGGTTTAGCTTTGGATATAATTGATTTTGACAGAATTGATTTTGAGAGAATTGATTTATGTTTGGATACAATAACGTAGAATTGATTAAACATAATGGATGTTGTTTGGATAGTTTTGATCAAAAGTGTTTTTGACCGTATAATTACTAAAATGGACATGCTAAATAGAAATAAATGGACATAGTTGAATGTATATGTAGATCAATACAAATTGTAGATATATTATTTAATTTAAATAAATAATTTTTTTATATCTTAATTTAGAAAATAATAACTATGATTATTAAACCAAATTTTTTGGACAAAATATTTGTTCTATGTATTTTATATTTTTTTTGATCAAATATATTTAAGTTAAATAATAATAGAGATTGTTGCAAAAAATGATAAAATATAGTATAAAAGAAAAAAAATACAATAAATTCGAATGGAAAAACCGTAAAGAAAAATCCAAATTTTTGTAACTCATAACCATCAATATTTTCTGGGGCTAATTTGGTTTGTTAATTTTTTTGATTAAATTTGGTTCATCAAATTAAATACAAACAAAAAGGATAATTGATGAAGGACAATAAAGGAAAATAATAGGTTGTAATAATTAAAATATAAAATTTAATGGAGAATTGATTCTGGTTAACTCAAAAGTTAGGAATTGTAGCTTCAACCAGAATTGCTTTTGGAGAAGAGAATTGCTTTTGTAAAGCTGAACCAAACATGTGACAAATTGCTTTTTTTCAATTCTGAAGTTGTAGAAGCGATTCTAGATTAAAAAAAAGCTGAACCAAACAAGCACTAATTCGTGTGGAATATACTTCGAATCCCTTAACAATGTTTTAGGTTGTAACTTCGTAGATAGAAAATTGTGGTTAGAATAAAAGACTTCACTGAAAATGGTCATTAAATTCTTTATCCAACATTAGTCTTAGCAATTAAATTGATATTTTGCATCAATAACACAGTTATCAAAACCATTGCATAATGTCAATTTATATGATAAACAAGAACTAGCTAATGAATACAAAAAGTTGACAGTCAATAATTTGTATGGTATACAAAATTGCACATGTCAAAAGAACATATAAATACAAATACTTTAATTAACTAGTTCAACGAAATTTGTCCATATTGATAGCTTTATGCCACGCCAAAGACTTAGTTGTTTTATGATAGACATGGATATATAGGAGTATCTGATACGTATATTTGGGATTACCCTAACTTAACTTTCATAACCTTGAGACTGACAGAGAAATATGCTAACGTACATTTTCTGCTAATCTTAATTCCTTCCCATTTGTTTGTTTTCTTCCTTTCTTATTCACTATTTCAACTTCCAATGCATCGTGGTCCTCAGATGTTGCCATTTCACGTTCTCTTCTGACTCTTCCCATTTATCCACACTCTTCTCCATAACCACTTGTTCAATGTTGTAGCCTTCCCATTTCCACAGTCTATGCCAACTTATTATTACTCCAAAATTTATTTTTCAACAAGAAATGAATAAAAAATGAACAGGTCTCGTGTGGGTAGAAATGAATTGATTCCATTGTGCAATAGTAGGACCACCTCAATCCAAACACTACTCCACTTCTTATCTCATTTAATTGGTATACAATGATAACAAATGCCTAAGAACATCTAGGGCATTTGTTAAATATTTAATTATAAAAAATAATTTTGTTAATGTGTGTCTTAAGAACACATGCTCCATTTATTCACATTCGTTGTCATATAGTAATTCACAATTCACGTTGGTATTTGATACAAATACAGGTTTGCGATACGCGACATGTGAAGAATTCAGTACGTATGAATATATAGAATTCAGTTCACGGTTCGAAGCATATCAAGAGAATTATGTTGATGTAGAACAGAAGCAAGGATTAACAAGCGTTAAACCTAAAAGGTAAACAGACAGGTTGCAAGCGACAAACCTATCAAATAAGGGTTTTCGAAATCCATCAGAATTGAGAAAAGTACTCGATAATTTTATTGAATGAAAGAGTTCCCCTTAGGTTACGAAAGTTCTGTTTAAATATTAGGAGAAATATGAGCCGAAAAAAAACAAACTGAAATAAAACAGAAAAATAATAAATATGTTGGAATATTAAAATGCGGTTTTGGGCTTTCTGATGACTCCGAAGACTAAAATCACCCATATATCATGGCAAAGCGACGAGTTATGCTTGTGAGGTCTGAGGCTTTTGGAAAAGGTATAATTCGAGTCAATCTGACACTGAATGTCAAATCCACACTATTCTAAGTGAGTCTTTCTTGCATGTCACTTCATCTTTGATACGCGCTGCCGTTTTACTTAAATCGGATGTAATTATGAATCACATTTTGAAAGTGTGATATTTTAACTACTAAGGCTATTTAATTTCACAAGAGAGTGAGATAGTGACCAGCCATTATTATGATCTTTGTTTCTGGATACGATATGAATGAATGAGTACTTTTTTGCAATATCGTTTGTTGTCTGTTTATGATGATGATATTGATTCATTGATTCATTCATGTAATGTCGCAGAATTGGGTGTGATATTGTTTTGGAGCGAACGTGGTTCTTAAGCTAAAGCAAAGCTACAATTATAGGCCATCAATTTCTGTACATAGTGGGACTACTGATCAGATCAGATGGGTCTGATTCTCATGTCTCACTCTCTACTTCCCACATGCTGACGTTAAATGCCCAACAACATCTTACATTACATTTAGTCAATAGTACAGTACTGCCATTTCATTTTATTTACCCCACCTTGTTCTCTTGTGTTGTAGCATTCCATTTCAATTGGACAGTACTCCACCCACTTTCCTACCACCTATAATTGGAACCATCCTGATCCTACTACTACTTCTACAAATTTCTAAAGTTACTATATAAAGCAAACTAGATTTGGTTAAAAATAAGAAACTTAATCATCGTGTTTTCGACTAAAATCATGTTAACAATTACCCTAAAACATTGTCTATACAACCCACGAAAAAAAGTTTTCTTTTTTTCTGTCTAGTAGCCTAGTGGCTAGAGCTCACACATTTAAATGTGAGAAGTGGGGTGTCCAGGGTTCGAACTCCGGCCCCTGCATAAATCATGCAATGTCCCTACCAATTGAGCTAAGCTCACGGGGACACAAAAAAAAAACACGTGTAAAAGTTATCTTAAAATACAAGTCAAACACGTGTAAAAGTCATAGTTATACAATATATATTTGTTAGTATTTTTCTTTCAACATAAATAAACTAATAATAATTAGTAGTTCAATCGAAATATGGATGACACCGGAAATTAGGTTAAAAAAAATTAGTAACGCAGACTCATTTTAAACCTTTATTTTTTTTCTTCCAATATATACTTCTTATGATGAATACTATTGGGACTGTGCATAGATATAAGTGGTCGTCGTGACCTGAATCGATTGACGCGAATACCATTTATATTTTGCTAATTTATTTGTACATAATTGACTTGTAAGATGGAGGAGATGTCGTGCTATATAAACTTATATGAGACCTTCTCTTTATAAACTGATTCACTCTCCCACGCTAGCCTTCGCCTTAGTTTTATTGATTTTTTCTAATAGTGTATACTTTATATGTGTCATTTTGTAAAAAGTTATGAAATTCAAAATTAGTGTTTTCTATTATAATAGAATTAAAAGAAGTAGGGAAACAATAAGAAATATTGATTGCACGAGGGGGGGTAATATGATGAAAACAGGCACTGCATGCATGTGTGTGTTTTCTCCCCTAATAGAGATAAAGTGGTAGAATCAAATCAAAATTAACAAAAACCATAAAAGTGATAGAAGAAAAAACAAGTGATTCACCCCACAAACCAGATTTAAAGTGATTCGAGAGTGTCTTTTACTCTATTCCACGAGAATGGATTTTATTCTAAAAAGTAAAAAGCATAAAGATAGTGGTAAGACTTACAGAAAATAAGAAAAGTAAAAGAAAAAAGAATCAAAAGGCACTTGAATAGGAAAGAAGAAAAAGGGTAGAAAGAGGAAGATGTGTGAACATTTTTAATCATTCCATCCCAAATTGAGAAGAGAAGTACAACTAAAATTATACTTTCCTATTCTTTTTTGTGATAGACAAGTCACAAGACAAGAGTTTGTGTATTGGGAAAAGATAAAAGATAAAGTTTAAGAGAAGACTGAGAAGGATGGCTCTACCTGCATCTTTGGTTTATCAATATACATGTGGGTCACTAACTCATATTATTACTATCAGGGAATTGGACTTTAATAATATTTGCAATCATATAAGTTTTGACAGATTAAAAGCAGTTTTTTTTGGATTTTTAATATTTAATTTGTTTAATAATGTTTGTTTTGGATTTTTTTAAAATCTATTTCGTCAAGAAAATTAATTTTAACCTTAAAATGAAAGATTGTTTTTAATAGTTTTTTTTAAAAAAAATTTCTATTTCATCTAAAAACAAATAAATAAGTCTTAAACTTTCAAATCTTTAAAAAATGATTTCAATGATAGGTAACAAACCAAAATTAGCTTTAACATTTCTTAAAAATCTCTATAATTTTTTTTAAAGAAAATCATTTTTTTAAAGGCAAAACAAACACATCCTAAAAGGACAAAAGTGGGGGGAGGGTATTTAGTGTGTGAAATATTTATGGTTAAATATGTTTTTGATCCCTATAAATATGTTAGATTTTTGTTTTGTTAAAAAAATATATAGGGGTCAGGAGGATTAGGGAATTCAATATGTCGTTACTTGGAAAATGGTGTTGGAGGTTAACGGGAGAAAAAATGTTGTTTGTGGTATAGAGTCTTAGCTGGGAGGTATGGCGAGGAAAGAGGCACTATAAGCAATGGAGGGAGATCAACGTCGGTGTGGTGGAATAATTTGCTTAGTATTCAGAGGGGCGCTGAAAAGGGGGTTGTAGGTTAGTTTACTGATCACTTACGGGGTGAGGTGGTGGATGGTGTAGGAACTTTATTTTGGTGGGATCCTTGGTTAGAAGGAGGGATTTTGAAGGATGGATTTAGTCATCTTTTTATCTTTCAGATAACAGATTGGCAACTGTGGCGGACATGTTTTCTCTAGGCTGGGGAGAGGGCGGAGAGGTGAGAAAATGGTGTCGTAGGTTATTGGCTTGGGAGGAAGAATTGAGGAGTGAATGTTGTGCGCTTTTACTACCAATTGTTTTGCAGGATAATGTGAATGACAGGTGGACTTGGCAACTTCATGCCTCTTCGAAATACAATATTGCTAGTATTTACAACTTTCTAACATCAAGAGATCAAACTTTCAACAATGATCATACTTCAATTATTTGGCACAAGGACGTTCCTCTAAACGTCAATATTTTCGCTTAGCGTTTAGTGCGTAACCGACTTTCAACAACAGAGAACTTGATCAGGAGAAGGATTCTACAGCCGAATACATATCTTTGTTCAAGAGGTTGTGGGTTTGAAGAGAATATTAATCACATTTTCTTGCATTGTCGTTTTTTGGACAAATCTCGTAGGATATTTATTCTTGGCTAGGATTGGCTTCAGTCAAGCCAGCTAATGTTCACGAACATATTCTTCAATTATGTTATCTAGGTGGCTTCTCAAAAACCATTTATTCTACTTTCTACTTGATTTGGCTCTCTTGTACTTGGATTGTTTGGTGTGATAGGAACTATAGAGTCTTCCAACAAAAAGGAAATTCTATTCATCAACTTATAGATAAAATTAAGCTACAATCCTTCTGGTGGTTGAAAACAAATCATCCTAATTTTCCTTTTAATTACCACCCATGGTAACTTAACCCTCTTTTTTGCTTAAGAGTGGCTACTTAGCTTTTTTTTGTTTAGTTTTTTTGGTGTTCTTTGGCGAGCTTGTTATAGCTTTAGCGCTAGCTTTCTTTGTGTTTGGAAAATTGATGTAACATATACTTTATCTTCTTAGTTCCCCTCTGACACTCCTTGTGCTTGAGAGACTAAGTTTCTCGGCATTTTACTCCATTTTAACTTCTTCAAAAAAAAATTATTATAAAATGTTTCTCGGTCAAAACATATTTTAATTTTCATACTATATCTAGAGTTTTATTGAAAAATATCAATTAACGACACCTATTATTAATTGAAAAAAGTCAAAAAAATAATTAAAAAGCC
>Ga0228711_1000175_pt1 | contig 62951 bp, 30 predicted proteins | sample MedpolnodulmetaG_2_FD_177996 | JGI IMG/M metagenome (GOLD analysis project Ga0228711, IMG submission 177996) | Root nodule microbial communities from Medicago polymorpha collected in Santa Monica, California, United States - brown nodules | ecosystem: Host-associated > Plants > Roots > Nodule...
TCTTTTCTTTTGTCTTTTTTTTTTTTTTTTGTTTTATATTTTTTTTATATATATATATATATATATATATATATATATATATATATATATATATATTTCAATGTTTTGTTATTTATTCATAGTTATAGTTGAAAATGCGTTTGATAAATTTGTTGAGTCAAAATCAAATATAGTTTAGTCTTTCATCAAATTCAAACCATCTACTGTTGAAGATTCCGTCAAATTGAAACCAAATATTGTTAAAGTTTCGTTAATGTGAAACCAAATGCTAATTCTAAAGATAACATTATTGGTTCCGATGTTTCAAAACCTGGTGATAATGAAGTAGATACGGTGTCTTACTCTTGCACCAAGAGAAATGGAAAGTTAGAGATGATATGATTAATTGGATTCGTTTCGTCGACAAGCAACAAAGGTGTGATTTACTTTAATTATAGATAGACAAATCATATCTTGGTGGTGGAAGAAGGGCATCAAAGTCAATGTTGGCTTGTGTAAGGGGTTATGTGTACAAAAAAAATCATGAAGCATTTAAAGTGAGAAGACACATGATCAAGAAAATATGAATGTTTATTTATGTTGCGTGGTTATTTGGGAAACTAAATGAATGGTCATTAAGTATAATGGAGTGCACAACCATGTAATGGAGCCAAAGTTAGAAAGTCGCCTTTTGTTGATAGCCTAATTGAGAAAGAGAATAAGATGTTGTTGACCTGACAAGGAATATGGTGGTACCTAAGAATATGCTGATGAATTTGAGAGATAAAATAAACAATAATTTGATGAATATGAAGCAAGTGTACAATGCACGTCAAAGATTAAAAAAATCCATTGAATTTAAAAAGTCAGAGATGCAACATCTGTTTAAATGTATGAAGGATCACAAATATGTTTACAAATTTAGAAGCAAATGCACCTATAGGTTTCAAGTTAACAAGACACTTCAAGATAATTTTTCAATGACCTCCCTGATGTTACTTGAATCATGTTTCTAATAATGTATTGCGGTGGATTTGAATATATATATGTGTGTGTGTGTGTGTGTGTGTGGCTGTTGGAACAATTGTAAAAATTAGTTAAAAATATTTTCTGTCACCGAAGAGATTATTAGGCTAAGTTGTGGACTAAGTCGTTCTCTTTAAGACGTTTCATGACATTACCCAAAATTGTGCAAAGCAAACTATCAACCACAACGTTTTCAGGATAAAACAGCCCAACTACAACTTGTTGGTCTATATGACTAGGTTGTTCTCTTTAAAAGTTTTCCAAGTTTGTAGCGAAAGTGATTTTTGAAAAACAATTTACGACATATTGGATTTGTGCAAGATTCAATGACAATGACATTTATTAAGACTATGCACAATTAATAAGATTTACTTGGAATTGAGAGACTCTAAGACAACCCTTAACACAATCTATTATTAATAATTTTCACACAAGTTACAAAACAAGTCCAATCTCAATCCAAACCTAAGAGAAATTAATCAATTATACTAATGAACACAATTATGTAAGTGTTTGATAAATTGACAATAGATTGAAATCAAGTGTGATCTATGGAAAGTGAGATAAAGCAAATTTAAAGAACAAATTCAAGTTTAACAAACCTAGATCACACTCAATTCCTATTCTAACAATTTGTCAAGCAATCAAATACACAATCAATCAAAATTAAAGAGGATAGAGAAGAGAGAAGACATCACGATTTATAAAAGTTCACTCTTTCGTTCTCGCTTCGGGCTACGTCTACTCTTCTCGATGGAAAACGTCTCCACCGAGGACTTCCACTATAATATGAATGTTGATTACAATGTGATTATAAGAATTCCTTGAAACTACCCTAGTTCTTCAATTCATATGCAATCACTCCCTTAATCTTCAAATAACTTTTAAAATTGGTGCTTCTTGATGTCTTCGAATCCTCAATCATCCATGCAACGCTTGAACCTCTTCACTCGAACTCTTTGATGCTTCGTCCGACAATTAGATCTCATTGAACAAAAGAACTTTAGAAAGAATCCCCAATACCCTTGGAGGTGGAATGAAATTACTCAATTCACTTTAGATCCTTGATTCCCAATCAATATCCTTGAAAGCAATCAACGTACAATCCATATAGCTCCAGCAATCTATGACGTAAAGATCCATAATGATTCTTAGAAAAAGTGTTTAATCTCAATAACAAATGAACAATGAGCTTTGGAGACTATATAGAGAATATATGCAAATGATTCAATATTTTGGGTGTTATGAGGAAGTGAGTATATAAAGAAAAGGGTGGTAAGTGCAAAATTTCAGCCAAAAACAACATAGTGAATCGATTCATTAAATGGTTGAATCGATTCAGACAGCTAAAAGACAAGCCAGATGAACTATGAAGATTGATACGTATCAGACCATATTTGAATTGATTCATGAGACCCAGGATGAAGGTTGAAATGATTCAAACTCTTTTGAATCGATTCAACAAAAGGCAGAGAGTTTCTATGATACGATTCAAACTATTTTGAATCGTTTCAGAGGTGATAAGATTCAAAAACTCATGAAACGATTCACCCTAAGTTAGAGACTTTTAGTGATATGATTCAAGTCAATCTGAGTGGGGACGGGTTTTAGGGTCCAAATCTTCATCTCATTTTGAAATGGGAGCCATCTGTCACTCCAGATATTCGTAATTTCCCTGTTACCTATGGCCCAATAGCACCCTTTTTCAAGAATCCATCTGGCATTTAGAATGCTATGCCAAGAGTAGCTGATGTTACCACTAGTTTTAGCTTTAAAGAAAGAGGTTTTAGGGAAGTATTTAGCTTTAAGCAGGGTGCTACCAGAGAGTTAGGGTGGGTGAGAAGCCTCCAACCTTGCTTAGCTAGAAGGGCTTCATTAAAAACTCTAAGATCCTTAAACCCCATTCCACCCTGTTTTTTATGGTGGCACAATTTATTCCAGCTTATCCAATGGATTTTTCTTCTATCCGAGTTACTTCCCTACCAAAATTTACACACCATTTTCTCAATGTACTCACAAAAACCTTTAGGGAACAAAAAATTGCTCATAATATACGTAGGTATAGCCTGTGCTACGGCTTTAATGAGGACGCTTCTGCCTGGGAAAGATAGATGTTTTTCCTTCCACCCTTTGAGCTTTTTCCAAATTCTATCTTGGACGTAGTCAAAAACTTGTCTTTTTGATCTGCCCAGAACAGTAGGGAACCCCAAATATTTTGAGAAACTGTCAAGATGTTTCATTTGGAGAATTTGTTTGATATCTGCCTTTGAGTCGTTATGCATCTTCTTACTAAGAATGAATTCAGATTTATCGAGGTTTACTTTCTGTCCAGAGGCCTCCTGGTATTGATTAAGGATCCCCATAACATGGTTAGCTTCCTCTTTGGTAGCCTTCCAAAATATGAGGCTGTCATCCGCAAAGAGAATGTGAGTGATCTCAGGAGCTCCATTAGCTATTTTAACCCCATGGATACTCTTATTATTATTAGCTTGAGTTAAGAGACCTGAAAGGACATCCACACAAATAATGAACAGGTAGGGGGAGAAGGGGTCACCTTGTCTTAGGCCCCTTTTGCGATTAAAAGCCTTTGAAGGAGCGCCATTAATAAGTATAGAGAACGAAACCGTAGTCACACATTTCATGATAGTAGTAATGAGATGCTCTGGGAATCCCATTGAGCTTAAAGTTGCTTTAAGGAAATGCCACTCAATCCGTTCGTATGCTTTTGCCATGTCTGTTTTGATACCGATATGACCCTTGCTGCTGGTGGTCTGGTTAAAATAGTGAAAAATATCAAAAGCAATAAGTGAGTTGTCCGAAATAAGCCTTCCGGGAAGAAGCGTACTTTGGTTTTGGCTGATGATAGTGGAAAGGATAGGTTTTAATCTATTGGCTATTGTTTTGGTGATAATCTTAAGGGTAACATTGCAGAGAGAGATCGGTCTGTAGTCACTAGGGGCACAAGGGTTCCTGCCTTTAGGAATAAGGCAGATGTGAGTGGTGTTGAAAGGAGTAGGATCCCCCCTATTAAGAATATCCAGAGCTACCTGTGTAGTTTCATGGCCAATAACATCCCAGTAGCGATGAAAGAAAAGCGTCGGAATACCATTTGGTTCAGGTGCAACCAGGCCCCTCATATCCTTGATAGCACAATACACCTCCTCACTAGTAAAGGGTTTATTTAAATCTTCAAGCATATGCTTTGTGATTTTATTCTTGACCACCTCCACAGTTTCTTCTACTTTATGTAAGTTTTGGCTGGTGAAAAGATCCTTGAAATAGTTCACAAAGCTATTCTGAATCTGTTTCGGGTCAGAGATCTTATTACCAAGTACGTCTTGAATATATTCAATACTATTTTTTCTCCTGCTTTGGCTGGCCTTATGGTGAATTTTTTTTGTGTTTTTATCGCCATAAGTTTGCCAAAGGGTCTTCGTACTATAATTCCTCGCTCTCCAATAAATCATCAAGCTCAACCTCTTTGTCTTTTATTAGAGGTAGATTGTTCTCCTTACCACTGTGAGTAATAAGCATATTTAGTTCCTGTTGAGTCTATTTGATCCTCTTAGGGATGATGCCAAATCTGTCTTTGCCCCAAAGGTGGAGTTTTGAGAGGGACTCTTGTGGTTTGTTAGTGATATGGCCAGAACTGCTAGCCCAAGCATTCTTCAGAATATTTTTGTGATTTTCATCTCTGAGTCACGTCTGTTCAAATTTGACTCTAAATATAGGAGCTTTTCTGCAAATAATATTAGAGTTACAATATAATAGTAATGGACAATGATCAGAACCATATCTAAGCAGGTGCGTATTACTATGGGAGCTGAAGGTATTTAACCATCCACTAGAAGCTAAAAACCTGTCCAGTTTGCACTTTATATGGTGCTCGTCTTGTTGGTTGTTAGCCCAAGTAAAATGGTCCCCTTTATACCCAATATCATAGAGATCACAAATTTGGATCGTGTCTCTAAAATTCAGAGTGAGGTTCTGGTCTATAGGATTTCCCCCACACTTCTCCTATGAGTTCAACACCATATTAAAATCTCCAAAACTAATCAGTTTTCATGGTAATTAATAGTAGATATGTCAGAAATAAGTTGGGAAGTTAAGAATTTATTATGGTGTTGAGGGAAACCATAGATGTCAATAGCCCTCATTACATTATTAGTAGTTAAGCAAGTAAGAATAAAATCAATGTAGTTGGAATCAGTATGTATTATATCAATATGAATAGTTAGAGAATTCCACATAAAGGCAAGACCACCAGATCTGCCATTACCATTAGTGGTACAATCAACAATAGTTGATTTATCAAGCTTCCTAAAACTTTGAAAGATCTTACAATTTGCAGTAGTTTTCTTAGTTTCCATAACAAAAACAACGTCGGGCCGGTTATCATGAATGAGCTTTTTAAAAGCCCTCACTGTTTTGGGTTTGCCACTCCCTTGACAGTTCCACGAAAGGAGCTTCATTGCTGCTGGCTGGCCTGCTTAGCAGGGTCTGCCATCTGTTGATACCCACTTGTAAAGTCTTCAGCCTTCTGTTTTTTTGGAATTGTGCTTTCAGTTATGATGAGCTGCTCCTCCTGGGTTGGTATCTACCTGAAGGTCCCATCTATGTTGTTTTTAAAAGTAACCACAATATGAGTCATAAGATGCTCCTGAGTTGTGCTTGCTGCTGTGTATTTAGTGCTTTCTTCAAACTGACGTTTTAGATTCCTAGTAGTGCATTCAGTGTGATCTTCAGTAGTGAGTTTCATATTTGCGAGTTGCTGTAGCATGTCTTTAGGTACAGGAGGGTTGTATTGCCCAAAATTCCTTGCCTTTGAGGGGTTACTGTGGAATTTATTCTCTTTTGGATCCATGATATGCCTACCATACTGAGATGACCTGATCCAAGGTCCAAGAGGAGCCAAGTTTCCATGCTCCAAGGGTTGATTTTGGCATAATTTCTCCCCATGGCCTAGAAGACCGCAGTTGAAACAGACCAATGGGAGGAATTCATACCTAAAATCAACCAAAGTGGTGCCATCAATAAGGTTACCCACATGAATACCAGAAGAAATAGGATTGTGGACATTGATAGCAACCTTAATTTTTATGATAATATTCCTGCCAGGGTACTCATATAACTCTGATGCTTCAATTGTTCCTAGTAAGGCTCCCAAGCTTTCCCCCCATTAATTTTGTCTTACAGTGAGTGGGGAGTCCCCAAAGTTGGACCTAGATAGGAGCTTCATCAAAGGTAATAGTCTTGGGATCTACTTCTCTGTCCCAAGGCTTGATTATTAGCCAAGAATTTCTAAAAGTCCATGGGTTTCCCAACAGGATTCGTTCTTGGTCAATTTTATTGTCCATGAAGAATTAAAGTATATTCCATTCAATTTCATGGATAGTTAGACCAAATGGGTCATTCCAAATACTTGCCAAGCCTTGTTTAAGTGCACTGACATGGATGTTTTTGTCTGATATGATTTTGCCGAGTAAACTCTTCTTGCAGGAATTAACTCCTTCTTGGACAATTTTTTCAGGGTATATGAAAAACCTGGGCACAGATCCTGGACTCTGTTGAGCTGGTGTGCCAGGGCCAGGTGAATTTCCATGTGGTGTTTGTTTAGCACCATAGGAAGGGCTTTCAGTTCTGGAATTGCTACTTTAAGGGATGTTGATCTGAGGTTTAGGAGAGAAAACTCGGATGGGTTTGTTAGGTGAAACCGCAACACTGGTGTTGTTTGCAGACGTAAGAGGAGGCAAGGAAGGATCAAACATGGGTAGTTTTCCATTAGAAGAAGAGGAAGGAGATTGGCTTAAAGAGTTCATGGTGGGGAGGGTAAAGAAGATCGGTTCAGTAATAAGGTAACAAAGGAAATACAACAGAGAACCAAATGGAGTCTACACAGGTATCAAATACAAGGAACCCACTCCAAGAAACTTCCAAAAACTGGAGATAACTACGAAGATTCATCGGGAATCAAAACAAAACAGATTCTTGGAAAGGCGATTAACCAAGAAAACCGAGGGAAAAGGTCAAGAATGAAGGGAAACAAGAGGAACCCTAAGAGAGGTTCATGGTAACAGAGGTGGAAGGAGTAAAAGGGTTCTGAGAAGTTGGTGATGAGAGATGAAGAAACAAGTAGAGAAAACGATAGAGCGGTGAAGAGGTTAAAGAAAATTGGTTAGTTTGGAGATTTTAAAATTGGGTAGTGTATTTTGCTAAAAGCTTGATTGGCTTCACGTCTAATATGCGCGAATTGTAAATATTGAAAATAACAAACTAAAAGTCTATAATCATCAACAATGGTACCCATGTATGAAAGAAGCAATTGGACATCTGGGACAAAAGATATCACATTTTGTGAATAAGATTTGGAAATTAGGTACAAAAATAACATATCCTTTGCGAATTCCACACCTTTTTTCATCGTCATTGCTTCAGCTATATCTGAATTTGGCAGAGTAAGTGTTTTCCAACATGTTACAGCAACACCAACACCTCCAAAGTCCCTAACAATCGCCGTCAATCCCTAACATATCAGTGAAAACTTTTTATTTTAGTCCTACTAAAAAACAATCGACTGTTCGTTCCTCAAAAGTTTTTCATCATCACCTTTGACCTATACTTTTAAGTCAACTCATGTGTAACCTACCATAAAACACCTTTTTTTGATTTTTTTTTTTATTATACACTAAATGTGATTTTTTTTTCAACAGCAAAATTTACTAATAACCAAGTTCATCCATGCACAAGACAAATAGAGACCGCAAAAACAAAAACAACAAGTAAAGGACATCGTAAATAGGCGAAACACCCAAAAGAAAACTCATACACCTCGGACATAAAAAACACTAAGAAAGACTAAAGGTGGAAAAAACACAAGAAAGAGAAATTTAAATTGTGTTGGTCTCATTTTGTTTCTGTGTTTTGGTTCTCTTAAAGATAAAATGAATACCAACACCATCACGAACCAACACCACCACTACAACCAACCACCATCACCACCATGAATTCCAACAGCACCACTACAACCAATCATTGATGGAAATGCGACCGTCAGTAGAAACTGGTGGTTGGGTGATGCATGGTTGGGTGATGACGACAACCAAAGCCAATCTTTGCACCGCCTAGTGACCGCATCTACATCGCGATGAAAATAGGTTGGATTGGGAGGGAGGAGAGAGACAATAAAAATATAGAGAAATTAAGGTCATAGAGAAATTTTTTAGAGAGTCCGCTAAATGTGAATATCTCTTGTAACAAATAGTTAATTTGTTTCAACCTTAATTTGTCACATTGTTAGATCTAACATCAAAAGGTTTTATGGAGAATATATCACATAAAATTTAGGGTTAAATAAGTAAATGTCCCCATAAATATACCAACATTTGATTTTAGTCCCCCTAAAATATTCCTTAGGCGCTTTTGGTTCTCCAAAATTTTCCATCCATGAAATTAGTCCCTACCTTTTAACAACTCATGTCTAATCTTCAAATTTTTATTGAAATTTTCAAGAAATGGGTAGAATATTATGACGATTGCTTAAAAAAAAAATTAGAATTTTTTAAATAAACAATAATTAAATATGATTTTTATGTTTTTTGTTCGAAAAAAATTCATATTAAACTATTTTTTTTGGAAAATATTGTGATAATTTTCTATCCATTTATGCAAAACTTCATTAAAAAAATATGAAGATTAGACATGAGTTTAACAAAAAGCAGGGACTAATTTCATGTATGCAATTTTTTTGGAAGGACCATTTACTTATTTAACCCTAAAATTTAATTGATATCTCCATGATATTCAATTGAAGGGCCACAAATTCAAGCTCACAACTCTCCACTTATTCATGTTTAAGGTGTGTGATTCTAGTTTACAAGGTTATTCTCGACCCAAAAAACAACAATTAATTATTTATTACGAGTAATGTTAACAACATTTGTTTTTCTAACTCACTCATTTAATGAGTAAAATACATGTGGGTCACACTATTTTGAGAATCTATTCCATATAAAATGATGAGATCCGTACATATTTCATCTAATTAAAGAGTGAATGTTAAAAAAAAGAAGAAGTTAAAATTAGTTTTTTTTAGGGTTTGTTTTAAAATGAGTGTTTTTTTTGAAGGAAAATGTGTTAAAACGAGTGTCGTTAACTTTATTCATTTATTTTCTAAATTGAAACATTATTCATCTTTTATTTCGATCTAATATCATCCCATATATTTTATACACTTGACACTAAGGGTGTTCGTAGTACGAATTGGTTCTGTTTTGAAGTTAATAGTCATTCTAACCGCAAGATAAATAACATGCGGTTTGTTTTGGTTCAGTTGACTTTTAAAATAAAAATTTAATCAAACGAAACTAATGCGGTTTGAGTTGCTTCGATTGTTACAGATTTTCAGGAGACATTAATTTTTTTTTTCAACATTAAAATCAAGTTAAAAATTTAAAAACAACATATTTCCAACAATGTTTCAAATTTCATCGAACATTACATACAATTTCATTTTTATCCAACAATGTTTTCAACAATAGACCAAATTAAAAATATTTTCCAATAAATAACTTACGTAAAAAAAACTAAGATTTTAACATTCTCTAAAAGTGTTTATTGAGTTTCCATGATTTAAAATACATAAAATTCAAGCATATATGCAAAAGTCAGTCCTCGTGAGCTTAACTCAGTTGGTAAAGACAATGTATAATATATACAAAGTCCAGGTTCGAACCCCGAACACAAAAAAAAAAATGCAAAAGTGAAAATAGGTCATTCTATACAAGTTCCCGTTGAGTTTATACGAGTAGTAGGTTGTATGACATAAATTTAATTAATGTTTCTCTTTATCCTGCAGTTTGGTGCGGTTGACAAAATAACAAAATGCAAACTTAATCGAACCACACATAGCTGATTAGAAAAATGGCCCAAATGCATTTAAATCAAATGTGTGTGTTTTTTTTTTATATTTTGATTTAGAAAATTGCTTTTCTGACATTAAAAAGTTCATAATGACACATAAAAATGACCAAATTACCCCTAGTGGCAGTTAACTGCCTCTGGCGTATCCGGCAGCACTTAACTGCCGCTGGCTCCAGGGGCAATTAACTGCCTCCGGCTTTGCTGCACTTAAGTGCAGTTTCAATGGTGATTTTACACGTTTCAGTCGAAAAATCAAAATAAATCAAAACTTGTTCAGAATTCTACGAAACTTTAGAGACACCTCTATACAAATAAAATATAGATGATGTGAAAAGTTTCGTAACATTCCGAATAAGTCTCGATTTTTTTTATTTTTTCGACCGAAACGTGCCAAATCGCAATTGAAAAAATAAAAAAAATCGACACTTATTCAGAATGTTACGAAACTTTGCACATCATCTATATGTATTTTTATAGAGGTGTCTATAAAGTTTCGTATCATTTCGACTAAGTCTCGATTTATTTTGATTTTTCGACTGAACCATGCAAAATCACAATTTTTTCCAAGACTGAGTCCGAAAAAGTGTCCTAGAGGTTGAACTTTTTCACGATTTTTTGCACTCATGTTTAGAACAACAAAATAACATCTCCCACAAAAAATTTGAATTTTTCGACAAGGGACGGATTAAATATGAATTTTTAACGCGACTAAAATTTAAGACACGAAAACATCAACCTAAAAATTGAATTTTGAGCTGTTTTTTTGCTATAAAAATACATACAGAGGATCTTCAAATTTTCGTAGTATTTCGACTAATCCTCAATTTATTTTGAATTTTTTACTGAAACGCGTAAAATTGCAATATTTTTCCAACTGCACGTCCGAAAAAGTTATATAGAGGTTGAATTTTTTCATTATTTTTTCCACACATATTAAGAACATAAAAAAACATTTCCCACAAAAAATTTAAATTTTTCGACAACGAATGGATTAAATATGAATTTTTAATGCGCCAATAATTCAAGAAACCAAAACATCAAAACGTTGACCTAGAAATTGAATTTTGAGCTGGTTTTTTTGCAGACAACTCTAAAAACAAAATATATAGAGGGTCTGTAAAGTTTTGTAGAATTCTGAATAACTTTTGATTTATTTTGATTTTTCAACCGAAACGCGTAAAATCACCATTGAAACTGCCCTTAAGTGCATCAAAGCGAGAGGCAGTTAACTGCTGCCGGATATGTCAGAGGCAGTTAACTACCGCTGGGGGTAATTTAGTCATTTCCATGTGTCAATATGAACTTTTTGATGTCAGAGAAACAATTTTCTGTGATTTAAATTGATTCATCTACCATTTTTCTATTGAGTTGATTGATTTTGAACACCTCTACTTATACCAAGGTAAAGAAAACCGGACCAGACATTGAACCGGCATAGCTATGAGTTCAGGGTTTAAAGGTTTAACCGAGGTCGAACCGGGGTTCAACCGGTTGTAATATATAAAATAATAAAAAATCAAAATGATAAATATTTATAAATTTATAACATTAAAATAATAATTTTTAATTTAAAGTTTGATTAATTTTTAATTGTTTTTGTTCCCTGTGTTGTTTATTCCCTGTTTCTGTTCCTTTGTTTTCACAGAATAGTTTGCATAGGATTATAGGATGTACATTGTAAATTGTAATCCAATACTAGTTTTACCTAATGGCCATGCCTACCTCACGCTACTGCAAGGGAAAGCACCAGTAGCATTGTTTTTGATTCCTTTGATAACCATAACAACTAGTTTTACATTACAGGTCTAAATCAGTAGCATTGTTTTTGATTCCTTTAATAACCTTAGCTGCTGTTTGGATGCTTGTATTTTGGTTTTTGGTTTGATTGCCTCTAATATTTTGCTTGTTGTATAATTGAATTAGGATGAAGAAATTTTTTTTCGGTAACAAGATGGATGATCAATGATTAACACAATTAGTAATGATGTACTTTTAAATCATTTTCAACAAATGAAAAATAGAGCATTTGCTTTTTAATTTTGGTTGCTACAACCACTTTTAATATAACTTCTTATTAAATTTTGTATTATTTAATCATTTGACAGAAAAACATTGTCCCATTGGTATTGAGGTTAATCAGGTTTCACACTTAGTGAAGCACCAAAAACCCCAATCTCTCAAAAACCCTAATTCCCATTTCCTTCTCCTTCAGATCCATCATGGCGACGAGAGCAATTGCATCATCCTTCAAACGCCGCCTTCTCTCCACCACCACCTCCACCTACACCACCACCGTAGCCGGAGCACTCTCCAAACCTTCATCTCTCACATCCCCTCGATTCATCATCCCAATGTCCCAAACCATCTTCCAATCACTCCATTTCGGCGGGATTCACCGTGCCGGTTACTGCAACTACTCGCCGCTAGTACCGGGGTCCAACACCTCCTTTAGTGACCGTCCTCCTGCTGAGATGGCTCCGCTTTTCCCGGGTTGTGATTACAATCACTGGCTTATTGTTATGGATAAGCCTGGTGGTGAAGGTGCTACCAAACAGCAGATGATTGATTGTTACGTCAAAACCCTTGCAGAAATTCTTGGAAGGTATAACATTTTCTTACTGTTGATTTGTTAAATTCTTAATTTTGTTATCGAAATTTATGAATTTTAATACACTTTTTGGATTTTTGCTTGTTGGGTCCTCTGGGTTGTGATAAAAATCCTTTTTTTGCTTGTTAAATCTTCTGGGGTGTGATAAAAATCTTTTTTTTGATTGTGGGATATTTTTCTGTAATTGAAATGGATGTTTTGAAACCTTAATTTTGGTTTTAGTTTTATGGGTTTTATTGTTTCTAAGTGGTTTTGGCTTTCTATTTTTTTTGTTTGATTCTATATGATTTGGGAGATAACTTGATTTGATGGGTGTTATTGGTTTTAAGTATATAAGTTGATAAGTTGATTTGATACAAAACTTCTATGGTTTGGTGAGAGTGTTTTGAAGTGACTGCTAGTTAAAAAACTAAAGGAGTTAGCCTAGAGTGGTAAGATATTATGTGGATGTGAAGCAATAATTGGAAGAATTGATGTTTTGAAACCCTAATTTGGGTTTTTATGGGTGTAATTGTTTTTTTCTAAATGATTTTGTTTCTAGGCTGTGATAAAAATTTAATGTTTCTGTTTTGAAACCCTAATTTGGTTTTAGTTTGATATGTCTTGTTGTTTTTAAGTGATTTTGGTTTTTGTCTTTCTAAATTTGTTGTTTGGTTTTCAGTGAAGAGGAAGCTAAGAAGAAGATTTACAATGTGTCTTGTGAGAGGTACTTTGGATTTGGCTGTGAGATTGATGAGGAGACTTCTAATAAGTTGGAAGGTATAAAGGATCCATTTCAATGAATTATATATATATATATATATATATATATATATATTTTATTTTACTGCTGCTTTTAATGTGTTTTGTATTGTTGTTTCTCTTTGAGTAGGGTTACCTGGAGTTCTGTTTGTCCTTCCTGATTCATATGTTGATGCTGAGTACCAGGACTATGGCGGTGAGGATTTAATAGTTTTATATTTGAGTTGTTTTTTCTCTTGCCTTTTTTAGCTGATAATAATGGTGATCTTTGGTACTGATTTTTGTTTTATTGCTTGAAGACCACCCTTTTTGATGCAATGATTTGTGACATTTACCTGTAATCCTTGTAACAAGCTCTCTAACACATACATCCCAATACACTCTTACTGGTTGAAATTCAATTGTTTCCCACCAAATTATGTGGGTCCCATACAAATTTTGTGGGCTCATATGAATTTTAACTAATAAATAAAAGAGAGTTGTTTGGATGTGTGTGTAGTGTTGTTAGGACTCCTCAACTAAGTAATAGAATGTTTATAGAGCACTCTTAATTGTAAGCATAATCGAGGGGCATTGAGGAAAGGGTGTTCAAAGTTTACTATAGTTTGCATTGCAAGCACTGTTTCCTTCTTTCTTTTCTCCCTTTATATCTTTAGTCAATCTCGGCAAAGCTAATACCTCTCAATGTCATTTGGGTAATGGCTAGCTTTGAATGCTAATGGTCTAAAAATTCTCTTTTTTCCTGATTTGTTGCTTAACATATCTATGGAGGTTCAGAACCACATAATGTGTTTCTGAAAAATCTTCTCTTAATAACATAGAATGTGTTTCTTGATAGTCCATCTTGGCAATGCTAGTAACTCTCGAAGTAATGTCTAGCGTTGAATGCTAATAGACTGATAGAGAATTCCCCTCCTCTTTATGTTCCTGCACACGTTTATGGAGTTGCAGAATCATTGGAGTTGATACATAAATTAATTAGCATAGAGTGTGTTCACTAGAAGTCCATCTTGGCAATGCTAGTAACTCTCTGAGTAATGTCTAGCTTTGAATGCTAATGGACTAATAGAGATTTCGCCTCCTCATGTTCTGCTCCTTCATACGTTTACGGAGCTGCAGAATCATTGGAGTTGATACATAAATTAATTAGAATAGAGTGTGTTAATAGAAGTCCATCTTGGCAAATGCTAGTAACTCTCCGAGTAATGTGTAGCTTTGAATGCTAATGGACTCATAGAGATTTCGCCTCCTCATGTTCTGTTCCTTCACAGTTCACACGTTTACGGAGTTGCAGAATCATTGGAGTTGATACATGAATTAATTAGCATAGAATGTGTTCACTAGAAATCCATCTTGGCAATGCTTATAACTCTCCAAGTAACGTCTAGCTTTAAATGCTAATGGACTGATAGAGAATTCCCTTCTGTTCTTTTACACGTACGGAGTTGCAGAATCACTGGAGTTTATACAGAAAAAGTTACTTGGCATCGAATGTGTTTTTGTTTGTATTCCATCTTAGTAAAGCGAATAACTTGAGTAATGTCTAGCTTTTAATGCTAACGGATTGACAGTGATAGTTAACTTCCCTCCTCCTGTGTTTTTTTCAATCATATGGAGTTGCCGAATCATTGGAGTTACCTATCAGTTTCTTGTCACTATAACTATGATGCTATTTAATGACAATCGATGGTGGCTCATGTATTTTCATCTTTTCTATTTGGAACGTCTGGTGCAAAGATGTCTAGTTTTATACTATTGTTCTTGTCCACCCTCAGTAGATTCCAGTTAATGTCATGATTTTCTGTGAATCCATCTCTCGGTTGTGTCTAGCTTCAAATGTTAGACTGACATGAATATCCCAATTATCAATAATTTACTTGTAGTCGCACATTCAATCTTCTTCATGACAGTTCACTTGTTTCATTTGTTTGTCATTTTAGTCTCTTTTCTTTATTATCTTTCATTTCCATTTGTTTATTAGGGCTGTTTTTGTTCTTTTAATTGTCATATTCATGCTTCTCATAGAAACACGCTAAAATTGATTAAGTTGGTTGATAACAGAGTGTAAGGTCTAGGTCTAGTTATACAATATAAGGGAATGAATGCTTTTATTCTTGTTTACCCAAGCCCCCTATTTTCTTACAATAATTATCCCTTAATTATGTTGGTGCAGCTGAGCTATTTGTGAATGGAGAGATTGTGCAAAGATCACCTGAGAGACAGAGAAGGGTGGAGCCACAGCCACATAGGGGGGACAGCAGACCAAGAAATAATGATAGAACAAAGTATGTCCGACGCAGGGATAACCAGAGGTAAAGTGCTAGTTTAATAAGGAGAGGGACCTGTTGTACATAATGTGGAAGTAGTGCATTATATGCCAACTTCCTTAATTCTTGCCTATGGTATTCTGGTGGAGTGTTGACTGACCGTGTTTGTAGTTGGACCTTTATCAGGTTGATTCCTCTGTTATTGTTTTTATTCACAAGAACAGAATGTTATTTTTATTCATGAACCTAAATTAATTTAAAATCTAGAACAAAAGAAGAACCTGATCATGCAATATTAAATGTTTGAAGTTGTCGTACTGTAAGCTACTGCAATGCACAATTCGATCACCGTAATTGGTTGCTATATATTTTTCACTCATTTAAGAAAGGACCTGGCATGACTTAGATGATTGTTGAGGCTTGAAGTTGGCAGTCTAAGAGTGATATTCTTGTATAGACATATCCTGCTTGATATATGAAATCATATCGTGAAAACCACTACATGGAAGACTCCAGACAATTTAACAAGAAAATGCTGTTAATTCTTTTTTCAATACATTTTTATACTTAAGAAGTCCTCAGTACAATTTCATGTAGAAAAATAAAATTCAAGAAGCAAATGAACAGGGGAACAAAAGAATCAAATCAGATAGTTATAGCACGTCTCGTTAGATTTTATATCTAAAAGCACCTCTTTGTTCATTGTGTTAACGTTTCATTTTAGTAATGTTTTTAATTTTTTTATAAGAAAAATCATTTGACGATAAATTTACCAGTATTGGAAAACTATGATCTATATATAATTGTTTGAAATTAACCCAGTGATCCCGTGGTGCTAGCCGCTAGGAGCATAAATAAAATGCATGAAATTAAAAAAAGGGGCTGCGAATGTGAGGAAAAAAAATTAAAAGAGTTGTGGATTATGCAAAAGAAAATGTTTTGTGGACATTCATATCATATTCATACGTTTTGAGAGATTAAGAGATAGAATGAGTAATTTGAATCATGTGATAGATATAACATGTTAATAATGTGTAATAAAGAGAAAGATAGAGAAAATGAGTGTTTAGTAGTTAAGGGTGTTTAAATATCATTGTTGACATGCAAAAGGATTATGGATGTTTAAATATAATTGTTGACATGCAAAATGACTAGGGTGTCAAATTAAAATGTTACATGGATAATTTTTTTTTTGAACACTAAAACATTTATAAATTTTAAAAATAAAATATTTATACCGCCCAAAAAAACTTGTGAACACTTGAAAACATTTTTATAATCTTATTTTCGGTGTTTACTTGTTTTTTAGTCGTTTTCGTCAGTTCAAATAAATAAATGTGGACCGTGGTAAATGATTTCTTTATTCATGTCTAAGTGAAACTTGGAGAGTACATGAAACTTGTATGTGGTACTAACAACCACTTCTACTCAGTAATTTAGCATGAATTTAAACTCACATCAATCTTCTCACTAGTCTATCCAGCAGTTGCAACTGCTTATGAACCATTCCACATTACAACCTATCTATATATGCAACAAGACCAGTAATTCTATTTCCACCAAATTGAAGAAATAAACATCACTACCTTAATATACTAGAAAAATGAAGCCACAACAACTCACCATGTTACTAGTATCATTTTTCTTGCTTGTTCTTGCTGGTAGTTTTCCTACCAAAGCAAAAGGATTAGCAATGCCATCCATGGATTTCCCAAACCCTCTCTTAGCTGATCATTTCCCAGACCCATTTTGTGTCATGGAACAAACCTCCTTTGGAGTTGAGAAAGACCAACCAGCCATGACATTGTCACCGGTTAAAGTAGACTGGAAGGAAACTCCAGAAGAACATGTTATAGTGATGGACGTGCCGGGGTTGAGAAAAGATAAGATAAAGATAGAAGTGGAAGAGAACAGCGTGCTGAGAGTGATTGGAGAAAGAAAGAAAGAAGAGGAGAAAAAAGGTGATCGTTGGCATAGAGTTGAAAGATCTTATGGAAAATTTTGGAGACAGTTTAGATTGCCTGAAAATGCTGATTTGGATTCGGTTAAGGCCAAGATGGAAAATGGTGTTCTTACTTTAACACTTCGTAAGTTGTCACATGGTAAGATTAAAAGTACTAGACTTGTTAGCATTGAGAAGGAGAATGAGAAATCAAGGAAGCTGGGCAATGATGGGGCTAATAACAATGAACTTTGAAATAATTAGCATGTTATTGTGATCAATATTGTTATCGTGAATAAAAGTTTTTAAATTCTGTGTTTGTTTTGAATAAAGGGATATCACCTAAGGTTTGTGTTGTTGTGAAGAAATTATTCGGCTGCTGATGATGAATGAGTATTTCTTGTGTCAGTTGTGTGTGTGTTTTTTGTGCCTAATATTGGACATTTTAGTTGGCTTTTGTGTCTTTGTAAGCTTCATATTGTTAGGTTCTTGAATGTAATATTGTTTTGAATGTAAGATTGTTATTGAATATTGTCTTCACTCTTTACCACTTTGAACTATGATATTATTTGTCATTTTATTAAATTCTCCATTGCAATTTTGAAGAATTCTTTTAGCAACAATATCTACTTGTCTTTAAATAACTAAATATCATAGCTTGTTCCTGATGGAATCAACCAGGTTTATTATGATGCACAAAAACATAATCTTAAACCTATCTTTTTCAATCAACAAAAAGGGAAGATAAAAGGATTACTTACATAAATTAATATGAAACACTTGCTTTAGTACTTTCTACTTTACTATTTCATTTATCAAAAAAAGATTTAATAAACCAACTATACAAGCACACCTAAATAAAAATAAAAATGTGTTATTGTTTGGAGGTTTGAACTCCATCCCCCGCATATTATATATTGTCAACGCAACTACCAAGATAGTTGTAACCAGGACAATTTCCTCTCTAATTGATATATATATATATATATATATATATATATATATATATATATATTTTTCTTCCTGAGGGACTTGATATATATTTTTTGGAATAATAATATAGATGATTTTATTAATAGAAAGGAACTTATTATGTTTTAAGAAGCAATTAATAATTAAATTTGGTGAACAAAAAAAGCATGATGAGAATGAAAATAGAGTAATATAGGTAGAGGCAGAGAGAAGAAATAGAATTGAAAGGAGAGGATAAAGACATTTTGACAACCAAGTAGGATCCGATTACAGCGGTCTCTGTGTTGAGTTGGGTGTGGTGTAGTTGTGTTGTGAAAATCTCCTTTTATCTCCTTGTCTCTCTCTATCTATTTTCTAACCCCTTTGTTTTGTGTTGTCTTGTTTTTCTTTGTTCTCATCTCTTCATATATTCATAAAAAACATACAACATCCATCCAGGGGAACAATAGAGGGAGAGAAGAGAAATCATTGTTCCTTTCTCTCAGAAGAAGGGAACGACGATTCCTCGTTTATATGTTTCCACCTCTTTCTACCTGCTTTTAAGGTTCTTTTTATCATCTCTTTTTTCTTTCATATTTTTTTTATCATTTTCATTTTTCTTAATCACCCTTTTCTTTGATTTTTATTTTTTTCAATCCTCTTCATGCATGCATGCATGTGATATATATTATGTTCCTCATCATGTTCTTTTATTTTGTGTTGTGTGGCATTGTTTTCATGTAATTTTTTCTTATGTTATTATTATGTTACAATTTGTTTATTCTTATTTTTGTCAACTTTTTGCAACACAAATTCTCATTAATTTTTTGATTGTTTTCCAAAATGCTTTTCATGTTCTTTCTTCTAGAACATTTATTTATGAATTATCTATGTATAATTTTAATTATTTTATTTTTCAGGGATTTTTTTATTCTCTTCAAAGGTGATTGTTGTGCTGGGATGGCTATGCGATAACTCGATGGTTTTTTTGTGATAATCAACCATATGTGTGCCATTGTCTATTAGTTCATGTCTAATTGATTTTGCAAATTTATGAAAATTTGATTTTGCAAGGTCTTTTTGAGGAGGATTAATTAATAATAGACACATTATCTGGCTTTTTATGAAAACCAAAATGTTGGCTGGATTAGTAAAGAAGTTAGCTTCCACTACAATGGGAAGTTGTGGTTCAAAACCAAATGGGAAGAGCAAGGGTCACAAAAGAAGGAGTCACAAATCTGGAAAGCGTAGAGGAAACGTTTCCTCTGCGCTTACAGAGTTACCTTTGAAAAGGGTTAGCAATGCAGGAAACCGTGTGGGAGATTTTAATCTCAGTGAATTTGTTCACCTGGATTTTGACAAAGGTGGTTCGGCTACGTGTAGGAGGTCAGAGGTTTCAAATGTCAAGTTTCATCTTACCCAGGTTCAATACCATAGTCAAATAGATACCAATGGTAACTTTTTTGCTCCTTTGGTTATTTTTAGTTTTTTGTCCTTGATGATATTGTTATGATGGTTTTTATAATGACAATGAACTTTCTTTTTTTTGACAAGATAATGACAATGAACTTGTTGGATTTCGGATTTGGATTCTCTATATATTTTAGTAATCACACGATCTTCAATCCTGGTCGTCAGATCAAGATCAGACAGCCCACGTTTCAACTTTGTATTTTGACCTGATCTACCAAAGTTGGACCGTGGGTTATCTGAATTTGATCTGATGCGCTAGGTCATGTGACTGCACCAAACGTTTGTTTCCTTGACTACATGTAATCCGCTGTAGAGTTGCCATGGCTTCTTTGATAAACAAGTTGATCACTTGTGTACAATTTGCATGAAAATAGTAGAGGATGCATGGTTTGACGGAGTTATGTAATTACGTAGTCCCGATCTGGATTGTCTAATCGATCAAGACCAAATGGTCCACATTCCGACATTGTATTGTTTGCATTATTTACCGACTAGTGCTATTTGTCCCGAGAAATTTGTTCACGATGGTGCAAAGTAACCGCATCACCAATCCACCTTGAATTCCATCCATCCATTTATTGTATTAATTGCAAATCTGATGGTGAAAATCAATTCGGGAAATATTCGGAATAAAATCTTCGCTATATATAGCACGGTTCTTATTTACCACTGTCCGATCTTGATAAGACGGTTCAAACCACGTGACTGCACAAAATTTGTGATTTCATTATTGCAAGGAATCGGCATCCCTTAGAGTTAACATAACTTACTTTGATAAACAAACTAAGCACTTGTGTACATTTTGCAGGAGTATACCAAGAGGATGCATGGTTTGACTCAGTTGACATAATAGAATCCGATTCAGATGATGACTTCAGTAGTGTTCATGGAGGTGATAACATGTCTTACAGTTCCTATTGACTATGTTGAGAATTGGTAACTAATTATCTTCATAGGAATTTATTTGTATATTCCTTTATGGTTGAACAGATTGTTTTCCTTTCGCCAGCGGCAACGCCATGGGAAATATCCCAAATACTCAGTTACTCCAGTATGAAAGTTCATCCTGCTATGTAGATTCAGGGTGCAAATATGAGGAGTTTTATGAGAGCTACCTCAAGATAGATAAGAATGGAGAGAAGATTCAAGAAAACAATTCAAAACAATCAACTGTTATCATGCTTTCTGTCACAAGAAAATCAATTGATGCAAATGAAAAGAATGAATTATGTAAGTACATAAATTGTAAGATTTTCCTTTGTTTTCATTTCATGTCTTGCGTTTTTGTCTTCGAAATTTTGTCAATGTCCAGTAACTTTTGTCTATCATTCAATAATCTTTTATGTGTGACACTACTTGTCACACGTGACTGAGTTTTTTAATATTTGTGTTCTTTGACATTGTTAAAGCCTAAAAACTTTAGCAAGTTCATTTTGAATAAATCTAAACTGAATTAATAAGAATTACAACAATAATGAATTGTTGAACAGGTGCATCTGAGAGATTTCTTTATTGTCCGAGAGCAGGGATTCAAGTTCCAGTTTCAACTCAAGAAAAGGCATTCCCTGGTTCCTGGTCTGTAATTTCGCCTTCAGTGTTCAAGCTCCGCAGCGAAACATTTTTCAGGTATGTAGACAATTGTATTAGTCATTCTATGTAGCACCGACAATTCACATAGAAGGAGTTTCTGTTGTCTGGCACATGTCGGTGTTAGACACCAAATAACATTGACACAGTCGTGACGCTCATTTACTTCCAATGATTGGTATTTATATATGATGATGATTTATGCAGAGATAAGCAAAAGGCTCCTGCTCCAGATGTCTGCCCTTACAAACCAATAGGTGTTGATTTATTTGTGAGTCCAAGGAAGATAAATCACATTGCTAAGCATATTGAACTTCCAAGTGTCGGTGAACATCCAAATGTACCTTCACTTCTCATTGTAAATATACAGGTTTGCTTCTTTTATTCTCACAGCTTATTCAATTCGGTTTGGTTATGGTCTATATGATTGTTTTTATTTTCGTATTTGAAAATGTTGAAAAATTGATTACATAATTTAATCATGGCACTTTTGCAACAGTTGCCTACATATCCTGCTAGCATGTTCATTGGTGATGCCAATGGAGAAGGCTTGAGCCTTGTACTATATTTTAAGTTGTCAGAGAATTTCGAAAAGGAAATCTCGCCGTGTTTTCAGGATAAGATCAAGGTATTTTATTTTATCTCCATATCAATATTTACTTGATTGAACTTTCAAACGTGTAACTTCACGATATACCATTGACTCTTCAGATCAAAAGTGTATTCGGTGTCACATGAAGTTACATTCAATCCCTTCTATTTTCTTAAGTTATTTTCAGACATGAAGTTATTATTAGTGTTATGGTCATGTTCAATGTTTGTGCCAGTGCTTTATTGGTTGAAAATTCTAGGTACATTTTTTGAAGCTGGTTTCAAATATGACATTCTCATTAGATTTTCTAGTATTTTCTTAAAGTTTATCATTCTTAATGTCTATTAATCCAGAATTTTAAGAAAAAATTATATTGGTTTGACAGAGATTAGTGGATGATGAGATGGAAAAGGTTAAAGGGTACGCAAAGGAAAGCTCAGTTCCCTTTAGAGAAAGACTCAAAATTTTGGCTGGAGTAGTTAATCCAGAAGACCTTAATCTGAGTTCTGCAGAGAGGAAACTTATACATGCTTACAATGGCAAGCCCGTGCTTTCGCGTCCTCAACACCAATTCTTTAAGGTATATACAAAGTTATATCTTGATTGGATTAAAATATCTGTCTACTTCTCAAAGAACTGTTAGCGTAAAGATTTTTTACACTGTCATTCAATCGTAATTGTTGGATCATTAACAACGTTTGACCTTAATGATAACTACTTCTAAATTCACATGTATGATAGCATGTGATTTGTTGATTTTACACTTGCAGTGTATTAAAATTAAACTCACATAAGCTAATCCAAACTTTGCAAATGCAGAATGATTCTTCTTGTTCATGTGATTTCACACATTATTTATGTATTTTAAATACAGGGACCTAACTACTTTGAGATAGACCTCGACATACACCGCTTTAGCTATATATCGAGGAAGGGACTTGATTCACTTCGAGACCGTGTAAAGAATGGAATACTTGATGTTGGATTAACTATCCAGGTATAGTTTGATCCTTGCAACAGTTAGTTTGAAGTTAACCATCTTAGTTATTAACTTGATCAAATGATTCACTCTCAATTCAATTCTAGAGAGGCAACTATTGTCATGCATTTTTCGACTTTAGAGTAAAATCGTTGGGAAAAATTTCAACTGCTAATTTTAGCAAACACTTGAAATTTAATTTTTTAGCTTATTTGTTATTAGTTATGAGCTAGCTTATCCGCTATAAGCTCATATGCTATTATCTATATTATTTGTCGTTCATTACTTTTTATTAAACAATGCTATATCTATTGCCAACGTGAGACTAGGGTTTTTCCCGATACTTCTCGATTATTGATTTTGTATCTTGATATGTTTCATTATTTTATTTAACATCCCTATATATATGTTTTTACAGGCACAAAAGGAAGAGGAACTTCCTGAGCAAGTGTTGTGCTGCTTAAGATTGAATAAAATTGACTTTGTTAACCATGGTCAAATTCCTACCATTATGGCTCTTGATGATAATTGATTAGTTGAACAATGGGGAAAATGGAAAGGAAAGGAAGGAAAGATTTCTGGTATTTTAAAAGAATTGAGTGTCACATCTATTTAATTAACACACCAAAAAAAAAAAAATAAAGAGAAGAAAATTAAATTTTAACCTTCTCTTAAGTCCAACATTTTTTTATATCTTAATATGTGATGATGATGGTATTGAAGTCCTGTATGTTACTCTGCATAATTCTCTTGCCAAATTGTGTTGTGTAATATTATATGATTGACAATTGCTTTTCTGACTTTCAATACTTCCTAAATATACAAGTAAAAGACTAAAATACCCCCAATGGTAGTTAACTACCGCTGACTTATAACTAAAAAACACGCCGACAGTTAATTGTGTTACTAAAACACAATGAATGTCAAAAAAAAGCAATCTTCTATATGATTTTGATTATGAGAGAGGCTTTTTAGTAGTGCCCATGATTATTGGAAGACTGTTTCATTCATACCGTAAAACTAACTTATAAAATGAGACAATTTATTTATTTATTTATTTATGTTTTATTTTGTGGAACGGAGAGTAGCTCGCATTAGAACATCAATTAATTTCGGTAGGGAGCTTATGAAATTTTAGAACATCAATTAATTTTGCCCTAACATCAAAATATCTCTTAAGGAAATATCTATCAAAACTAATGAAAGGCTTGATATTGACTTGAATACATAAGCATAAATTTTCGTGAGCATAACTCAGTTGGTATGAATGTTACAAGGGTTTGATTCAAACCTGGATTCTCCACTTTTTCATCTCAAGGGCAGAATATTTAGCCACTAAACAATTTGACAATTTTTTTTTGATAAGTGTAAATTTTTTCTTAAATTGATGTCTTGGAACTTCAAATGAATTTTCTTCAATTTATATTGTCTTCAAATACCTTTTAAGCTCATTGAACTTCCATCTTCATATCCTCGATCATTTACGTGATGTCTTGATTTGTTGATTTACATGATTTCACACTACAAAACACTTAAAACACCTATGTAGTTGCATGATTTAGGATAAAAGTGAATTACAACGACTTCAATGAAAACAATACAAAAAGTTCCTCAAACCAATGACAACTCCTCTAATTGACTTCTAATTTTCCTTCAAATGCAAAAAATTATATTAAAAATATAACTAAAAACATCATATATTATTCCATCATCACTTAGTAAATTCGCTAAGCAGACGAAAACGAGCTAGTTCATAAAGTTGGAAATTCAAAGAAAAGCCAATTCACTAGCCAAGCAGCAGGAGACTCAGTGATTGAAACCATAAAGATCAAGGAAAATCTAAGAGCCTGATTTCCAGTTGAAGAAACCTCAATTTGCTAAGCGAGCATGATTTCCCTTAGATAATTTCCACTTTCTTGAAATCTACAAATAGGGGCTCATATATTTTTTTTATCATTCTATTTTTACGGGGGGAGAGAAAGAGAGAGTTTCAAAGGTGATTTCCACCATTAGTGTGCATTGGAGCTTCGATCTTGTGTCGTTTGCCATACATGATAACGTACAATGAGCGACATGTGAAGTCTAATTCCAACATAAATCTTTAAACTTGATATTTTTCTTAAACATTATGATTGATCTTTTCAATAAAATCACCCTATCAAACCTTAGTCTTAAAGTACAAAATTTTTTGAACGGTTAGAAAATTACCAAGTCCCTTTGGATACAATAATCTAAAATTATTTTTGATATTGCGATACTGTTTTATTAGATGGGTAGAAAATCGTAAGGGTTGATGCTTACCTGAGTTATTATATCTGATAGGATACTTAGCTCAAGGAGTTAGAGATTCTCGTATGGTGTAGAGTTGCATGTGTGTAAGGAAAGATGAAAACAGTAAGGGCACTCTCTAACAACATCATACTTACTTAAATGTGTTGGTTGGTTTATATGTTTATCTGTGTGCTTGTTTGTGAATAAACATGTTATGTTGTATTGTATGTTCATATGGGGTTATGTGTATTCAATGTCATTTGTGTATATGTTACAATAATGTTTTCATGGTATTATGAATAAATGTTGTTACATATGATTTTGTTGAAATATATGTATGTTCAAGAATGTTGTTGTGATTGCATATGCCACGTGATATCTAGGTTATGCATTAGCATATATGGGGAATCATATGCTAATGCATTATCATAGTTACGTGGGGACCATAATAGGACGCTGGGTGTGTAGTGGACTGTGGTATACGTCACGATGTAGATCCGTTGATAGATTACACACTTTTATGTGAAATGCCTCATTGTGTAGATATGTGATAGATTACATACTTTAGTAAGTGTTTCCCTACAACCTTCTGTTGAGTGGATTATATTATGAAATCGTTTGCATGGGACAACTTATAGTATGTGTCTGACTCATAGAGAGTATGCGTTGTTAGACTACTTGTGCATCATCACATCTTGTATGAGGAATATTTATCTTGATGCTATTTATCATGCCATGTATGCTTGCATGGTCTATTTCTATATGACCTTCTACTTTACCATGCATAATATTTTAGATCGTGACCCTCCATACTTTCTTAGAGTCTTAGCTGTAGAAATTGTGAAGACACTGATGATGTGGTGAGGAGGTGAATTTGTTGGCGATCAGATGCAGTCAGGCCCGATGTCATTCATAGGTCTCGTACCCTATCAACTCGGATAAGGGTTCAAGATCAGTTTAGAGTTTTGGTTGTAATGTCTTCATGCTTATTTTCTCTACTTTAAAATTGTATTATTGTTATTGATATTACTATGAGGAATGAATGTCATACACAATTTCATGTTTTACAAAGTCTGATTCAATTTGAAAACTCATTGTTGGAAAATGATTTATAAAATATGGTTTTTTCATTTGGATCGTTGTTTTGAAAAGAAAAAAAATTTTCGAAAGAAATTATTCACTCCGAGTTTAAATCAAAGACGATCATGAATCCTTTAGTTCAATTCTTTGAGTTGTTTTAAAAAAATGCATGTTCGTAGTTAAAAAGCAGGGTGTTATATAGTGGTATTAAAGCATGAAAGTAGATTTACTTCAATCGTTGAGAGTTGGATGTCTTTCCTAAGTTGATCAAGAGACAAATTTAATGGGCATAAGTGTTTGTAGTCCTTAGGTGTTATATGTTTTGTTTGTCTTGGTGTCAAGTTGTTTATGCTTAGGTAGCAATTATATCTTAATCGAGAGAATGTGTTGATAAATATATAACTTTAATAAGAAGAGTCGACGAAATCTAGAGCATTGGTCGACTTGTTCGACTATTTTCTCTGAATAGAATCAAGAATGCAACAAGAAAGTACATGGTGAATTTATGATCAACTTTGTTTCAGAACATAACGTATAGTTTAGGTTATTGTTAAAAACAAAAAAAGTATACTTTAGGTTATAAACAGAAACATAACTTATACTTTTGATGTACACAAAAGGCGCAAAATCAGCATCCAAAACCCCTCTTTTCTCCACCAACTTTTTTTGTTAAAACTTGTTATCCTTTAACTGTTTCATCCGGACTTGATCAAAACTTTGGCCTAAAACTGAAAAAGAATCGAATAAAACATTATAAAAATGTCATTTGCGATATAGTTATCGGATTACCAGAGCTTTAATTTAGGAGCTTAAGTTATCTGCTCTTCCTTCAGCCTTAGACGAGCAACAGGTTGTTGCTCATTGCCTCCGCCAATACCAATGCTACCAAAACTAGTCTCAGAAATGGTATTTTGCGATTTTAACTGTGAAGCATTATTGTTGGCAATAGTGTGGCTATTAGTCTTAGCTGCTGGAACATCATGGTTATGTTTTCCTTCATATGTTGTTATGACTGCTTTAGGATCCGTCGAGGCCCTCTCTACATGCTTTCGAACATTACAACCCGGTGTTGTACATTTGTAATAGCTCCTAAACATTGTGTAAGAAAACCTTAATAATTTTTTCAGGGCAAGAAAAGATAAATGAGGAAAACTATTAGAGAAAGATATGGATCTCATATCTGTACACTATGCAGTAAAGCATACTATCGTATACCTCTGTAAAAACTATAAGCAAAATCAACTGATGAACATGAAAAGTTGGAATCAATTGTCAAACTAAATGTCTAAGCAAATGTTAGATAAGTTTAAATAAGTCAATTTTAACGAGGTCCGTAACATTCACGAATAGTTAATAGGTGAAATTAAAGTGTGAAGGAGAAGCATATAACCTAGGATAAGGATTTCCTTTGACAACTTTCTGTCCATATTTTCGCCATCTATAACCATCATCTAAGAGATCAACTTCACTGGTAGTTTGCACGATGATTTTAGGCTCTGTGACAGTCTTATGTGAAGAAGTTGTTGAATTTGAGACTGTGACTTCTGTATTTCTGCAGAATTACAACAATAAGAAGACAACATAAAGGCAAAGGATTACTCGGTATGAACATATTTTTATGAAATATGTTGTAAATACAAGTTAAACGAATTAGTGTTTGTATCCTATTTACAACTTTGACATATATGAGAAATGTTTTTACGAAAACTTACCTCCTTTTGGAGTCGGGCTCAATTCTTTTCTCGTCCGCTTCTGTTTCACGATCACCTACATCCTCACTATCACTCGTACCAGATAGATGTTCACCTGTTGCCTGACTAGATTCAGGGTCCATCTTAGACTTTGAGTTTGAAGTCACCTGTTGATAAGTTGAATCAGCACTCCCTCGCATATTTGAATTTTCATTTGAAGTTATAGTGTCTTTTGATCGCTTGTTAGGATTCGGAAGTTGATGATTGTGCTCTCCTTTATAAATAATTGCGGTTATATGACCAGCAAGCGAACGCTCAACCTTTTTCTTGACAGGACAGTTAGGATGCGAGCACTTGTAATAACTTCGAGGAAACTCGCTACCTTTCACCTGTTTCTGTCCATATTTCCTCCAATTGTAGCCATCATCGGCAGGCTTATCAACATTCAACGAAGAAGGCTGCAACCTTTGTTCAGAGAGAGGAGTATGATCAATGGATGCTGGTACAGACGATAAATGTTCGGCTTGGTTAAGCATATTAGGGTTGGATTGTCCTTCGTGAGCCGAGATCTGTGCCAGTGGTTGCTGCTGTGGCATTCCAAAGGATACCTACATCATATGGTGGATATTGTGTGTCAAATTCATTTCCTAACTATGCTTTCTATAATCTATATATCCTCATTATCTTGGAAGTAGTAGCTATACATCCTCAACTATAATCATGTAAACTATATTAGTTGTTTTGCGTAGTTGAATTTCACAGTTAAAGTATCTGTTAAATAATGTAAGGAGTAAACTCAAATAACCATCATTAGTAGTCTGCATCAACACTAATTAGTAATTAATATCCAAGAGTTTGGGACTTTACTTACCATAAAGTTCACTTGTTAGAACTTGCATGAATCACAAAATAGGTGTAACTATACATTTTTATAATAGAAAATTCAAGGGCCTAAATACTGCATATTTGATACTTTCATTCTCTCACAAAGATTTTTTATATTAGAAATAGTATCACAGTGAACCTAAGCCTAACTTTAGATCAGAAAAGTCCAAGGTCCTAAATAGAGCATATTTGACACTTTCACTCTTTTCCATCTATCCTATCAAGACATCTAATCACTTGGACAATGAGACACGCTAATTTTAGGAGTGTTCGTGCTGCATAGATCTAAACTATGTAGGCTGCAGTACCAAGATTCACTGAAAGATTTTCCTGCTAGTTTCATGATAAAGGGAAAAAAAGGCATTTGAGTGCAGAAAAGTTTGTACTTGACAAGGAAAGTTTGTGTATAAACAATGTACAATCACCCCCTTAAAAGAGAGGAATATTGACTTTTAGATGATACTCACTTGAGTGAAGCCTAGTTTGAATTAGTTTCTAACTTATGATTAAAATAATCAACGATTTTCACTCAAAACAAAATTCTTATAAGCTATAGGTGTTCATAAACAAATTAAATAGAAGAGCTTTGAAAAAATGAAGATGTAGAAGCAATTTTGTCAACTTACATGTGAAATTGTTGTTTAAAAAACTCAGTTATTGCAAGATTCTTTTTATATTGCCTTTTCCATTTATAATTGTTGACAAGATTATCTAAAGTGGCTTGTTAAAAAAAAATAGATTATCTTAAGTGGCCCTCTTCCAAGCTTTACTGTGGGCAAAACATTTGGGGTGTGTTGCTTTTGAAACAGATGCAAAAACAGTGATTCTAGTGTGTTTGGTAATGAAAAATGATAGTAATATTTCTAAATTTGGGTAAATTTATCCAAAAGTGTAGGAATATTTTAATTCCTAAACCAAACCTCGAGGTGATATTTACTAAGAAACGAGTAAATGTGGTTGATCACACTCTTACAAGTCTAGTATTCAGATTTAAGAGCCTTTACCAAGTTGTATTTCGGATATTGTACTCTAAAGTAGCAGTTGTTAGGGCGTGGAAGTGTCACATGTGCTCTATGGTGAATTGATGCTTAAAAATCATTTAAAACTTCTATAATGGCCGATGTCGTCACCTTTATGTAGAATTCCAGGTTCCTCTATCTCAAAACGGCTACAATGACTGGATTGAACAAAAATATATAAGTTGAGTTTTTAGCACTAATATTCGTTTTTCTTGTTTTTTGTCAAACTTACACCTATTGAATTACTGTATCAAATATTGAGGACAAATGATATCATGAACTTCTGCTTATGTGGGACGACATTGATCGTTATTAGAATTTTGAAATTTCTTTTTTAAGAAAAAATATGTTATATGTCTTGCTTAACTTTTAAGTGTATAATCTTAAATTGAATTAAAAGAAAAGGAAATGCTCTTGACCGAAAGAAAAAAAAAAAGAAAGAAAAGGAAATGCTAACAAGTGAAAGGGCATTTGGTAAGAGTTTAAAGTGGAAATTTTATTATGACATTTGTGTATTCAACACATTTAAACATCAAAAAACAACCCTTTCTACATGAAAGTTATCAATTGTTTTCATTTTTGAATCCTTAATAGATGCCCTTAGGACAATGACATTTGTTAGCAAGACATAAAAACAAAATTACACAGGAATAAAAGGCAAGCAGACAACAATTTGCGCCGCACGCTAACCCCTTTTGATAACACAACATCCATGAAAACCTAAGAGACATAACATTGTTTTACATGACCCTTAGAACTCTTTTTAAAAGGTCAACAACCTGTAATCCTAAAAAGTTAAAAGTATCAATCATAAATGGTACGAGTCCACCGCAAACGATCCGAGACACTTCTCCACATAATATAATGCACCATGAAAGTATCTTATATTAGATAAGTTAACTTACATAATAGGATTAATACTTATCATATCATATAAGTGCAATTCAATAAGCATAAGCTATATACATAAAGAAGAATTTTCACCTGAGGATGTGAAAAGAAGCCAGATGAATCAAGCCCACCGGCGGTTACCACTGCCGGAGACACCATGGAACCGGCGAGAAGCTGAGAGAAGGATTTGCCGTCATCACCATCAGCAAATAAGTTAGAGAGAAGAGTCATAGGACCAGGGCTAAAACCACCGGTGAAAAGTGCGTCCGTACGTGGCGGCAGAGTTAAGGAGGGTCGCTGTGGTAGTCCCCCTTCACCACCGCCAACCGCCGCTTCTTCTTCTTCCTTCCACGGTGGTCGGTCCATTTCCACCGATGAACATACAACTTGGTTTGACTTTTTGAGCAAAAACAAAGAAGTTTGTGTTTGTTGGTCCAAAAATAGAGAGAAACAACGTTGTACTATAATCTATCTATTTTTGTTTTGTTTTGTTTGTGTAAGAAGATTATGAAAAGTGTTGAACCTTTGAGTTTGTCTTGTTATTACATACATGTTTGTGCGTGTTACTTGCTTTTTGGGGGAAGTTGGATTTGGTGGATCTGAAAAAAGAAACAGCACAAAAAGTCTACGCATTTAATTCCCCAACCATACTTTCTGTTGTCACTTTTCCCTTTTCACATTACAAAAGGTGTGTGTATGTATTGACCATTTCAATAAAGGGGGAATGTTAACTTATAGGTTAAACTCTGCTTTCCGCCTCCTAAATTTTAAAATGTTGCGATTTTGATTCTCTATTAAAAAAATAATAATTTTGGTCCTTTTCATCCAAAAATTGTTGAGAAGACGCCACGTGTCCTAAAACAGGGGCCATAATTGCAACTTTTTTAGAAGATAAGGGGTCAAAAGATCATATTTCTCCACTTTTGCCTTTTTTTTAATAGGGGCCAAAACCGCAACTTTTTGAAACTTAGGGGGCGAAAAGTGTAGTTTAGCCTAACTTATACTTGCTTAGAAATATAGTCACACCCCCACAACAAAAATATTTAGACAGATTCACATAAAATGAAAAAATTAAAACCAAAATAAATCAGTCATATCAATTAATATCATTTATTTAATTTTATTTAATTTTTATTTATGTTTTATGAGTGTGCCCAAATCATTTTGATTTGGATTTGTGTCCATCTAAGACTTTTTCTATGCTTGCTTGCTTGTCTTGCCCAAAAAAAAAGAGTATACTCAAAAATCTTGTTAAAAAAAAAGAAGAGTATACGAAAAAACTAGATGTAAAAGTGTGTCTACGAGTTGTTAGAGATATTACATAATATATGGAGTGATCACCTAGAATTTCTAGTCACGAAACTACTTGATCGGAAAAAAATCAAATGTAAAAGTTTTTTTTAGAAATTGTATTTTTAATATCTTAAAAGTTTCAAAAGTTATCATTTAAATATAAAATTTATTTTTTAATTTCATTTTAAGCTTCTTAACCGGTGTTATTATGACACAAGTTAGTATTTTCCATAAAATAAAGGTCTAAGATACATGTTAATGATTCAACTAATAGCAAGTATTTATTAAAAAAAAAAATTAATATTTTGAGAAATAAATCGATAAAATTTTTAATTTATGATTTCTATTAATGAAATCCTTAATATATGCTCTTAGGACACATGTTATCATTTTTCATAAAATAAAAAGCATGATTTTTTCCCGAAATAAAAGGTGTGAATATAAATATCAGGACTATGATATAACACTCTTTTCCAATATTATCTCTTACTATTTTACCGAGTGAAATCATTACGAGGCTCACAATTAAAAATAGTTCATTCGTAAAATGATAGGATCGATATAAATGTAATTCAACAAAGAGTGGATATTGGAGTGAGTGTTAAGATAAAATATTAGAAAAAGAGACATTTGTCTATATTATATACTTAATATTTTGTCTAATATAGTCCCGTCATTTTATTTATCAAATGATCACATTAGTTAAGAGATGTTGATAAAAAAAAAATGAGACTAGGATAGGAATTTATATCTCTATTTAATTAGATAGAGGTTTCGTGATCAAATATTGGAAATACAATGGTGTTACAGCTTTTTCAGAGAGGTTCATTTTTCTAATTATGTATGGATATACTCATTGGATTAAAAATTGAATAAGAAATCGAACAAGTGACATTTAGTTTATGGTTAAAATGGGTTCAATAACAAATAAATAAACAAAACTAAAAGTTATTTAAAAGTATAATAAATTGCAAAAAAAGAAAGAGAGAGAAAACCGATTGAACCAATGTAACCTCAATTCAATCTAGTTCAACCTGACTGAAGCATAGCTTGATCAAACCAACCTATAAACTAATTTACTTGATATATACAGAGCAAAATCAATATAATCTTTTTAAAGAAGGTAAATTGAATTATATTATCGTCAAACTAATCCATCCTAGCACAAGGGTGTGCCAGAATGAATTAGAAAAAGTTCAACATCTACAAAGTTAACCATTCAAGGGAATATGGAAATAGAAGAAAATCAAAAGTTAAGAGATTACTCCCAAATACATAATAGGTTCTTGCCACCAAAAACGAAAGTCAAAAGTAAAAGTATGGTATTTTGTCTTTAAAAATCCGAACGATAGCAGCTTAACTTTCTAAAGAAGATGATTTAAGAAACGCTTGTCGTGCTTGAAGATTCTTCTATTTCTTTTATGACTCATACACAAGAAAGTCATAAAAAAATGCAACGATAATTGTAAATTCTTAGATGATCCCCCGAGATGACGAAACTCGATTAAATTATATGTAATGCAAGTCGGTTGAACTGTAAAAAAATCGATACTAACGTTGTAAGAAAAAATTATTATTTTTTTGGTAGAAGTATATGGCAAAAAAATTTAACTTACCTTCAAGAGCTAAAATACTTCACTCCACTTTCACTCATCAATCCTCATACTTCAAAGTAATTTGATTGTGGAAACAAAAAAAATGTTATATGGACAACTTTTTTTGGTATGCATGTGAGTTGTGACACCTGGCTTATCACATACAAAAATATGTGAAGATTTCACCTCTGCCTTTATGTGCTTTGAAAGTTGTGATTTATTAACTAAACAGAACATTGAAATTTATTATGTTCACTAATGATGTAACTGCGAGGTTTTAAGGATAGGAGTACACTTATGTCATGAATAAGACTATTACACCGCAAATCGCAATCAACACTTTATACGTATGCAATAGAGTAGACCAATAATTTGAATTCTTTGCTGATGTTTTGTTAATTACTTCTGTTCTCATTCTGTTATCATGGAGTTGAACTTTGTTATCTTACTGCACATCCTTTCCACATGGGTATAGATGCATTTTTTTTTGCTTGTTTAACCTGATTGATCAGAAGTAGGTGCAACAGTAAACATGGGCTCAAAGTGTATGTTGTGTAGCAGCAATTTGTTTAGATGTGATGAGATATTAAGTCCACAACTCAAGAAGAGAATGGAGGCATTTTCCTATTTTTCTTGCCTTTGCCTCTGTATGTGTTAGTGAAGAATATAACACATTTTCTATGGTTGTTGGTTAAGTTTATTTGTACTCTTAAATGCTTTCAATTCTTATCTTGAAATCTTAGATGTGCATTGATCCTGGTTCTGCATAATTTTGATCAACTAGCAGTCAATATGATCTTAGGTTTATTATGGGTTTACCTTGGGTGATTGCATTCATTTTATTTTTTTTTATGTAAAGTTTAAAAGAGATAATGTTAGAGAGAAAATACAAGTTCATATTCTGAATATAGTGATCTTTACTTATACAGTGCAGAGGTAGAATTCAGTTGCTTATTGTTTCTACACATCTAGCCTACAATACAACTATCATAACAATTTAGTCTCCTTAGTAATATAAGGTTGACAAGCTTACGAAAAAAGTATGAGATATAAGTACATATCATATCATATCATGTACTCATAATACGTTCCACATACTCGTGATTTTCTTAGACTATCAGCCACCTGCTCTTGAGATAGAACATTGGCAACAATTAGAGACTTGTTTATAACTTTTTCTCAGAATAAGAAAACGTTCAGTTCCATGTATTCTGTATAGTCAAGGACTAGATTGTGATTCAAAGCAGATGTGAATTGATTATCTCAGCAGAGTAAGTAATAGGAGTAGAAATTTGAATTTGTAGCTCATATCGAAGGAATTTAACCCAGAAACTTTAGAGGCTGCAAGTGCAAGGCCTCCAGTATTCATCCGTTGCACTGGACTTGACCGCAAGTGTTTGGACCACCAGTTTGGCTAAAGGTCCAATCAGCATTACAGAATGCTTGCAGGCTCATGCAAATGCGCAGGTATTCGATGCTAAACAAAACCAAAATCAGTGATCCATTTGAGATTCCAAAGAATTCTTGAGTGTTCCAAGAAGATTGTTGACGAGGCCCCCCGAGTTGCTCAACCTATCGAAGCATATCTTTTCATAAGCTTTTTTTTGCTCTCAGAACTGATCGTAAGTTATCTTCCGATGGATGTTTTGAGGGCCTGTAAAACAATTATTTAGCACATCTTGTATTGTATGAAACTCATTAAGTTTGAGTTAGCTGTGTTTGATCAAAATGGATAATTATTTGGCACATCTAAGTGTTGTTATTGAATAAGTTTTTTTTTTTTGACAGGGTTATTGAATAAGTTATATAGCAGAAGTTCAAATAATTTTTCAAGTTGACTTGTCTAGTTGCATGTTCTAGATTTTATTTGTATAAATAGCTGATATTTTGGAAACTTGTGGTGATCTAATGTGAAAAAAGTCAGTTTGATCTTAATATGCTCATGTTTGAAGCTCATCAAGTAAGAACATCAATTCATTCTTCAAAAGAAAAGAAGACGATGAACTAACCAGATTGTGACAAACCAAAGCTTTTTTTATGGTTATGTATTAGAATCGGTTTTTCATTCTTTTCATAAATCATAATCAACACATGATCAATAGATTAAGACTGATACATGGAATGAATTATTTATGCTCCTTTTAGGTCTGATACATAGATTTTCTCATATTTATGCTAATTATTTGGATATTTTGTTGTATGCGGTGTAGGTTTATTTTGTTAGCTTGCAATCCATCTTTGAATGAAAATAGGTACTAAAATATACAGTCCTCATTTAGAAGTGATGAGACATTCAGTTTACATTTTAAGAGTAGAATGAACATGTTATACAATTCTGTTTAGACACTTCCTATAGAGAAACGCATAGCAGCCTCACTTGTTCCCCTAAATCGGCATGTGGATTAACACAATTCTGTTTAGATTGCCAGGTGATTTCCCCCGATTCTGTTTTAATATTGTTGCATGGGGGTCTGACATTAGGTAAACTTGTGAAGATTAATAGGCCTCCCTTGACAGTGGCTTTGTTGAATACTAGTGAGGAGAGAAGGTCATAGGTTATATACTTCGGCTTTCTTGTATTAAGACTTTGGCTTGTAAACACAAAAGTACTGTATGCGCTTTTCTGAAAAGATTAGGTTGTTCTTCTTGGAAGAATTCTTTACAGAGGAAGAACATATTCTTTCTTTGATTTTTCCAAGAGATTCTTCTACTTTGCACAGATTAAATAGAAATCGAATTTGGTATTTGGATATTCTTTTCAGCAACGATCTGGTCAATGATGAATGATTGATGAATGATTGGTTATGTTATGATACTTAAATATTCTAGATATCAAATTTTATTTTATATACATAAAAGATAATGAAATGTTCACGTAGTTAAGAGTTGAGTTTCAAGATTCCTCTTCTGGAGAAGTAACTCGGATTTAGATGTATACATAGGAAAAACCGTGTGCAATGAATAATGCATGCACGGCTTGGGAGGGATATTTTATTCTTTTATTTGATTAAAGAAGGGTTAACAGTGTTTTACCCCCTATAATATAGGTCATTTCCGGGTTTACCCCCTGTAAAAATTTTGTTTTGGTTTTCGTCATTGTAAAATAATTTTTTTCCAGAAATTTTGGTTTTTGAATGGCCTAATAGGGGGTATCCTGGAAAAAAATAATTTTACAAGGACGAAAACCAAAACAAAAATTTTACAGGGGGTAAACCCGGAAATGACCTATATTACAGGGGAGTAAAACACTATTAACCCATTAAAGAATGAAATTTCTACTCCATCCGACTAGTTCCGGGTTCAAGTCCCAGGCAACCTATTTAAATTTTTTAAATAAAGTAAATATTGTGAAATATATATAGCTATTACATATCATATCATAGCGAAGTAATATCTATAGAATTGTAGAAACCCTTCATTTTTTTTAATGAATGGTGAAATGAGGTAAAAAAAAAGCAAATTTGTGTTAATCTAGATGAATAACACGATACAATGGATATTGATGTTGGTTGACACCGGTATATAAGTCATGTTATACCGTTGAATAACAAGCCCTTAATTCTATAATTATGGAGAATTCGTGTGTTTGGGAGTCCCTGATAATTAAATTTAGGGTTAATAGTGTTTTACCCCCTGTAATATAGGTCATTTTCGGTTTTACCCTCTGTAAAATATTTTTTTGGGATTTCGTCCATGTAATTTGAAGATTTTTGGTTTTGGACCTTCATGAATTTTAACTGTACAAAATCAAAGATATGGCAAGGGGTAAACCGAAATTTGCTCAAATTACAAGGGGGGTAAACCTAAATTTGCTCAAATTACTGGGGTGAAATTTTCCGTGAAGGTACGAAACCAAAAAATCTTTCAAATTACAAGGATGAAATTAAGAAAAAAAATATTTTACAAGAGAAAACCAGAAATGACCTATATTACAGAGGGCGAAGCACTATTAACCCTTAAATTTAAATAAACCCAATATTTTATCATGACTGCAGTTTTAGAGAGACGCGACAGTGAAAACCTATAGGGTCGCTTCTGTAACTGGATAACCAGCACTGAAAACCGTCTTTACATTGGACGGTTTGGTGTTTCGATAATCCCTACCTTGTTGACCGCAACTTCTGTATTTATAATAATATTATTAGGGAGATCCTTTTCAATTTGCTGTCTGCATTCTAATAATATTATTAAAATTTAGTATTGCTATTCAATATTCATCTTCTATCTGTTCCCGATTTACAAAAGGTACTGATATTATTTATTTGTCATGATGTGGACATGGCCGCTTTGTGGTGACACCAATTTCTTCAACCCTCTTTCTATTAAGGTGTTAAATTTGACACTCTTGAGACTACTTGTAGGATAAAAAGATTTTGGTTTCTCTTATCTTCGTTTTCAATCATGCTAATTTGGTCTTTGGTCATTCTATGTGTATTATTATTCACTTTTGCTTATGAATGAATTTGCTTTTCCCGGTAAAAAACAAAAAAGGATTCTACTCTAGTACTCTATGTTTTGGATTCAATGCTATTATTTAATTTCATCTTGACCATTTTTATTTGGATTCAATGCTATTATTTTCTATAAACTTATCAAGTGTTGTGGAATCAAAGAAGATTATCTTGACCATGATTAGATTATGAATTTTGAGAAAGAAGATAGCCACGTATGTGATATTTCAATATGTCAGTGACACTAGAGGACACATTTAATAGATGACCAATGCTATATATCACGAACCAAAAACTGTTGTGGTAGCAAAAAAATAAAACAAAAATTCTTTTTTCAACAATAAAAAGTAGTGGTTTTGATCATTTCTCAAAATTCTTTTTTGCTGTAAACAACATTTCCCTTAATAGATAGATATGTTTAAAAAGATGAGTTTGTATAACCTTACAAAAATAAATACCACAAATGATTAAATCAAATTTATCAGCATGTGTTGTACTAGGATTTACACCCGTGCAACGCACGGGAAAAAAATTAATTATAGATATAGATATCATTAATTATATATACTATATAGTTTGTTGTATCTAATATAAAATATGATTATATTTTTTTAATAGATTAAAATACAATTATCTTAAAAAACATATAATAATTAATGGTATTGCATTATAAAATATATCATATAGCCTCCTTCTTCTTTTTTGAGAAAAAATTATATATGATATCTAAACCAATATATTTATTGAATTAATATATTCGTTTTCCATGATAAAAAAATGTTTCGGTCATCTGATAATCGTCTAAAATGATACCCTTATCTTCTTACTACATTAGACATAAGTTTTGATAGTGTTATGTGAAAAGAGTGAACCATGCTATTAACATGCCATGGTGTTTTTTTATTACAAAAAATAAAAATAAAAATATAAAGGAACCTCATTTGCTTTGTAATTGTCTTTTTGAGTGAGTTACCCTATGGATTTCATTATATACTTTATTTGTCGATTTCATCATATCATATTATTTAATCTGCATGTTTTCTTGTTAACTTTGGTAGTTTGCAGGTCTTCAAAAAATTTGAGAGGTAACTGTTATAATAAAGATAGATCTCTTGAAATCCGTCTAATCACATGTAAAATCGATATAAAAGTCCTCACACATTTAATAGTCACATATAAGGAAATAATGATTGTATTATATTAGAATTTTACATGGAATTTATCGACACTACAACAATAATGACAATAATGTCTGCATACCATAATAAAAAAATCTCTCAACGGAAAAATGGAAGTATGTTGATATAGTGATGCTCGCTCTCAGGTCTCTCCATTTACTTGGTTGCAATGTGCTTGTCCAAACGCCTAGCAAAACAATAAAGAAAACGCACCACCAAGCTGAAATAACCCACTAAGAATTAACTGCAACCAACATGCATATCTCAGTATGGTAGAGAGTATCTTATGTTGGCCACACATGCTCTAACATATCATCAGAAAAACATTGAGATTGAGGTCTACACAACTATGAAAACACCAAAGCAAATCTATTCTAATAAAAGGCAAGCTCAAACAATTTTAAAATGAGTAGATAAGTAATCCTTTTGAACTTTGTCCTTCATAGATAAGTAATGAGTAAATAAATAAATGATGTCTTTAAAAACTCAATTAGTCGTAATTGAGTTATGAACTTTAATTGAAGTACATTTCACTATAAGTAATCCTCTTGAACTTTTGTTGTATCCACTGTATAGGTTAGAAAACATAAATCATATAATTAGTATATGTTTGGTTTGCAGTTTCAAAAGCATGCGAGAAAGTTAGCGCTTTAGAAAAGAAAAGGAGGGCTTGATGAAGCAAACTGAGCTATGAAAATCTGATCGATTTTCATACCTAAAGTATTAGTGTACGTGTTTACTAAATGAGCTACTGAATCATTCTTGTTTATTTATGTTTCTTCTTCTAAAGCTTAAAAGCCAAGAAAAGGGCACTAAAGAAAGACCCACATCGATAATCCTAATTGATGTGATAGTGTTTATAAACCACAATATGTTTCAAGCATTTTGGATAATTGGACAAGCGTTGGAGATACTTGAATGCCTTTAAATTGATTGAATCAATTACCACTTATCACCGCCGTGAGATCTTTTATTATTATTTTATTATTAAGCTAGTTCCTTTTTTAATGTCTAACTATTAGAACTGGTACCTTTAATTAATCAATTATTTTTTTTTTATTATTATTATTATATATGTTTACCTAGTCTATTTTAATGTCCACCTATTAGAACTGGTGCCTTTAATTAATTTTTCTTTCCATCTTTTATAATATGAGATTATTTTATTAATTAAAAAATATTTATTTGTAATCATATAAAATATTTTATAACTATTAGAATTGGTGCCTTTAATGATGATTATTTTATTAATTAAATTTTTTTATATTTGTAATCACATAAAATATTTATAACATTGAATCTTTTATTTGAAAAAATAACCTATATTAATTATAAATTATTTCAATAATAATTAAATTTTGAAAGATCCACCGAGTTAGAAAAATTGGCTGTGTTGATTCGAAAAGGTTTTAATCTAACAAATGAATTCGATAGATCAATTTAAGATTTGAGTTTGATTTTTAAGAGGGACTTTAGTTGATAGATTTAAAGTAACAAACATGTAATTATGAACGGAAGAAACAAATGGATTTTGAATAATGCATTAAAAGAAAAAACAAAGGTACAAATGTGTGAAGTGTGTGTATATATGAGTTGTTAACCAATTTATAAAAATTAAGGTCTAAGTTAGCAAGTGTGCATTTTTTTTATTTGGACAAAAAAATCCACTTGCCGCCATACAAACCAATTTAAAATAAGGATAATTTAGTAAATTGCACTCAATTTTATATTTCAATAAAACATTTCGAAATTTGTTTTTTAAATTTACAAAAATTAACTATCTATGTAAAATTTGTTTGAATAGTAACAAGTAGATATTTTTGTTCAAATGAAAATGTCTAGCTAACTTATACCCTAATGTTTTAGACCAACCTAAAAGCATTACAGTTTAAGTTAGCAAGTGTGCACATTTTTTTATTTGGACAAAAAATCCACTTGACCCCTTTCAACCTAAAATGAACGTGGGAAAAGAGATGTTACAGTTCGTTTGAACTGGTCTCTGTTGCTCCGAGCACCACCTCGCAGGGAGGGGGTGTGTTCCGAGTAAAAGGTCAAATGCGGTATTTGAGCTGAAAACGTTATTGGACCCGGAACATGTTACATGGAGCCGTATTTGTTTTCGGTATGAAAGCTGAATTTATTTCTAAAGACATGGTAAGAGTGTGATCATTGAAGTTACTTTTGCCTTTTTAGATAGTGATGTGATCTTTCAAGTTACATATCCTGTTATTTGAGTTTAAAGATTTGTAATGCAATGCTTTTTGACATTTCGATGTAATGGTCGTACTTTTTGTCTAATAATATTATTAACATTTGTTTAGGATTTGCACTCAGAATTGTAATAGTAGTGTTGTTTGACTTTGAAGATAAATCTATATGTTCTTTACATTATTCATAATTTTGTACTCTTAAATGCTTTCGATTCTAATGTGAAATCTTAGATGTGCATTGATCCAGGTTCAACTGTCTAGGTTTGGATACTGCTCTCAAGTTCTGCGTAATTTGGATCAACTAGCAGTCAATATAAATACTTATTTTGTATGTTTTTTCTTCAAATGCTTAAAAGCCAAGAAAAAGTACTAAAAAAGTCCCACATGGATAATCCTGATTCATATGATAGAGTTTATAAACTACAACACGCTTAAATTTGTAACATTGGAGATGTGTAGGTTGATTACATGAGTGCTTAGTAATCAGATTACACACTCCATTAATTTTTTTTATACTAGATTTTTAACTTGTGTTATCGCACGGGTCTTACCGAGTAAAATATAAACGAATAAGTTATAACATAATGAATATATAATATTTGATAGAAGTAGGAATGATAATAGTTAAACATGGATAAGTAATGATAACATATTAATAATTTCATAGTCTAATTTGTGTTAAAGTTTTACGTTGATCATCATACATTACGAAATACTTCATGATAAAAAATATTTGAGGTCGTAGTGGTATTGTCACTATCTTCATCGATTATTAATTAGTATCTTCAACCCATCTCTTAGGTCACGTTAGGGGACAAAAAAGGGTTTATTATGCTATCAATAATGATTGATGTCTTCTCTTGCAGCCCAACCTATGCACTTCATGAACTACATAATTCCTCAATAAGATCAAAGCAAGAATTAAACGTGTCTGAACTGAATTAGGTAGGTTTAAACTACGTATTAAAACTCTAAATACAAAATATGGACTAAAACTCTAAAGCAAAAAAAATTGGCGCAAAACCTAGACCAAACAGACATAGAAAAACAATAAGGCATAACAATGAAATTGCCTTCACACAACAATCAACAATAACATCGTTCTCAAACAAACAAAGAGACACAAAATAGACGGCGAAAACGATAGAAACATAAATGTAAGTAATATTGATAATAAAGAAAGCGACAATTAGTCAATTACATATATAATATATCATAAATAGAAAACATCATTACCTAGTCAATTACATATATACCAAATGTAATAAAAACATCAGGTAGCCCGCACATATCGGTTTTCCACCGCCTATCGCTCATATCCCAACAGTGTTGTTATTATAACGTATTCTGCACGGTTTATATTTTTCACAATGCTGTTATCAGACTTTAACAGCTCAGAATTTACAACTTCATGTTGCAAATTACAAAACTTAATAAACTTATAAAAAATCGTTTAACAAAAGCATGATTAAGTAAACTTGTAAAAACTCTCCACTACTATTCACAGTCGATCCCATGTACTGTTGAGCCACACAGTGTTGTTACCAAGTCGTCTTCTGCACTGATTATATTAAGCTGTATTCTGCACATAGAAGTAGAAATTCTTGGTTTCAGAATTTTTCACAATGCTTTTATTAAAGGAAGTTGTAAAAATATAATAATGAAGAAAACTCATGGTTCTTGACAGATAACAAAAGCATGTAGATAACAAAATTAGGATTGACAAAGTTAGGATAACAAAATTAGGATTAACAAAGCATCTGCAAGATAATATCAAAGAATACTATATAATACATAGCTCATGCATGCAGTACATCACGACCAATATGCATCCACACAAAATTTAAGGTATCACAACTAATTTCATTTTAAAATAGGCTTAATTGCAATTTTAGCCCCTAACTTTTTCAAAGTTGCGATTTTGGTTCCATAAGAAAAAAAACTACAGAACAGCCCCCTAAGTTTTGCAACTGCAACAATGATACTTTCTTCTTTGTCTGGAAAAAAAAGATTGACCAATTGAAAATAGGAAGGAAAAAATATTGAGGAATTGAAAATTGGAAAAGAGAATAAGCACAAGTGACCTATCAAAAAAAGAATATAAGTGACTTGATATATCATTATTTTTGACAGTTGAAAGCAAAATAAATGTTCAATGTTATATGAAAACATTACATAGGGCTGCCTTGATATATCATTATTTTTGACACATTATGAAGAAGTTAAAAAATTTTACTTCAAAAAAAAAGGTTAAAATTTTCTGGTGTATAAAAAAAAATCAGTATTTTTGGCATTAAATAGCCAACTTATATATACCAGAAAGTCAATTAAGAAATATATCAACGTAACCCACTTGGGTTGGCCTGGTGGTATTGGCTTGGGACTTGGGAGTCTGCTCCTTCTTGAGGTCTCAAGATCGATTCTCCCCAGCACCAATTTAGGAGGGTTACTTTAGCTTCTTCAAAAAAAAAAATATATATCAACGTTTTGAGCTACTTGATGTATACGCGACATTCGATCACCGTAGTTTAGAGTGATTAAGAGCATGTGAGCTTAAAATTTTAATTTGAAGTTATATTATAGTTTAGACTAATTCATTAATCGAATCAATCTTGGTTACAAACAAAGACTACAACAAACCAATACCAGAATATTAATGATGATGCTTTCCTTGATCAACAACCTCACTAAAACATAGCAAATAATTAAACAGGTAACTGACATTCTATTTTTATAAGTACTGAAATTGATAAATTAGCCATTGCCAATTTCATTGAGAGCAACACTCAATATATCATAAATAGATTAATATATCTCAGAAAACATGTTCATCAAAAAGGGCTTAGAGCCACAACCAATATTCAGATCAATTCAATTTACAACGCCAAAATCCAAAAAACTTAAAAAGAACACAAATCCAAAAAATTCAAAACACCCTGCAGAAAAATAAATAGTTGGCCGCCATGCTTCTCAAATCATACTAATCCTTCTCGGTCTTAATGCACATGACCTTCACTGGTTTGTTAGTTGATAAAAGACCAGCATCATCTTCAACCATGTCAGATCCCACGGTGTCAGACAGTCTCTTCCTGACAACTTTGCTACTATGTGTAATCTCTTCGTCCTTTGACTTCACATCAGATTTCGATGAATCACCTTGCTCGATTAAGCGTTGCTGCAAATCACATATTCGGAATTCGGTGAGTATCATTAAAGGGACCTATTTACAAAATAAAAGATTTTATCAGTACAAAGGGATCAAATAAGAACGAAAAAAATAAACATATTGATGAAGGATAGTTACCAGTCAAGAAATGGTAAGACAACAATGCTTGAAGGTTGTTATTCGCCATTTCACACTGTTAGAGGTATAGTTAGAGGTTAGACGTGGATCATGAGTGGTGAGGCAAGCATGTATTTATATGCAGAGATGAAGAGCAAGCTTAAGATGTAAATTCAGTCTGCATGGGGAAATACACAAAAATTAAATAGATAGTTGGAATATAAATGGACGCATACTATGTAAGATTAATGACAGATTTTTGGTGGGAAGAAGCAATTTGAAACCTGCGTTGTAAAGAGTGAAATTAGTTGGAGAATAATTAATGCATGTTATATGAGGTATTGGCGCCTAAAAGGTTTAGGTTTAGGGTTTGGAAGGTAATTAGCAGTGTTAACAAAGATTAGGAAATAAGGATAAGGATAATAAAGGATTATATAGGGTTAACATGTATTTACCCCTGTAATTTGGGCGAGTTCTGGTTTATCCCCTGTAGAAATAAAAGTTTAGATTTCAACTCTGTAATTTAAGATTTTAACCCTGAGGCCATCCCACTTGACAAAATGCTGATTATGTGGCACGCTGACTGTATAATTAATTTTGTTTTTTTATTTTTTTAAGGGCACACGTGTCATTTTGCCTATTTTTTAAAAATAAAAAATAATATAAATGAAATTATATAAATGAAATTATATTAATTTCAAAAATCTGAAAATAATTTTTTTTAATTTAGATTAAAATCTGAATATAATTTTTTTATAATTCAGATTAAAATATGAAAATAAAATTTTGAAAATTATATAATCTGGAAAAAAAATCCAATAAATAAAAAGAACTATTCCAAAAACAAATGAAATAATCGCTTTTATCACTTTTGTTACCAGCAGATCCTCATACATACTACTCTTCTTTTAACAAATAATATTATTCTTGAATCTTGTTCGAGAAATAAAAAAAAAGTTTTATATATTCTTCTAATTTGTATGTCTAGGAAACTACTGTAGGATCATATTTTTATAGGATCATGTTTTTATTTTCTATTTTACTTTAGTTTCTTTTACTGTCCTCTTTAATTGTATTTTTCTTTCATTCAGATTAATTTTTTTTACAAAGTATACCTTTTTTGCAGATCGAGGTAAGAAATTCAAAAAATCGATTTTATTTTCATTTTCAAAATCTTAATTTCAGATTATTTTTTTTAAATAAATCTGAATTTGTTTCTGATTTTTCGAATTTTTTAAATTTAAAAAAAAAATCTGATTTTTTTTCTTCTTATTTCTTCAATTTTGAAAAAAAATAATCTGAATTTTTTTCTATTTTTAAAATTAATTTTCAATTTTTTATTTTTTTATTTTTAAATTAATATAAATGAAAATAAAAAAAATTAAAAACAAAATTAATTATATAGTCAACGCGCCACATCATCCAAAAATGCTGACTCAGTGTGCCACGTCATCATGTTTGTACAGTCAGATGGCCTCAGGGTCTAAAATGAAAGAATCTTCAAATTACAGTGTCTATTTCGAAAGAATCTCCAAATTACAAGGTTGGAATCTAAACTTTTTTTTTTTACAGGGAGTAAACCGGAACTCGCCCAAATTACAAAGGGTAAAGACATATTAACCCTATTATATATTTAACCAATCAATTTTTCAATTTCTGCCTTTAATTAATTTTTTCCCATATTTCACAGCTACTGTTTATACATTCCACGGGATAAATTACCTTAATAGCAAGGGATACTTGTAGTTGATTCCATGTGGTAATAGAACCATTAGGTAGGGAGTAAAACCATGCTCTAGCTCTGTCCCTTAATGAAAAAGGAAAGAGATGTAGCCTTGTGGCTTCAGGTTCACTCCATTCATTTTTAAAGTGTCACAATATTGCAGAAAAATAGAGAGATGAAGGTTTGGATCCTCAGCGGGTGATCCAGAAAATTGATTTACTATACTATATAAGTACAGCAGGTTTCAGTTCAAAATTATTTGCATCCACAACTATATGCGCAATAACAGCATGAGGCTCTTCCGTAGAAGGCGTGTCATACTCTTTGAGAGTACGATTATCAGCCATAATGTTATTGTGTGCTTCTCTTCTTCTTATATGAAAGAACCTTTCAGTCTCAGGAATTGTTTGAACAAAATCACTGAGACTTCGGGTTCTTCGCATTCAAAGAATTAGAGAATCCAAAAGTAACAAAATAAAAGAAAAATTCCAGTCTAACCGGTACCAAAAAGTTGACTAATAATACTAACTCCCCGGCATCGGTATCCAAAAATTGATACGAATCCGCAAGTGTATGGTTCTATCAAGTAGTAAAAATATCGATCCAGAGAGAGTTTAAGTAATTACCAATCTAATACTTAGTTTTGTCTGGTATTTCTTCCAAACAAGGCACACGGTCGTGCTCTTTGGGACAAAATATTAGAAATGAGTTCTAAAACTATCATAAATACAGAGACATCACTCAAAACCTAAGACAAAATATTAGAAGCTACATTACTCGCACTTTAACAACAAAAAGACAATAAATAAATAAATAAATAAATAAATGGTCATGTTAACTAGTGTCCTTGGGGCACTAGCTAATAAAACAAAAAAAAAGTAAATTTTACATTGAAAAGAATATTCTTTATATTTTTAAGAGTTGGAAGGTACAATTTTCAAGATTTTTTTGTTATATTTGTCTCATTAACTAGTGTCGAAAATGGATTCTCTCAAGGAAAATTCTCTTCATTTTTCTCAATCGTTACATCTCAACAACACACTTAACAACATATTTTCTTTAGTATTATTAGTCAACTTTTTGGTACCGGTTAGACTGGAATTTTTCTTATATTTTGTTACTTTTGGATTCTCTAATTCTTTGAATGTTAGTCTCAGTGATTTTGTTCAAACAATTCCTGAGACTGAAAGGTTCTTTCATATAAGAAGAAGAGAAGCACACACTAACATTATGGCTGATAATCGTACTCTCAAAGAGTATGACACGCCTTCTACGGAAGAGCCTCATGCTGTTATTGCGCATATAGTTGTTGATGCAAATAATTTTGAACTGAAACCTGTTGTACTTATATAGTATAGTAAATCAATTTTTCTGGATCACCCACTGAGGATCCAAACCTTCATCTCTCTATTTTTCTGCAATATTGTGACACTTTAAAAATGAATGGAGTGAACCTGAAGCCACAAGGCTACATCTCTTTCCTTTTTCATTAAGGGACAGAGCTAGAGCATGGTTTTACTCCCTACCTAATGGTTCTATTACCACATGGAATCAACTACAAGTATCCCTTGCTATTAAGGTAATTTATCCCGTGGAATGTATAAACAGTAGCTGTGAAATATCTTTTTCTCTCATGTTTAATGGTGAAGACGTAACAATTGAGGAAAAACACTACAATATTATTGTAAAAAAATGTTATGATTTATTGAATTTAAGTTATGGTCCTTTAACTCCTTAATATATTTTTGTTTTCCCTAGTCACCATCCCTCTCCCTTATATAGGTTCCTTAACTTGGTGAGAGTTGCGACTACACTTACACACACAAGCGTAGGACTAGTCCTATATACTAGTAGCGTCAATTTTTTCTTTGTTTCTGATCACAAATTTCAGAAGAAACTTAAGAAATTCAGTTTTCCACCTCCATTTCACAATCCACGGCTTGATTTTGATTTTATTCAGATATTGGGTATCGAGTGTACCTAATACAAATACACATTGGGACAAAACAAGCATTTTTTCCGGTTGTGTATTAGAATCGGTTTGTCATTCTTTTCATGAATCATAATCAACACATGTTCTATAGATTTAGGCTGATACATGGAATAAATTATTTCTACTCCTTTTAGGTCTGATACATAGATTATCTTGTATTTGTTCTAATTATTTGGATATTTAGTTGTTATCCATCATTGTTTGGAAATAGGTACTAAAATATACCGTCCTCATTTAGAAGTGATGGGATATTCAGTTTAGGTTTTAAGAGTAAATGAACATGTTATACAATTCTTTGAGTAAATAGGTTGAAAACCCCCGAAATTGTAACTTTTCTCAAAACCATCCATGAATTTTAAGAAACTTAAAAAATTCCCCTGAATTGTCAAACGTTAGTCAACTACCCCTCCATTTGTTTTAGCCGTTAAACCTTGTGAGATGACAGTTAACTGTACACATGGCACCTCCACGTGGGTTGAACCTTATGCCTCGTCAAAGGGGTAAATGACTTTTTTATTTTTTTTGTTTTCTTCATCTTCTTCCTTCCACCTCTTCATCATCTTCAACATCACCTCCATCAATATTCATAAAAAATCAAGATTTTTTTTTAAAGAAACAACAACCATCAGCAACATCATCATCATCTCATTACTACACCTCCTCCATCATCAACAACAATAACACCACCTAAGCTAATCAACAAAAAATCATCAACTCATAAACAACAAAATAACTACATTCACTGGTGATTTGGGTTTGGTTCCAGTTTAATCGACCCGAATGAAAAACTCACTCCCACTTTTCTTTTGGAATTTGGGTTTGGTTCCTCGCCCTGAACATAATCCCCATCACTCAACGTTTCATCAACTTCCTCATAACACGAACTCTCACCAGAACTCTCGGAATCAAGGATAATCACATTCCCCTTCATCGCAATGCTGTAAGAAAAGAAGAAGAAAAAATGACAATGAGAAGAGAAATTAAAGGGAGAAGATAGTACGTGAATAGAAAGAAGGAGGAATGTAATGAAAAACACAAGACGTCAACCGAAAATGTCGTGATTTCAGTCGAGCAAACCAAAAAGAATGAGGCACTAAATCCAAAATTTGTTGATAAAATTTGGGGAGAAAGAAGAAGTCAGTGGGTGAGAAATTTGTTGATTAAGTGTGCAAACTGAGCAAAGAAGATGGAAAAAGTGGAAAAATATAGTTTCCCACCTTTTATAAACTTCAAAAAATTCAAACCAACGTTCCAGATCAATAAAAAACGGAGACTCACAATCCAACAACTGGGAATAACCTCGAGACCTGCGAAATACTCGAGTGCTGGAACGTGTGGGTTGCATAAGTTAAAGTGCATGCCTCAAACGCAGCTAACGTGTGTAAAGTGAAACTTGACAGATGTCCCTCAGTATACATCATTTATTGCAAACGAACCCACTCACTAAGAATCTTCCACCAAAAGGCTCGTGCGCGAAGCACTTCCACATGGCAATCAGCAACGAAGTTCCAAGCTGGTGCCAAGAAACAAAGTCCCACGAAGGCGGCATCCTTCCACGAATCGATTTTTCATGCTCCGGATAATAAGTCCATTACGCCATAAAGAGAGTAAGGACTTGGGGCAATTGTTCTAGACAAGCTAGAAGCCCACAAAAGCAGTGTCTATAAGGCCCACACCCAAGGAAACCAGAATGAACATAACGAGAGAACACACCAAGCCTTGATTCACGCCGCATCTCACAGAGGCAGTTACTCGTCTTCGCGCCTATATAAGGGTGATTTCCCGTCACCCTTAAGGTACACTTCACTTTTACCACATTAAGCACTTAACTACCTCTTTCAAATTCTGATTTGAGCCTGAAGACACTTTTCTCCTCCATAGGGAAGACTCAGCCTCCGCTGCACCAAAGCCCTGTGAGCAACTGTTTAGATTCATAGCTCGTCACCAGACCGATCACTAAGTATTTTATCATTAACTACCAAAAAAACCTACAACTTCACCAACCCTAAAAAATAACATTTCACAATTTCTTTTATAAAAATAATCTAGCATTTAAAACAAAAACAAAAAAATACAATGCAAAAGGATCATGAACACTTACTTGTAATTGAAGTTGAAGTTGAACTTGTTTAGGTTGAAGTTGAAGAAATTCACGTTTAGAGGAAGAATTTTGCTTCAATTATCTTTTGAAAGAATGACAGAATTGTTGCTATTTTGGAATAAACAAGAACTCAATGGTAGTTAAATGCCAATAGGAGTGGGCGACAATTAATTGTTGTTGAGGGTATTAATATATTTTTATGGTGTGAATGAGTAAAATCTAGTTAGAATAGCAATTTTCGGTTACCAAGGGATCGAGATCGTTTCTTTTAAGTTTTTGGTGATCAGGAATAGGGGTGGCAAAACGGGCTTGACTCGCCGGGCCGGTTCGTTTGGCTCGCTATTTTTGGCGGGCTGAGTCGAAGTTTTAAACTCGCTTTTTATAGTTGACTCGACCCGTCTCGCCTCGTTGAAAAACGGGGCGGCCATGGGGCGGGGCCGGTTGGCCCACTTAACTCGTTGGAAACAATTATGTTATGACAACATGAGGAGGAGGAGGAGGAGGAGGAGTAGTACCATATATTCATAACTAAAATGATGATTGACTTGGAGTTGATTGACTTAGTAGAAGAATTATATTGTTGGTGCGATTATTTTGAGACTTATTTTATATAAATCATTATTGTACATATTTGTTAAAAACGAAAGTACAAGGTAAATTTCGGAATTACATATCAACTAAAATACCCATATCCTCTTTTGAAGTTTCAGGCTTTTCCATCAAAGATCTGGTAAATCATTCCATGGTGCATTTTTCTTTATTCTAGTCCATAAAGTATTAAAATTAAGAATTTAGATGTGAACTAGACATTGATTTGTTGGCAAGAGTTTTGTTATTTTATTTAGGGTTAAATAAGTAAATGATCCCATTAAATATATCAAGATTTGATATTAGTCTCTACTCTTTCTAAAATATTTCTTAGGTTTTTGGTCTTTCTAAAAAATTTCATCTATGAAATTAGTCCCTACTTTTTAGTCAACTCATGTCTAAACATCATATTTTATAATAAAATTTTCCAAAAATAGGTAGAATATTATGACAGCCTCTCCTAAAAAAATTAGAATTTTTTTATCAAAACATGAATTAAATATGAATTTTTATGTTTTCTGTGCTAAAAAATTCATATTAAATTCATGTTTTGTTAAAAAATTCAAAAAAAAATTAGGAGAGATTGTGATAATATTCTACCCATTTCTGAAATTTTTCATTAAAAAAATGAAAGTTAGACATGAGTTGACTAAAAAGCAGGGACTCACTTCATTGATGGAAAACTTTCGAGGGACCAGAAGCATAATGAATATTTTAGGGGGACTAAAATCAAATATTGATATATTTAAGTGGATCATTTACTTATTTAACTCTTTTATTTATTTTTGTTAAGTAGAATAGTGCCAGAAATTCACTTCTTAAAATTAGAGTATACGAGGATTGAACCCGGATGACTGCATATACAAAATATTGTTTACCAACTAGACTAAGTTTAAGGAACAATTTTCCTTTTTTATATTTGGTTTTTCGTCAATTATTTACTATATTATAAAAATATTTTTTTTAAATGGAATATAATCTATCACACTGTTGGATATGACTTAATTGAACTAAGAATGAACAAGAAACTCAAATCTTGACAATTGGAATCTTCGACATAAGTCAATCCGACAAAACCAGATAAGAAGGGTTTGTAATTTTTAATATTTTTTTAGTATGTCGGTCTTTGTAAGATTCTCATCTTTAGTAAGTCAGTCTTCGTAAGATTCTCATCTTTTGTTGACCCATTGTTCATTACAAAAAGGACAGGAGGAAGTAATTTATAAGGATATTTAAGTAAATGAAACACATTTTACCATTAAAATCAACATTTTCAATCATTTGTCTAATACACATGTAATATTTTAAATAAGACATTTTAATTTGAGATGATTAAATATGTTTTTAGTCCCTACAAAATCATGAGTTTTTATGTTTAGTCTCTAAAATTTTAATGGTAATTTTAGTCCGACAAAATATTATAGTTTCTAAAAATAGTCTCTATTTTGAAAAATTTTACAAAAAATGGATACTTTTAATCCTCTAAAATATCCCCTATAAAATGCAAACATCATAAATTCATGTATTATTTAAATATTCTTAGTTTAATTCAGGGATATATTCTAAATAAAAAAAAAACATAAATCCAATTCTAGAAAAATATTTAGTCTTCTATGTATATGTTAGTGGGATTTTCATTAAAAGAGAATACATGGAACATATTAAGTTGCTGGGAAATTTTTTCAATTTTTCAACAATGACAAAAACACCCTTTTTAAAAATTGAATCCAAAATCAATTACATTTATTATATCAATATATATTTTAAAAAGAATACAATCATAGTGGGTCATTTAAGCTACTAATCTCAGCCATTGAAAATATTAAACTTACATCCAATGGATCACATCCCTTTTGCAACAAAAATAAAAATAAAAATCAAGTTATGCACCGGTAGGAGACCCATGAAGGTCATGCACCGTAGCCTTTGCCTATGTTTAGAGTGTTTTCACTTTTACTTATGAACGAATTTGCTTTTACCGTACAAAAAATAATAATAATCTGCTCTATGTTTTGGATTTGATTTAACTTCATCCTAACCATTTTAATTTGGGATTCAATGCTATTATTTTCAATAAACTTATGGAGTGTTGTGGGGATTAAAGAAGACGAACCATAATTAAATTATGAATTTTGAGAAAGAATTTCTATAACCTTACAAAAATAAATAGAATTAAAGAAGACGAACCATAATTTCAATAAAATTATTAATTTTCAACATGTCACTGGAGCGTGCATTTAATAGATAGATCTAAAAAGATGAATTTGTATAACCTTACAAAAATAAATACCACAAATGATTAAATGGAATTTATTCCCATGTGTTGCATAAATTAACAGTATATACTTACTACTCATTTCGTCTCGTTTTAATAATCACTTTAGAGTTGTGCGCAATTTTTTAAAAAAATAATTAGTTAAATTGATTTTAATGGTAAAATTAGTATTGTTTAGAAATAATATTATTAATTTTAATTGTTGGAGTAGTTAAGTGAAATAAAAGTGATAATTTTAATTGTTGGAATAGTTAAGTGAAATAAAATGCAATAAATAAGTGTATATATTAATGGAAAAAATTATAAATATTACATGGGCTATAATTATTGTGAGACGGGAAAAAATGATAATTAAAATGAGGCGAAGGAGTAAAGTTAGAAGCACAAACGGTGAAATTTAAAAGAGCAATGATATTTATACAACTATTTAATGACAATTTTGATGATAACCTTGTTTTTCTTCTTTTTTTATTGGTTAAAAACAATGGAGAGAGAAAAAGTAAGAGTGATAATAACAACATCATGTGAGTATGAAAAAAAAATTGTTTAAAAGTTGTCACAAAATGATTGTATAAATATAATTTCTCAATTTACAATGAAAAAATCAGATAAAACGTAAATTTGCCAGAAAGTGAGCGCATTAGAAAGCTTGCTTACCCAGGGAGCTGCTAATCATTCTTTTTTATGTTTCTTATTCTAAATTTTAAGAGCCGCCGAGAAAAGGGCACTTAAAAAAGTCCCATATTGATAATCATAATTGATATGATGGCGTTTATATATTATGAGGTGCTTTCTTTCTTTAGGTAATTGAAGATGTATTGATGATACTTTGATTTCAACTTGATTAAAATAAATTATCAATCATAATGTTTTCGATATCTTTTATTTTATATATATATTTTAACATTTTTGATATCTTTTATTTTATATTTCTTTAATATTATTATTTTATATTTGTAACTAGTCACTTTTTTAATGTCCAACTATAAGAATTGGTGCCTTTAATTAATTTTTCTTTCCATGTTTCATAATACAATATTATTTTTTTACAAATACAAAACAATAATCAGTTATTCAAATTATAGAACACATCTGATACAATAACATGATCAACATCGTTAAAAACATAAAGGGTGAATATGTGAACAAACATATAATACCCAAGTTAATAACATATAACGACAAAATGACTACAATAATATGATAAAACTTAAATCATCATAATACAAACAAATGTCACACACGACTACGAACAACACAACGCTGCACTCAGATAACAAAATCACGGAGAAATAAGAAGAAAAATGCAGAGGGGTGATTCTAGGTCAATACATGACCTAAAATCACTCTTTTTCGATGAGTGAAAGAGAACTTAGAGAGAAGATGAAGCTCCTCTCATTTAAAAAGTTAGGATGGACTAGAGAACTTATATATAATATTATTTTATTAATTAAAAATTATTATATCTGTAATCACATAAATATTTTATATAATTGAAATTTTTATTCAAAAAAAACTTATATTAATTATATAAATTATTTCAAAAAAAAAAAACATGGGAGATCGCAGGTGTTTGTTTACTTCTTCACTTTTCCTTCTTCCTTTGACTCTTCACTTCCCTCATCCACTAATGGCGGAAACACAGACTCCCTTCACTCAACCTATCCGCTGTATTGTAAAACTTGGTATCTCTCTCTCTTCAATATTTTGAGATATTAGAAATGATTGTATCTAATCACACGTGTCAGTGTCAGTGTCGTGTTGGTGTTAGACCGTCCCTCAACTATGAGGATTTTTTTTTTACTATTAGTGACGAAGTAAAATTCTTTTGATGGCATATTCAGGAGGTGCTGCAATCACTTGTAAAAATGAGTTAGAGAAGATAAATGATGAAATTCTTAGTAAGGTTTCGGAACAGCTTAGACAAGCAATGATTGCATCTTCTCAGAAGCCTCCTGGGATGGATTGGAGCAAGAGACCTGGTGATTCTGAAATCTGTTGTAATCCAGAAGAATTTGGAGATGATTTTGATGCAGAATGTAGCCGTTTCATTGTTGTTCATGGAGCAGGTTCGTTGGTTTTTTTTCTTTTTTTCTTTTCAACTTTTGAGTTAAAGATTATAGTTTGATTAATGCAAATATTAGAGGAATTATGTCTTTGATGATATTATCATGTACAAAGATGAATAAATGTTGGAGATATCATTAGCTATACGGGAGAGTTTACGAAAATATGTTGAAAACAGCTTACAGATATATCATAAGCTATTTCTATAAGTTCTTTCAAATATTTATTTGTATATGTGTTAATGTCATAAGATAAGTTCAATAAGCACTTCCATATGCCCCCGTAATCCTTCAACGATAACCAATGGCAATCGTTTAATCCTTGAACTTGAAGGACAAATTGGATGTTATTTTAAGGATGGATTCGTATTTCTTTGGAGGATCAATTTGTTGTATTTATGAAAGGAAGACCAATCTGACCTTGCATACACGATACACCTATAGAGGATCGAAATGGTCATTTACCCTTTATTAAATGAAAGTCACCCAAATGGGTTATCTCCAACCAGTATTTAAACAAAAACTGTATAGATATAATATTCTCGATTGCTTTGGCGGATGTAATTAACACTAGAATTAAGGCCTGTTTGGATTGAATTATTTAAACTTATCTACTAGCTTAAGCACTTTTTTGACTGTCTTGAATAGCTTATGAAAACAACTTATGAAAACAATTTGACTTGATTTTATCTTCTGTTATAGAAATAACTTATAAATAAGCACTTCATGATAAATGTTTATGCTATAAGCGCTCCATTAAGTTGTTTATCCAAACAAGGCCTTAACAAGTTTTTGCACTTGAAGTGCTTCACAATTTGGATTATGATTTGTTAACCTTGGTTCACATTATATCTGATTTATAAACTGGATATTAATTCTTAATGATGAGCAATGAGTTCATATTAGTCTATGTGGGGCTCTCAGGTTCTTTTGGGCATTTCCAAGCCAGCAAATCTGGTGTTCACAAGGGACAGCTGAATAAACCTCTTGTCAAGGGAGGCTTTGTTGCTACACGAATATCTGTAAGTAATCATTGTCGATTTTAAAAGATCTATCCACAGTTGTAATTGTGAACTTTTTAAAGGCTAGTGTGACATTTTGACTGTTATATCAGTGCATCTGCCACTTGGGAGCTAACTGCACCAAACTCAAGTCGATGCTAATCGAGCTTAGTCTTCAATTTCATGATGAAGTTTCATAAAAATGTTTTCTGTTTTTTATTTTAATCACTTTTGTTTTCACTTTATTTTTTGTTTACAAAGTTGTGTATAGAAAACTGCAAAACAACTATTTCAGGACTAGGATGCTTTTAGAAATGCTTCACCATCAATGTCATAGCCAAAAGAGTAGTGTTATAGTATCACTTTGTAGACTACAAACATTTGTTAAAGAGGAAAGCACTGTTCTTCAAAGTTTACCAATCCAAAAAAGAAACCTTATGAGTGCATGTTTGGATTGACGGTGAGCTTGATGAAATCACGGTGACACCTTGATTTTGTTGAAGCTCTAAATTTTATCTTTTTGCCGTAATCACGATGGCACACTAGATTCCATCAAACCCACCTTCAATCCAAACATGCACTGAATCTAATTGTGCACAGAAGGCATGCATAATTATTTTAACTTTAGAAAGGGGTAGAGAATTTGAATTCGAAACTGACTCAAAGTTCACGTTGTCCTAAAAACAAAATATAAAAAATTGTTTTTATACATATTAGTTTCAGGATGAGGATCTCCTACATGCTTATTGGTCTATTTAATTCTAATTTCAGGTAACCACTCTCAATCTTGAAATCGTTAGAGCACTAGCCAGAGGTAGTTTCATAACTATTGCAATCTATGCTATATATAATGCATAAATTTTCCTTGTTGGATCAAACATTGGTTATTTATCTTTTGTTTCAAGCTTTTCTTCTATATGGTATAGTTGGTCGTAAGTAATTTACTGAATGTTATCACTGGTATAAGCATGACTACCCCTAACCATTTCTGTCATATCAAGATTTCTCTCAAGTGGTTCTTATTTACTTTTTGCAGTTTTCTCAGTGTTGTCAATCACATATTGCAGAATATAGCGTTTTATTCAAATTCTGTATGCTACAGTGCTATAGCGATTGTATAGCCGCTATTTAACAGCATATTGTACTAAATTGCATATCGCAGAACAATAGTGGTTTGTTAAAATTCCGCTACGTCGTAGTGCTATAGCGCCACTATTTGACAACACTGAGTCTTCAGTTATTTTTTATCACTATTTTGACTCTTTTTTTATTTGCGAGTGATTCTAATAATTGATGAACTTGACCCTATCCTATCTTTGCCTTGCTATTTGATGGAATATGGAAGTGAGGAATTCATTTTTTTTATTCTGTTGTTTTTCTTTAACAACTTTATTCTGTTGTTAATATGAGCTTGAAAGAAATCCTAAAGATAAAGAAAAATGAACCAGTGAAAGTAAAATATTTTTTGGGGAAATTTTGTATGTCATTACTCTCTTTAGAACTTTTTTGGCTTTTTTAATCAATAGAACACCCATAATCCACGAAAAATGGAGGATTTTGACGACATATCCCTTTTCATCTTTGAATGAGGTGTTCATCTGTTATTGTAAGCTATGTGTTTCATTTATAAAAACTATCAATGCTCTGAAACTTAATACTTGCAGCTATCTGCTTCATTTCACCTTTTTTGGCTACAAATTATTTACGAGAATTATTAAAATTCATTCTGAATAGGTTTGTTTCTTTGTGCAGAGGGTATTCCTTCAATTGGAATGTCACCTTTCTCATGTGGATGGATCACCAGTGAAAGACATGTTAGCATACTTTAACTGAATATATGTTGGATTGTATTTATTCATTAACAGTGGATTATAGTCTTGTTCTGTCTTCTTTTCCAGATAAAGTTAACTACTATTCGTTCATATTCAACATGTGCAGGTATCTTCAGCCGATTTGTCTCCCGTGGCTAAGGCTATTGATTCTGGTTTTACACCTGTAAGATTTAATTCTTCAATTTATCTCACTTCTTTGAAACTTCTTAATAAATTTCAACAAATTTTCTAACCTTTCTTTCTTACATTTTATTATTTCTCTATCTTTCTAAGAAAAGTTATTTAGTAGTACCTAAACTGTTTGAACTAACTGAAAACTAGTGAAAACCTTGGTAATTAAGGATCAAGTGTTCTTCATGAAAAAGTAGACTAGAGAGTGTGTGTGGTATCTTCCGCACTATATTCCAATTGTCACTAGTTTATTCAAACACAATTGGCTGTCCTAGGCACATTGTAGTCACACGACATTTTCCACTATATTATTCTTCATGCATCGTCTGAAGCAAGCAAAATGTCATAGATCGATTCCATAAGATAGAAAAAGGTCTTTCTTTTTATATAAATCTGAATGACGTTAGTGTTATGCACTTCATGATTATCAGTGTCTTACTTCACATGCGAGTCGTATCTTGATTTGATACTAAATTGAGCCTAATCGATATGAATCTCTAGTGTGTATCTATTTCAACATGAATCTCATCTTTAATCGTGATTGCTATGATGAATTCTGACTCATTGTAATGAAGTACTACCTAAACACCGTAGCCAACCACTTGTTTTTGTCAACTTTGTGTAACTGTTAAGAATCTAGAGTTTCATAGAATATGATGGAGACGGCTAGGGTTTTCAATATTGTATCACAATGGCATAGCATGACTAAAAGTTACAAGATAATATATAGTAAAAACATAATGGACTCTACTAACTTAGAAACCTAAAGGGCCCAATAGGATTGGCCTACTAACTTATTATCTAACAGTAACCAACCACTTTTTTTTGGTCATTAGATCTATGACTTGAATTTTGAATTAATGAGGTTCACATATAATATACTAGCTTATAATTTTGTTATGTCACTTGTTTTTACCTTTGTTTTTATTGACAATGTATCTTATGGTCCATCATAAGATTAGATTCAAAAAATGTCTTCCGATTCACAATATGAATCTCGATTTGATAACCATGATGCACTTATGTTCCCCCCTTTGAACCTTACTTTGAGGGTTCATATTTTTGTAATTGTTTTCTTCACTTGAAATGATGTAGGTTTGGTTGCAATTTGTCTAGGTTCTGCATGGAGATGCAGTGCTTGATGAGATTCAGGTAGAGACTCAATCTATTGAATTCGATTGTTCATTAATAATTAAGTTTGTAGTTTTTGCATTAATATATATTTTTTGTTTCAGGGATGCACTATTTTAAGCGGCGATGTCATCATAAGTCATCTGGCAGCATACTCAAGGCCTAAATATGTTGTTTTCTTGGTATCCTCCATGAGTCATGCATATATCCATCTTTATTCTTGAATTTCTACAAAATTTAATCTAAAGATAAAAGGTGATATGCACTGTCAGTGTAAACTAATTTTACATTGACATCTAATGAGAATCCAGTATTTTACACTTATTTTTAAAATGCAGTTACAATATGGGCTTATGTGGTAATATGATGAATTGCCGTTGGATGTTGGTGTAAAACTAATTTACATTGACAGTGCACCTCTGTTAAACTCAATATAAAACCCTTGCTGAATATATTAAGCCAAATAGTCTTCTTGTGAGTATTTAGTTCCATCCAAGTAATGAATATCTCGATAATTGATAATAGTCAAAATAGCTGAAGCCTGTTTAGCAAACAAAGGTCTGTTTGTTAATTCTGCTATGCAATAGCGCTGCTATTTGACAACACTGCTTCAAGCATGCTTAGAATGTCATTTGTATTAGGTTAAATCTATTGCGGATATGCAGTTAGATTTTAATGTTGTATCAATATGCAAGATATATTTGCAAAATCACAATTTTGAAGCATATGGGACTGAAGTTCTTGAAACAAAACCTATTACAACTGACATAACTCAAATATTAGATGTTATATGAATGTTTTCCATTAAGCGTGAACAAAAGACAGATGTATTTGGAGTGTATGATCGCCCACCGACAGAACATGATGCGATACTCTTAAAGGAAATTGGTGAGCACCGAGCACTTGTTAACTTGTTTATGGCCTATTCTATTCTCTTCATATAGCAAGTTTTTCAACTCTGACAGCTGTTGCTGAAGATGGAAGCTGGTCGGTCATAAAACCGAAGTTGCAGAACTCAAGTAAGCAGATTTAGTCGGTTTAGATTAACTTCTCGGAAGCACTTATAGTTATAATAAATGAAATTTTGAAAGTTATTGGTGATTTATTGGACTCTTATAATGACCGAGTTTTCTGAATTACAATTTCTTGTATAAGTTGAAATTAATTTCTGTATCATAATTTTGTTTGAAGCTTTCTCATTTAATTTCTCTACAAATACCTATAACCTTATTAGAACTTTTTAGTAAGGCTATGTTTGAATAAATAACTTAATTAATCTCTTATAGTGTAAGCGCTTATCATATAAGTTCTTATGAATAACCTTTTTAACAAAAGGTAAAATAAAGTCACAAGTTTTTCTGGAATGGAGTGTGAATCGATTATAACTCAGTAGCCTGAAACTGTATAGCTGAAGTTCAACAAAAAGGTTTGAGCAATCTTGTTTTCATTCATAAATCACAAGTTGCCACAGTCGCATGCCAAATCACCGTTAGTCCGTGAGTAGGGGGATGTAATTTCTAATATTTTGCTATTTCTCAGATGTCATAAATAAACAATTATGATAAGTTTCTAAGTTGGCATTTTGACTTTTTGTTATGAAGTGACTAACTTAACGTGCAAGCTTTTGTTGAATATGTGATTTGAATGTACGGATTGAATTTTTCTGGCATGTGATAATTTTCTACAGTTGAGCTAAGTGTTGCTGCTCATGATACAACTGGTGGTATGAAAACAAAAATCTCAGAAGCTGCAATGATAGCAAAGCTTGGAATTGATGTCTACATTGTAAAAGTAATAATATTTGTTTGTTATGTCTCATACATTTGTCTTATATCTTAGAGCTCCTAATGAAAACATGTAGCTGCATTTCAGGCTGCAACAAGCCACTCACTAAAGGCCTTGAATGGAGATCTGAGAAGCAGCATTCCTGATGACTGGCTTGGAACAGTTGTTCGATCATCAAGATAGCCATAACCGAATCTTCTGCACAAGTCGATATCATCAAGAAGTAATGATTTTAGAGTCAAGAATTTGAATGTTATACATAAGAACTTATGTGAGGACTCCGAGAAACAAACAATCACCTGTCATATTACAGTGATGTTCTGCATAGAATAAAGATTGGCAGTTAAATGATTTATTGTACTGATGATCAGTTGACATTTCTAATTTTTCTGTGTTGATTATTCAACTCGTACTCAAGCTTGATGTACAATTGATCTGTATGCATGATTGTTATTTTGGCAACTTTGACATAGTTCTTGTATTTAGTACTTTTCCATTGTCTCTTTTCCATTTTAAGTACAAGAACTTTGCATTTATTTTTACTTTGTTGTTTGTTTTGAACATTCTGTCTAGAAGATAGGGAAAAAAAATCAGTAGTTTCTATTCAACTTCAAAAATTAAAGTAGAAACAAAATATCGTAGTGTTTAAAATTGAAAACATGCTTTATCTAGATATGATCGGAACATGGATTAATAGTCAAATGTTTTCTGATATACAAGATCCTGAGACGAATGTAGAGCATGTTTGCATCTCTATGGAAGAATTAATGACTTGAACATGATAACTAGAGCTTTTAGAAAGAAGAGAGAAATTTGTGACATGGTTTTTACTTAATCATACCGGATTTCTTATTTGTTTTGTTTTACTCGATATGCCACAACACTTCTCCTTTTAAAGCGAACGAGGTATACTAAATACAAAAATATATACACATGTCATTATTTCAAGTATTAGGGGCATGCTTTACAATTATACACAACATCACTAAAAGGCAAATCACAGCTATTCATGCACCATGGAAAAGATTACTTTTTACCTCCATGCGGCACTCAAACAAGTTGCTTTTATTTTGTTTGTTCTTTTCAATGATTCAAAAAGTTAATATTTAATAGTATTAACAAATTTAATAGTACACCCCTGTTTCTATGAAATCATATATGCACCTCACCTATTTACACGTAAATGATTTATCACATAATTTTTTTTTTGATGATTTATCACGTAATTTTTTTTTGTTGTTGATATCTAACTTTTTTTTTTAATTTGACAAACTTTTTTTTTATGGTAAGGGATTAATTTACGAGTTTTTTTATTGTTAAAATAATTTTTATTTTCTAAAATCTTATTTTAATATTATTTTATTTCAGTTTTTT